>Ga0134121_10000167_pt1 | contig 76339 bp, 68 predicted proteins | sample KB301_FD_96463 | JGI IMG/M metagenome (GOLD analysis project Ga0134121, IMG submission 96463) | Terrestrial soil microbial communities without Nitrogen fertilizer from Kellogg Biological Station, Michigan, USA - KB3-0-1 | ecosystem: Environmental > Terrestrial > Soil > Unclassified ...
CAGGGAGTGGATCGCGGCGGCCGCGAGCTCCTTGCCGGTGCCCGACTCGCCGGTGATCAGCACCGTCACGTCGCTCTGCGCCGCGAGCCGGAGCTTCCGGTAGACCTCCTGCATCGGCGCGCTTCGGCCGACCAGCCGCTCGAAGGAGCTCCGGTTCCGCGCCGTTTCCTCGGCGATCAGCCGCTTCTCCTCGCTCCGGCTGAGCTCCTCCTCGGCGCGCCGCCGTTCCCACTGCTCGATCGCCAGCGAGACCAGGTTGGCCGCGCCGACCGCGAAGACCTTCTCGTCCTCGGTCCACGCGCGGCGCGGTCCGACGTGCTCGTGGCAGAGGACGCCCTCGAGCCGGTCTCCGACGAACACCGGGGCGTCCAGCATGGAGCTGATGCCCAGCGGGGCGAGGTAGCTGGCGGCGAATTCCCGGGTCCGGGGATCGAGGACCGCGTCGTCGGCCGCGATGAGGGTGTTGGTGCGGAGCGCTTCGAAATAGCCGGGGAAGTCGGCGGCCCGGAGCTCCATGCCGCTCGAAAAGGTCTGCGTGGCCGACTGGTAATGGGCGACGCAGCGGATCCCGACGTGGTCCTCGAAGTATCGCCACGCGTTGACGCGGGCGAGCCCGAGCGTCTCCGCCGCCTCCTGCACGATCTTGCGGAGCGCCTCGTCCAGGCTGCCGGCCTCGAAGAGCGATCGGGAGAGCGAGACGAGCGTCGCCTCGTGGCGCATCGACCTGGCGGCGGAGGCGCGGACCGCCGCCTCGGCCCGACGCGCCTGGGTCAGCGCGCGCCGGAGCTCCAGCTGCGTCTGGACCTGGCGGGCGAGCTGGATGAGCGCTTCGCCGTCCTCGCGGGAGAACTCCCGAGGGACGAGGTCAATGACGCTCAGCGTCCCGATGGCCGGCCCTTCGGGGGTGAGGAGCGGAGCGCCGGCGTAGAAACGACAGTGCGGGGCGCCGGTGACGTAGCAATTGTCGGCGAAGCGCGGATCGGCGGCGGTGTCGTTCGAGACGACGAGGTCCTTGCCGAGGATCGTGAAGGAGCACATGCCCTCGCGAGTCGCCTCGGCCCAGTCGACGCCGACCTTGGCCTTGAACCATTCGCGCTCCTCGTCCACGAGGGTGATGAGGGCGATCGGCATCTTGAAGAGGTAGGAGGCGAGCCGGGCGAGATCGTCGAATTCGGGCTCCGGCGGGGTATCGAGGACCTCGTAGGTCCGGAGGATTTCGAGTCGCCGGACTTCCTCGGCGGGCTGCAGGCGGTACATCATGGCTCCCTCCCAGAGGCTAGTGGCACGGGGAGGAAAGTTCAACGGAATTGCGATCAGGGAATGTAGCGGAGTGGCGGCTCCGGAGGGATCGGTGAAAACCGGAGGGCGATCGATTCCTCTTCCGGGGTGCGGATCCAGAGGGCTGAGACGCGGATGCGGCGGCCGGCAAAAGCGGCGGTGAGATCCCGCGCGTCGCCCGCCAGTCCGGTCAGGTGGCGGAGCCGGCGGAACATCGGGGGCGCCAGATGGCAGGGAGGCGACTCCATGTCGACCAACACCCCGTCGACGCGGTACCGGACGTCGAACCGGCCGTTCCGCAGGTCGAACCGGACCTCGGTGGCATGGGCCCCCAGGGCGGTCGACAGGATGAGCTGGATCAGTTTGACCACGGGCGGCGAATGAGCGATCGGATCGGGGTCCGTCGCCGGGAAGTGGTCGAACGTCACCTCCTCCCGCTCGAAGGCTTCAGGGGGCAGTTCGAACAGGTCGACGACTTCCATGCCGAGCTGCGCCGCGAGCGCCAGAAGGACTTCCTCGTTCGCGACGTAACCGAGGCGGACCAGGATCATGCCGAGAACGCCGCCCTCCTTGCGCTGAAGGGCCAGCGCTTCCTGGAGTTGGCCTTCGGAGATCAGCTCCATCTCCTTGAGGATCTGTCCGAGCGGCTTCTGCCGAAAGGCGTCGCCCGTCATGCAACATGAGACGCCGATGCCGACAAATCGACTTCTTTGATTTGTCGGGTCACTTGCGGCGTCGGAGGAGGAGCAGCGCGACGAGCGCCAGGCCGTCGATCCCGAGCAGCCCGCAGCCGCCGCCTCCGCCGCCATGGCCGGGGGACTTGCTCGGCGGCGCGGATGTGGTATTGCCATAGGCGCCCTGGTCGATCCGCCCGCCGTTCGGCAACGGCTCGTTTGAGAAATCGTCCGCGGGATCCCCCGCGTCCACCGTCGGCGATGACGCTGGGGTCGTGTAATTGAAGGCCGCCTCATTGGTGAACAAGGCCGCCGCCGACAGATTTCCGCTGACCCCGGCGGCCACGGTGTAATCGCCTCCCGTGTTCGCCCAGGCGTCGTTGTACCGAACCGAAGCCGCCCCCGGAACATTCAGCCCGATCCCGCCGTTCTCTCCGGAAATCGTGTTCCTCACCGACGTCGTACCCAGCGCACGGATGCCGTCGCCGGTGTTCGACACCGCCGTCAGGTTGATCACCGCCAGCCGGCTCGCCACGCCCGCCGAAACTCCGTTCCCCAAGACGTGGTGAATCACGACGTTCCGGATCGTCAGATCCGCCGACGCCGTCGAAATGCCGACAAGGCCCCCGGTCACCGTCAGCTGCGAAATGGTCGACGTCAGGCCCGATCCGAAGGTGCCTTCTACCGTGATCACCGGCCCCAGGCCGCTGCCTTGCAGAATCGTGTAGGTCGGTGAGTAGCCCTCCAGCGACTCGCCGGGGTGAAGAACGATGTCTCCCGGATACGTCCCGGGGCCGACCAGCACCGTCTGACCCGGCCCCGCGGCGTCCAGCGCTTCCTGAATCGTCCCGAAACTTGCGCCTCCATCGATCTGAATCGACGGCTGCGGCGTCGTCGACGCAACCTGGTCCGTCGACTCGTTCCCGGCCGCGTCAACCGCGCGGAGCCGGAAATCGTAGAGGCTGCCGTTCACGAGTCCCCCGACCGTCGTCGAGGTACCGCTCAGATTGTCCACGAGGGTCGCCGCCGACCAGCTCGCGCTCGCAAGCTTCCACCACAGCCGGTAGAATGCGGTGTCGGCGCTGGGGCTCGTCGTCCACAGGAGCACCGCGGATTGGTTGCCCGGGACCGCCGTCAGCGACCCCGGGGGCGCCGGTGCCGTCAGGTCAATCTTCACCCCGTCGCTCGTCCCCACGGACTGGAGTCCCACGAGATTCGTCGCCCGGACCGTGACGTAGTACGTCGTCCCCTCGACGAGCGGGAGGGCCCCTCGCGACGCGGAGGTCGCCGTGCCGACGTCGACGAAGTCCTCCACCTGCACGCCGCCGGGCGTGGTGCCGATCGCCATCTCGTACTTCAAGATGCCGCTCAACGGATCCACGAATCCGCTCCAGTTCGCGACGATCGTCGTCGCCGAATTTTGAACGGAGACGTCCGCGCCGGGGCCGTCCTGCACGATCCCGACCGGCGGGTCCGTGTTGTCGACGACGACGGCCAGCGCCGCGGACGGGGGGCTAACGTTTCCCGCAGCGTCGGTTGCGGTGACGGTCAGGCTGTAGGCGCCGTCGGCCAACGAGCTGGAGACGACGGTGTACGAGCCGCCCACGGCGGCGACGACGGGCGTGCCGACCGGGGTGGCGTCCGCGAACAGCTGGATGCTCGCTCCCGGCTCGGCCGTTCCGGAAACCGACAGCGTGCGGATCTTTGTGATGCCGTCCGTCGAACTCGGACCGTTGTCGCTGGCCGCGTCGAGAGTCGGCGCCGGCGGAGCGATCGGGGGCGTCGAGTCGATCGTCACCGAGAGGGGCCCCGACGCGGCGCTCAAATTTCCGGCCGGATCGAGCACCGTCGCCGTGATGCTGTGGACGCCGGGCGAGAGCGAAGAGGCGACGATCGTCCATGTGCCCCCCGTGGCCACCGTCGTCCCTGCCGAAACGCCGTCGACGAAGAGCCGCACCGTCGCTCCCGCCTCGGCGGTCCCCGAGAACGACAGCGTCGTCAGCTTGGTGAGGTTGTCGATGGCGCTCGTGCCGGTGTCGCTGGCCGCGTCGAGGTCCGGGACCGATGGCGCGGATGGCAGCGTCGTGTCGATCGTCACCGTGAGCGGGCCGGAGGCCGCGCTCGAATTGCCCGCCGCGTCGGTCGCGCGGGCCGTGATCGAGTGGGAGCCGGGCGAGAGGGACGACGCCGAGATCGTCCACGATCCAGCGGCGGCCGTCACGGCGTTGCCGGCGACGCCGTCGACGAACAGCTGCACCGTGGCCCCGGCTTCGGCCGTCCCCGAGAACGACAGCGTCGTGAGGCTCGTGACGTTGTCGGTATTGCTCGTTCCGCTGTCGCTCGCGGCGTCGAGGTCGGGAACGGACGGCGGCGCCGGGGACGTCAGGTCGACCGTGACCGTCAACGGCGCCGAAGCCACGCTCGCGTTGCCGGCCGCGTCGGTGGCGGTCGCCGTGATGGAGTGCGCCCCTTCCGACACGCCGGGGGCGGAGAGCGTCCACGAGGTCCCGGCGATCGTGGCCAGCGCGACTTGCGTTCCGTCGACCAGCAGTCGAACGGTAGACCCGGCCTCGGCGGTTCCGGAGAACGAGAGCGTCGTCAGTTTCGTGACATTGTCGCTGCTGCTCGCGCCCGAATCGCTTGCGGCGTCGAGATCAGGGGCGGGCGGCGTCGCCGGAGGCGTGAGGTCGACCGTGACCGGCAGCGCGCCCGAGGCCAGGCTCGCATTGCCCGCGGCGTCGGTCGAGACGGCCGTGACCGAGTGGACACCTTCGGTCAGCGACGACGCGACGATCGTCCAGCTGCCGCCGGTCGCGGTGGTCGTCGCGCCCGCGACGCCGTCGACGAAGAGCTGCACGGTGGACCCCGCCTCGGCCGAGCCGCTGAAGGAGAGCGTCGTCAGGTTGGTGAGGTTATCGGTGTTGCTCGCGCCGCTGTCGCTTGCAGGGTTGAGGTCGGGAGTCGACGGGGACGCGGGCGCCGACGTGTCGATGGTGACGGAGAGCGCGCCCGAGGGGGACCCGAGATTTCCCGCGAGGTCCGTCGCGCGGGCGGTGATGGAGTGAACGCCCTGGGAGAGCGACGACGCGACGATCGTCCAGTTGCCGCCGGTTGCGGTGGTCGTCGCGCCCGCGACGCCGTCGACGAAGAGCTGCACGGTGGATCCCGCCTCGGCCGTGCCGGTGAAGGAGAGCGTCGTCAGCTTCGTGAGATTGTCGCTGTTGCTCACTCCGGTGTCGCTCGCCGGCGCCAGGTCCGGGGTCGAAGGCGCCGCCGGGGGCGCGGCGTCGACCGTCACCGAGAGCGCGCCCGAGGGGGACCCGAGATTTCCCGCGAGGTCCGTCGCGCGGGCGGTGATGGAGTGAACGCCCTGGGAGAGCGACGACGCGACGATCGTCCAGTTGCCACCGGTCGCGGTGGTCGTCGCGCCCGCGACGCCGTCGACGAAGAGCTGCACGGTGGACCCCGCCTCGGCGGTCCCGGAGAACGAGAGCGTCGTCAGGCTCGTGATATTGTCGATGTTGCTGGCGCCCGTATCGCTGGCGGCATCGAGATCGGGCACGGACGGAGCCGCGGGGGGCGCGGCATCGATGGTCACCGATAAGCCCGCCGAGGCAGCGCTGGCGTTGCCGGCGACGTCGGTGGCCGTTGTCGTGAACGAGTACGTCCCGTCGGCGAGCGCCGACGCGGTGACCGTGTAGAGGCCTCCCGCCGTTGCCGTGGCGCTTCCGACCTGGATTCCGTTCGCGAAAAGCTTCACCACGACGCCGGGATTTGCTGTGCCGGTGAACGAGGGCGTGGTCAACGACGTGAGGTTGTCTGCGTTGCTGACTCCCGTATCACTCGCAGACGCAAGGTCCGGGGCGGACGGCGTCGCGGGCGGGGTGGTGTCGATCGTCATCTGCGAAGTCGGCGATGAGGCGCTGGCATTGCCTGCGAGGTCGACGGCTTTCACGTAGGCCGTGTGGACTCCTTCCGACAAAGTCGAAGAGGAAATATTCCAGTTTCCGCCTCCGTCGGCAATGGAGGAGCCCAGGACCGTGACGCCCTCGAACAGCGTGACCGTGGCACCCGGCTCGGTCGTCCCCGTGAACGTGGGCGTCGTCACTTTGGTGATGCCGTCCGAACTGCTCGATCCGCTGTCGCTCGCCGGGATGAGCGCGGGAGCGGCGGGAACGGCGATGACGGTGTCGATCGTCACCGAGGTGCCTCCCGAGGATGCGCTCGTATTGCCTGCCGGATCGGTCGCCTTGACGGTGAACACGTAGGTTCCGTCCCCAACAGGCGCCGAGACCGTGACGCTGTACGCGCCCGCGCCGTTGGCGGTCGTCGTCCCGACCAGGCTGACACCGGCGAACAGGGTCACCGTCGAATTCGCCTCGGCCGTGCCTCCGAACGTGGGAAGAGTTACGTTGGTAATGCGATCGGTGTTGCTGGTCCCGCTGTCGCTCGCGGCGGTCAGAACGGGGGCCGAGGGAATCGGCGGGACTCCCGTATCGATGATCACCGTTGTCCCGGCCGATACGGCGCTGACGTTGCCCGCCAAGTCGGTGGCCGAGACCGTGAAACCGTAGGTTCCGGCCCCAAGGAGCGAGGAGGTGATCGAATAGGCGCCGACGCCGTTGGCGGTCGCAGTTCCCGCCGGGGCGCCGTCGGCGAAAAGCGTGACGGCCGCTCCCGGTTCGGTCGTTCCGGTAAAGGTCGGCGTGGTCACGTTCGTGAGACCGTCGGAATTACTGGAGCCGCTGTCGCTTCCGGGCGCCAGCGTCGGAGCCGGAGGAGTCGTGGGCATTGCGGTGTCGATCGTCACCGAGGTGCCTGGCGACAGCGCACTGGCATTGCCTGCCGAGTCGGTGGCCGTCACCTTGAAGGAATGGACGCCGTCGCCCAGCGCTGAAGAGGTGACGGAATAGGCTCCGGTCACTGCATTGGCGACGGTCGATCCGACCTGGCCGGCACCCGCGAAGAGTTTGACGGTCGCTCCGGGTTCGCTTGTCCCCGAAAGGGTCGGCGTGGTGACGTTCGTGATGCGGTCGGAGTTGCTCGGGCCGCTGTCGCTTCCTGGCGTCAGGGTGGGCGCAGCGGGAACCAGGGGTGCGGTGGCATCATAGGTGACGGTCAGCGTGTTGGACGCATTGGAAGGGGTTCCGTCGTCCCCCGCCAGGGCCGCTCCCGCGGGTACCTGGCAGGTGACCGGGCCCTCCGCGGTGGCAGTCACCTGGAGCGTATAAGCGGCTCCCGAACCGCTGAGCAAGGTCTTCGTCCCGTTCGTCACCACCGGGTCGCTGAGAATAAATCCTGTGACGTTCCGACTGAACGTGATCGTGAAAGAGATGGAACTGGAATTCGAGACGGACGTCGTGGAAGAGACGACGCAGCTCGGCGCCGTATTGGGCGTCAGGGTCAGGATTCCCGTCCCGGTCGCGGACTGTCCGTCGGGATTGGTGATCGTGATGTTCTGCACGCCTGCCGTGGCCCCGATCGTGTTCAAGTCGAGGGTCACCTGGGTCGGTGAATCGTAGGTGATGCCGTTCACGACGACTCCGCCCGTAACCGACGCGGAGATCCGGTTGGGAAACGCCGAGCCGGGATCGTAGAACTCCGAACCCGAAACCGAAGTGCCGGTGACGACGACGATCGTCGAAGCCAGTCCCACCGAAGTCGATCCGGCGCTGGAGGGCGTGGCGGGCGGGGGAGCATTGAGCGGGATCACCCGCACGCCCCACGAATTGTTGGCGTTGCAGTATTCCTGCACGGTCCAAAGGGTCATGTTGTCGTTGGGATCAACGAGGGTATGGGAATAGTCGCCCCAGCGCTGCGGGCTGCTTGTTTGCACGTTGTAATTCGTGCTGCTGGGCTGGACGGTGCTGGGCGCCTGAAGGGTGTTCAGAGCGTCGGTCCGGAGCCGTCCTGCAACGGCAATCTCGGCATGGCGATTCGCCCCGGCCACCGTGCAGCCGAGCGCCAGATGGCCCTGTCCCGACACGGCCAGCGAGGGAATCCAGTAGCTGTCGGGATTCGCCGCGGCCGGATCGAAGAGCGTGCCGGACTGTCGGACGCTCGGCGATCCTGAGAGATTCTCGATCTCGTACCATCGCGAACCGTCGCGGTTGCCGGAGGAACTTGCGACGCCGCTCGCGTCGACTTCGATGTTGTGCGCGCAAACGAGGGTGGTTCGGGTCGTGACGCCATCGCGGTACGTCTTGATCTTCGCCGAATAGAGGCGGTCGTCCAGATCGTCGAGCGTATGGGTCCCTCCCAGGTTCGGCACGCCTCCCATGGGATTGACCGTCGACCCGACCCCGGAGACCGTGATCGTGGCGGAGATCGTCGGCGTCGTGCCGGGGGTGGAAACCCGGCGCATCTTGAGACTGCCGAAGGAGATCGTGTCGGTTCCAATGAAGTACCCCTCGGTGGCGGCGGGATCGTCGTTGTCCACTCCCTGCGGGGTGTAAGGCCCCGAGGCCGATCCGGTTCCGAGCTGGCGGAAGGCCGTGGCTATGATCGGCCCCGCGCCGAGAATGGAGCTCTTCCGCACGACGAATCCGGTCGTGCTGATGAAGCTGGTGGCGTTGAACATGTTGCAACCGATATAGAGCGCATTGACGTCGATGCCGAGGGTCGGATAGTCGGCGAACAATCCCGTGTCGCCGGCCGTCGCCACCGTGTTCTGCTGGAACTGGAAGAAGGTGAAGCTCGATTCGTTCGTGATCGTCGAGCCGCTGGAGACGGCGAGCATGACCCGATTGTTGGTCTTGGCCGTATTGATCATGATGACGAACCAGCGTTGCGAGAGCCGGTCGTAGCGCACGCGCGGATCGCTCGTGCCCTTGTTGTTCCGGACGGTGTTGAAGAAGCTGTCGGTCGTCGTGTTCAGCGCTCCCAGGATGCCGCTCCGGTCGAAGACTTTGATGCGGCCGTTCACGCAGACGAGGACTTGCGAAGGCCCCACGTCGCCCATGGAGTCGGGGGGGATGAAGCCGGACTCGGAAAGGACCGCGCCGGGAAAACTCGGGCCGGCCGTCTGGGGGAGGAGAGGCCCGGAAGTTTTCGGCGGAGCGGGCGCCGCCGCGGCCGGCGCGCTCGGATCCTGCGGAAGGTTGGGACGGTTCTGCCGAAGCCGGCCGTCGCGAAATTCTTCGTCTCCGTTGCCGGCACCCATCCCGATCTGCTCGGGACGCTTCATGATCTGGGCGACTGTCTCGGTGATGCCGGTCGATCCTGTCCAAGGGTCGTTCGACTGCGCTTCCGAGAACGTGCCGGCGACGCACGCTCCGCACAACGTGACTGCCGCAAGCAGACGCATCAGGAGAGCCCTTCGAAAGACCCCTGATTGTTCCTCGGCCGGGCCGGGAATTCAATTGTTTATGGCGGGGCCTCCATTGAACTGCCGGGGGGTTTCCGCTACAGTAGCCCCCCTATGGCGAAGACCCTTTTCGAGAAAATCTGGGACGACCACGTGGTGGTCACCGAGCCCGACTGCCCGTCCGTCCTCTACATCGACCTCCACCTGATCCACGAGGTCACGTCGCCCCAGGCGTTCAAGGGGCTCCGCGACCGCGGCCTCAAGGTCCGGCGGCCCGACCGGACGGTCGCGACCGTCGACCACATCATCCCGACGCACGATCCGAAGATCGGCATCCTCGACCCCCAGGCGAAGAACCTGGTCGCGGAGCTGACCCGCGGGTGCGAGGACAACAAGATCACCTTCTACGGCGTGGGCAGCCACGACCAGGGCATCGTCCACGTCATCGGCCCGGAGAAGGGCTACACCCAGCCGGGCATGACGATCGTCTGCGGCGACTCGCACACGTCGACCCACGGCGCCTTCGGCGCGCTCGCGTTCGGCATCGGCACGAGCGAGGTCGAGATGGTGCTCGCCACCCAGACGCTGCTCCAGAAGAAGCCCAAGACCATGGAGGTCCGCGTCGACGGCACCCTCAAGAAGGGCGTGACCGCGAAGGACATCATCCTCGCGCTCATCGCCAAGATCGGCACGGCCGGCGGGACCGGCTACTGCCTCGAGTACCGCGGCGCCGCGATCCGCGCGCTCAACATGGAAGAGCGCATGACGATCTGCAACATGTCGATCGAGGCCGGCGCGCGCGCGGGCCTGATCGCCCCCGACGAGACGACCTTCAAATACCTCGAGGGCCGGCCGTTCGCGCCGAAGAGCTTCGAGAAGTTCCGGCCCTACGTCACGGACGAGGGCGCGACGTTCGACGCCACCGTCACGATCGACGGCAGCGCGCTGGAGCCTTACATCACCTACGGGACCCATCCCGGCGCGGGCATGCCCATCACGGGGGTCATCCCCAAGGACACGCCCCAGAAGATGCTCGACTACATGGGCCTCGAGGGCGGGAAGCCGCTGCTCGGCCACCCGATCGACGTGGTCTTCATCGGCAGCTGCACGAACTCGCGGATCACGGACCTGCGGGCCGCGGCGTCGGTGCTCAAGGGCCGCAAGGTGAAGGCGCCGCGGGTCATGGTCGTCCCCGGCAGCCACATCGTGAAGGACCAGGCCGAGTCCGAGGGGCTGCACACGATCTTCAAGGAGGCCGGCTGCGAATGGCGCGAGCCCGGCTGCTCCATGTGCCTGGCGATGAACGGCGACGAGCTCAAGCCCGGCCAGTACTGCGTGTCGACCTCGAACCGCAACTTCGAAGGCCGGCAGGGGAAGGGCGGCCGCACGCTGCTCGCCAGCCCGCTCACGGCCGCCGCGTCCGCGATCGAAGGCAAGGTCGCCGACGCGAGGAGATATCTCTAATGGATCCGATCACCACGTTCAAAGGGAAGTCGGTCGGCATTCCGATCGCGAACATCGACACCGACCAGATCACGCCCGCCCGCTACCTGAAGGGGACGGAGAAGAAGCTGGCGAAGGCGTTCTTCGCCGACTGGCGCTTCAACCCCGACGGCAGCCCGAAGGCGGACTTCCCGCTCAACCAGCCGGGCGCGCAGGGCGCGTCGGTGCTCGTCGCCGGCGACAACTACGGCTGCGGCAGCTCGCGCGAGCACGCTCCGTGGGCGATGGCCGACTACGGGATCCGCGCGCTGATCTCGACGTCCGTCGCGGACATCCACCGCAACAACTGCCTGAAGAACGGCATCATCCCGATCCTCGTCGACGCGGCGACGCACGCCGAGGCGATGGCGGCGGCGGAGAAGAACCAGGAGTTCACGGTCGACCTGCCCGGCCAGACGCTGACCCTGCCGTCGGGGAAGAAGGCGACGTTCCCGATCGACGCCTTCGCGAAGAAGTGCCTGGTGCAGGGGCTCGACGAGCTGGGCTACCTCCAGTCGCACCTGCCCAAGGTCGAAGCGTACGAAAAGCGGCGCGAGCCGGCCCGCGCGTAGAGAAGGCGAGGGGCAGGTCATGCGCCGGGCGTACGCCGCCATCAGCATCGTCACGGTCCTCTGGGCCGCGAACTTCACCGTCGCGAAGTTCGCCACGAAGGAATTCGATCCGCTCTTCATCGCGTCGTTCCGGGTGTTCGTCACGTCGGCGATCTTCTACTCCTGCCTGCCGCGCGCGGAGCGGAAGTTCAATTGGTCGGACTTCAAGGCGATCGTCCCGCTGTCGCTGTCGGGCATCGTGGGCAACCATGTCTTCTTCGCGTCGGGGATCAAGTACACCACGCCGTCGCACTCGGCGATCATCCACGCGCTGCTGCCGGTCTTCGTCGGGGTGGTGGCGTACGTGATGCTGCGGGAGCGGCTCGGGCCGATGGCGTTCGCGGGGATGTCGCTCGCGGTTGCGGGCGCGCTCCTGGTGGTGCTCCGGGCGTCGCCGACGGAGTTCCGCGGGACGATCCTCGGGGACGGGCTGACGGCGGCGGGGATCCTCTCGTTCTCGTTCTACATCGTGCTCGGGCGGCGGCTCGTCGCGCGGATGGGCAGTTTCCGGGCGGTCACGTTCGCGTTCGTCTTCGCGATGCCGTTCATGCTGCCGGTGCTGGGATTCGGACTGGTGCGCCAGGAGTGGCACCTCGTGACCTGGAAGGGGATCGCGGCGCTCGGCTACATGCTCGTGTTCGCCAACATCGTGGCCTACATCCTGCACATCTTCGCGCTCACGCGGCTGACGGCGGGGCAGGTGGCGGCGTTCGTCGACCTCCAGCCGGCCATCGGGATCTCGGTTGCAGTCATGTTCAACATGGACGTCCTCACGCCCAACCTCCTCATCGGGGCGGCCGTCGCCCTCGCGGGCGTGGTTCTTGTTCAATTGCGTCGGCCCACTCCGGCAGTAGAATAAGGGCCGTGGACTGGGATATCGCGATCGCCCGCGCGGACCTGCTGTCGTCGCGCCACAAGAGCGCCGCCGACCTGCTCTTCTTCTATCGGGCGGTCGTCCGGTTCCAGAAGGAGATCTATCACCGGGTCAAGGCCCATCCCAAGGCGGACGCCCAGAAGCTCGACACCCAGATGCTCTCGGCGTTCTTCCCCGACTTCATCCAGCTCGTGGAGAAGTACGGGCCGCCGGAGCTGGTCGCCCAGGCGGCGAAGTTCCAGGACCGGCAGGACTGGGAGCAGATCCTGCGGTCGTGCTGGCAGCAGGCGCACGAGCGCCTCGAAGTGCTGGCCCGGGCGATCCTCCAGCCGTACGTGCAATACCTTGCGGAGCGGTGGCACGTGGAGGTCGGCGGACTCGGGGAAGGGGCCGGGTCGTGCCCGTTCTGCTCGCGCGCGCCGGTCGTGAGCGTGCTCAACGGCCAGCGGCTGCTGATCTGCTCGCTCTGCTCGCACGAGTGGACGTTCCCCGAGAAAGTCTGCCCCGGCTGCCACGCCGAGAAGATCGAGACGCTGCGCCACCGGAGCTACCCCCACCTGAAGGCGGAGGCGTGCACGAGCTGCGGTCACTATCTCAAGACCGTCGACCTGCGGAAGGACGCGGCCGCGGTGCCGCTCGTGGATGAGCTTGCGTCGACCGAGCTCGACAAGCAGGCGCGAGAGCGGGGCTTCGTGAAGCTCGAGGTCAACGTCGCCGGGCTTTAAAAAGAAAGCGGCCCCGCTCTATGGAGGAGACGGGGCCGCGTTGATCGATTGACGCCCCTAGCAGGCGGTGTCTCCCTGTTCGGGGGTGACGTCGGTCTTCGTCGGATCCTGGTACTTGCGGGGGTCGGGCTTCTCGTCGCCCTTATGCCCCGGCCGGCTCACGTCCTGGCTGCGCTTGGAGGCCTCTTCGTCGTCGTAGGTCTCCTGACGCTCCAGGGCATCCAGATCGTCCTCGATGAACTCCGGATGGCTTTCTTCCTTCCGGATGTCCTCGTCCTTCTTCATGGGCTTCGATCCGGGCCGGTCCATGAACTTCGTCGGCGACTTGCCGCCGCCTTCACGTCTGTCCTTGTCGGCCATGGAAACCTCCTGGAAAATCAGGCATTGTTCCCGGGCCACTGCTCCCCACACAACTATGTACGACCTCTCCGGAGCCCGGTTACCCACCCCCTCCCGCTCCCCCGCATCGCCCCCCGGCGGCGCCCTTATTTTTTTTTCATTTTTGTGTTACAGCATTACAGTTTTAACGTCATAATACTGTCATGAAGAACGACGCCTCGCTCGGCCTGGACGACCTGTCCCGGGAAGTCGGCCGCCTGCTGGAGGAGAAAGCCCTCCTGGAGGCGCAGGCCGACGGACGGGTCGCGGCGGCGCCCGACGGACGGACCGTGCGGTATTACGGCACGCTCGGCCTCGTCGATCGTCCCACCATCGTCGACCGGGAAGCGAGGTACGGGCGCCGCCACGTGCTGCAGCTCGTGGCGGTGAAGGCCCTCCAGGCCCGGGGGCTTCCGCTGGCGGAGATCCAGGCCCGGCTGTACGGCCGCAGTAACTCCGAGCTCGAAACGCTTCTCCAGGCCGTAGCGGAGGACCGGCCGCGGCCGGCCGCGGTCCGCGCCCTCCGGTGGCGGGAAGTGACGGTCGAGCCCGGACTCAAGGTCATGGTCGAAGACGGTTGGGCGCCGCGGCTGTCTCCCGCGGCGCTCGAAGAACGGATCCGCGCGGCGCTGGCCGCGCTCTCAACCCCTGAAGGAGGAAGTCATGGTCGCCCTTGAAGCCGCCCTGAAGCCCACGATCGCCGAGGATCGCACCCGCGCCCTCGGCTCGCTGTGCGTGACCCGAAACGAGAAGCGCGCGCGGCTGCCGCTCGCCGGCGTCCGCATCTCCGCGCGCGTCGCCGACCGCGTCGCCGAAATCTCGATGGAGCAGAAGTTCCACAACCCGTTCGCCGAGGCGCTCGAGGCGGTCTACGTCTTCCCGCTGCCCGGCGGCTCGGCCGTGAGCGCCTTCGAGCTCAAGGTCGGCGGCCGCGTCATCAAGGGCGTCGTCAAGGAGCGCGACGAGGCCCGTCGCACCTACACCGAGGCGATTCAGCAGGGCAAGCGCGCCGCGCTTCTCGAGCAGGACCGCGACGACGTCTTCACCGTCCAGGTGGGCAACCTGCCGCCGGGCGAGGAGGTCTCCGTCCGCCTCGTGACTTCCGAGCGGCTGCCGTTCTTCGAGGACGGCACGACGGAACTGCGCCTGCCGCTGCTCGTCGCGCCCCGCTACATCCCGGGCCGCGCGCTGCCGCGCGACCCCGTGGGCGACGGCGTCGAATGGGACACCGACCAGGTGCCCGACGCGTCCCGCCTCACGCCCCCGCGCCTGGCGCCGGGCTTCGACCCCAAGGTCGCGCTCGGCATCGAGGTCGAGGTCGCCGACGGCGTCCTCTCGGACCTCGCCTGCTCCCAGCACGCGATCAAGATGGCCAACGGGAAGATCTCGCTCTCGACCCAGGACGAGCTGCTCGACCGCGACTTCATCCTCCGGTGGAAGCTGGCGGGCGACCGCGTCCGCACCAGGCTTCTCGCCACCAAGGACGGCTTCGGGATGCTGTCGATCCTCCCGCCGAAGCGGGACGGCTTCCTGGGCCTCGCCCGCGACGTGGTCTTCATCCTCGACCGCTCGGGCTCGATGAGCGGCGTCAAGATGACCTCCGCCGCCCGGGCCTGCTCGCTGCTGCTCGCCACGCTCGGGCCGCGCGACCGGTTCGCGATCACCGCGTTCGACAACACGACCGAGTGGTTCTCGGACGGCAAGCTCGTGAAGGCCGACGAGGCCGGCCTCGAGGCCGGCGAGAAGTTCCTCCGCACCATCGACGCGCGGGGCGGCACGGAGCTCGACCCCGCCATGAAGGAGACGCTCGACCTCATCGGCCGCCGCAAGGACGCCGAGGGCCGCGTCCCCGTCGTCGTGATCCTGACCGACGGCCAGGTCGGCAACGAGTCGGCCGTCTTCAGCCGCGTCCAGAAGGACGGCGGCGACACGCGCATCTTCACGGTCGGCATCGACACCGCCGTGAACGAGGCGTTCCTGAAGCGGGTGTCGTCGCTCGGCGGCGGCACCTGCACGTGCGTGGTCCCGGGCGAGGCGCTCGAGGACGCGCTCCGCGGCATCGGCCGCGAGATCGGCGCGCCGCTGGTCGTCGACGTGAAGGTCGAAGGAGCCGAGGACCTCGCCCCCGCGCGGGTGCCCGACCTCTTCGCCGGCCGCGCCGCGACGGTCTTCCTCCGCGTGAAGAAGGGGAAGACGGTCACCGTCACGGGGAAGTACGCCGACGGCAAGTCGTTCAAGGAGACCGTGAAGGCCGGCGAGATCGATCTGCCGGCGGTCGCCCACCTGTGGGCCCGCACGCGGGTGACCGATCTCGAGGACCGGTTCCGGCTGGGCGAGACGGCGCTCAAGCAGGACATCGTCGACCTGGCGGTCCGCCACACGCTCCTCACGCGGTTCACGTCGTTCGTCGTGGTGGACGAGAGCGAGGTCGTGAACAAGAGCGGCGAGGTGCACAAGGTCGTGCAGCCCGTCCACCTGCCCGCGAAGTGGGAAGCGGAAGAGAAGTGCAAGGAGTCCGCCGGCGCTCCGATGGGTGCGTGCGCCTCGATGGCCCCGCCTCCTCCGCCGCCGGCCCCGATGGCGTGCAAGCCGGCTCCCCGGATGCGCTCGGCCAAGAAGCTGTTCGGACTCTTCGGCGGCAAGGACGACGAGGCGATCTGCGAGGAGCCGACGCCGACGGTCACCGATGCCGAACGGAAGTCGTTCGAGAAGGCGGTCGCCGCCCTGCGCAAGGCGCTCGAGGCCGCGCGGGCCGAGCTGGAGAAGAGCAAGGCGCCCTCGGCCGGACCCGTCGACAAGGCCCGGAAGGCGCTCCTGCAGGAGCTCTCCGGCTCCGCGCTCGGGACGATGCTCGGCGCGCTCCAGCGGCTGCTCCGCAGCGGACTGCTCGAACTGGTCGCCGCCCTCGTCGCGAAGAGCGCCACGGTGGACGCGGTCGACCGGTGCCTGAAGTCGCTCGCGGAGGCGGTGAAGGAAAACGCCGCGCCGAAGTTCTGGGAGAAGACGATCTAAGGTCCTCCTCCCTTGGGGGCCACAGAGGCACGGAATTCCGGAGGCCCACTCCGGGGCACGCTGCCTCTGTGGCCGTCCGCGGGAACAAAAACGACGGTCAATTTTGTTCCATTTTCAGGCCCGTTGCCCTCGTAAAGAGGACGTGCTAGAATCCGTGAGCATGCGGCGGTATTACCTGTCCGTGATCTCTGGGCAACGCCGCGGTCCGCTGGCGGCCCTGCTTCGCGGACTGCTGTGGATCGGGCAGATCGTCTACGCCGCGCTCCATCGGGGCCGGCAGATCCTCTACCGGATCGGCATCTTCCGCTCCCATAAGTTCGCCTGCCCGGTCGTCTCCGTCGGCAACATCACGGCGGGGGGCACCGGCAAGACGCCGCTCGTCGAGTTCCTCGCCCGCTGGTTCGCCCGCAAGAACTACCGCTGCGCCATCCTGGCGCGCGGGTACGGCCGCATCGACTCCCGGGGCTCCGACGACGAGGACCTGATCTCCGAGATGGAGCTCGAGCACGTCGTCCGCCTCCCCGGCAAGGACCGCGTCGCCATGGGCCGCAAGGCGCTCTCCGAGTACCGCGCCGATCTCCTGATCCTCGACGACGGCTTCCAGCACTACCGCATCCAGCGGGGGCTCGACATCGTCGCGATCGACGCCACCCAGCCGTTCGCCAACGGCCACCTCCTGCCGCGCGGGCTGCTCCGCGAGCGGCCGTCCGCGCTGCGCCGCGCCGACCTCGTGATCCTGACCCGGACCGACCAGGTCTCTCCTGCCGAGCTCGACGAGCTCCGGAAGAAGATCGGCCCCGCGGTCGAGACGGTCCACAAGCCCGTGCAGGTCCGCAGCCTCTGGAACAAGAAGAAGCATCCGATCAGCTGGCTCCACGGCCGCAGCGTCTACGCGTTCTGCGGCGTGGGGAACCCCGAGGCGTTCCGCCGCACGCTGGAGTCGGTGGGCGCCCAGGTCATGAAGTTCCGCGCCTTCGAGGACCACCACCCCTATACCGGCCAGGACCTGCGCCGCATGAACGCCGAGGCGCAGGAGTTCATGGCCGAGGTGATCGTGACCACCGAAAAGGACGCCACGAAGGTCCATGCGGAGGGCTTCGAGCTCCCGCTCGCGGCCGTCCGAGTCGAGATCGAGATCGCGCGCAACGAGGAGCTTCTCGAGGAGCGGCTGCTGGCCGTGATCCGGGACATCCCCCGTGCGGCCGCGCCGATCGGTCGATGAAGTCCCGCTCCCGCAACTTCAAGCTCCGCCGGACCCGCCCCGTCCAGCTGGTCCTCTACGCCGTCCTCCGAACCGTCCTCATGATCGCCGGCATGTTCCCCGTGTCCATGGCGCTCCGCGGCGGCCGGTGGCTCGGCCGCCTCTTCCGCCTCGTGGACCGCACCCACCGGCGCGTCGCGGTGAAGAACCTCGAGCGGTCGCGCGGCGTCTGCCCGCCCGACGAGATCCCCGAGTTCGTCCACCGAGTCTACGAGAACATCGGCCTCACCCTCGCCGAGATGCTGGTGATGCCCAGGCTCCTCGACGGGCTCCTCGAGCGGGTCCGCCTGGAGCGGTTTCACGTCGTCGACGACGTGCGCCGCCTCGGCAAGGGGATGATCACCGTCATCGGCCACCTCGGGAACTGGGAACTCATCGGCCTCGCGGTCTGCGCCGCCGGCCACCCGCTCCATTCGCTCGCGCGGCCCATCGAGAACCCGTGGGTCGACCGCTACCTCAACCGGTTCCGCGGCCAGACGGGGCAGCGGATCGTCTCGAAGTACCGCGCGCTCGGCGAGATGGTCCGGGTGGTGAAGGCCAACGAGATCCTCATCGTCCAGGTCGACCAGGATGCGCGGAAGCACGGCATCTACGTGGACTTTTTCGGCCGCCCCGCCTCGACCCACCGGAGCCCCGCGGTCCTCTCGCTCAAGTACGGCACGCCGATCGTGGTGGCGAACATCTTCCGGCAGGACGGCCTCCATCACTGCGTCCTCTCCGACCCGATCCTCCCCGACGCGTTCCGGAGCCGGCCCGATCCCGTCCGCGCGCTCACCCAGGCCTACACGGAGAAGTTCGAGGAGTGCGTGCGGGCCCATCCCGACCAGTGGTTCTGGCTCCACGACCGGTGGAAGACCGCCGAGCGGAAGCCCGAGGAGGCGGCCGTCGTGGCCGCCGAGTCATGAGCCGCCGGGAGAGGCATCCGCTGCTACACGCGCGGCCGGTCCAGTTCCTGCTCTACCTCGCCCTGCGGGCGGTCGTCATGGTGGTCCACATGTTCCCGTACCGGGCGGCGCGAGACATCGGCCGGCTGGCGGGTCGGGTCCTTTACGCCGTCGACCGCAAGCACGTCCGCATCGCCGTGAAGAATCTGCACCGCTCCCGCGACGTCTGTCCCCCGGACGAGGTCCCGGCGTTCATCCGTCGGATCTACGAGCACTTCGGCCAGAGCCTGGTCGAGGTGCTGATGATGTCCCGGCTCCTCGAGCGGCATGAATTCAGGAACGTCATCCATCTGCGCACGGAGAACTTCGACCGATGCCTGAACGAAGGCCGCGGCGCCATCGTGGTCGTCGGCCACCAGGGCAACTGGGAGATGATCGGCGTCGCCTGCACCCTGGCGGGCTACCCCGTCCATTCGCTGATGAGGCCGATCGACAATCCCTGGATCGACGCGTACCTGCGGCACTTCCGGACGCTCACCGGCCAGACGATGATCCCGCGCGATCGCGCGCTCGGGGAGATGATCCGGGTGCTCCAGAGGAAGAAGTTCCTGATCGTCCAGGTCGACCAGGACGCGCGCGAGTCGGGCGTCTATGTGAACTTTTTCGGCCGGCCCGCGTCGACCCACCGCGCCGCCGCGACGCTGTCGCTCAAGTACAACGTTCCCGTCGTCCTGGCCAACATGTATCGCGAAGGGACCATCAACCACTGCGTCATTTCGACTCCGTTCTACCCCGAGGACTACAAGAGTCTGCGCGACCCCGCCAAGGCGATGACGCAGGCGATCACCGATCGCCTGGAGGAGTACATCCGTCAGCATCCGGAGCAGTGGTTCTGGATCCACGACCGCTGGAAGACCGCCGAGCGCGTGGCGCGGACGACGTCCGAAGCGCTCGTTTAGACTCCCGGCACCCGTTGCGGCGGCAGGGGTCGGGTTTATCCCCTCGTACCGATTGGAGCGAGATTCCGGACGGCCCATGCAAACAGGGGAACGATGCGATACCTGACGCTGCTCCTCCTCCTCGTTCCGCAGTCCGATCCCGTCGTCTTCCAGGTCGAGGGATCGAAGCGGTCGCCCATCTCCCCGTTCGTCTACGGGATCAACCATCCCGACTGGGACAAGCAGGGGTGGACGCCGACGCTGACCCGCGCCGGCGGCAACCGGCTGACCGCGTACAACTGGGAGACCAACGCCTCCAACGCCGGTTCGGACTGGCATCACCAGAACGACAACCTGATGGGCACCGACGTCCCGGGCGAGCCGATCCGCAAGGGCGTCGCCGCCTCCCACGAGCACGGCGCCTCCATCGTCGTCACGATCCCCACCATCGGCCGCGTGGCCGCGGACAAGAACGGCGGTGGAGACGTGAAGCAGACGCCCGACTACCTCAACAAGCGGTTCCTGCCGTCGCTGTCCAAGAAGGACGGCCCGTTCGCCGACTCGCCGGACCTCGCCGACGGCAAGGTCTACCAGGACGAGTTCGTGGCGTGGCTCGAGAAGAAGTTCCCCAAGGCGCGCGAGGACGCCCGCCGGACGATCTTCTACGCGCTCGACAACGAACCCGACCTCTGGCCGCACACCCACGCGCGGATCCATCCCGACCCGGTCCGGTTCGACGAGGTGGCGAGGGTCAACGTCGAGTACGCGTCGATGGTCAAGCGGGTGGCGCCGAAGGCGCTGGTCTTCGGATTCGTCTCCTACGGCTGGCACGGCTTCACGACGCTGCAGAACGCGCCCGACCGCAACGGCCGCGACTTCACGGACTTCTTCCTCCAGGAGATGAGCGCGGCGGAGAAGAAGGCGGGCAAGCGCCTGGTGGACGTCCTCGACATCCATTGGTATCCCGAGGCGCGCGGCGGGAACCAGCGGGTGACGGAGGACGTCTCGTCGCCCGAGGTCGCGAAGGCGCGGATCCAGGCGAACCGCAGCCTCTGGGACCCGACCTACAAGGAGTCGAGCTGGATCTCCCAGGCGGCCGGCGGCGCGATCCGCCTGCTCCCGAGGATGCGGGAGAAGATCGAGAAGAACTACCCGGGGACGAAGCTCGCGATCACGGAGTACTACTTCGGCGGCGGCGACCACATTTCGGGCGCGCTCGCGCAGGCCGACGGCCTGGGCCTCTTCGGCCGGGAAGGGGTCTTCGCGGCGACGCTCTGGCACCTGGGCCGCACGAAGGACACGTTCATCCACGCGGCGTTCGCGATGTTCCGCAACTACGACGGCGCCGGCGGCTCGTTCGGCGACACGGGGCTGGGGGTGTCCGGCGGCGATCCCGCCCGCGCGTCGCTCTATGCGAGCGTCGACGACAAGAAGCGGCCGGTGCTGGTGCTCCTGAACAAGACCGAGGGGCCGCTGCCGGTCCGCCTCGAGCTGAAGGATCTGCCGTCGTTCAAGTCCGCGGCGCTCTACCGCCTCACGTCGGCCGACCCGAAGCCCGCCGCGCAGCCCGACATGACCGTCTCCGGCACCGCGATGGAATTGGAACTCCCGCCGCTGAGCATCTCCACGGTGGTGCTGCGGCCGTAGGGTTACCGGTTACCGGTTACTGGTTCCCGACCTTCGTCTTCAGCCATTCCAGCATCTGCTGCGCCTTCGCCCGCGTCGGCTTCGCCGCCTGGCGGATCTTGAGGAGCAGCTCGCACGCTTCGTAGAGGCGGCGGTCGTCCTTGCCGAGCGAGGCGGTCTTGGCGATCGACCAGAGCGTCTCGCCGGCGAGGACGCTGGTGCGCTCGTCGGCGTCGAGCCCCAGGGCCACGGCGTCGCGGAGGTCGCCCAGCGCGTCGTCGAGGAGGCCCAGCTCCACCTCCGTGCGGGCGGCGTTGACCACGGGCACGGGATCGGAGGGGCAGGTCTTGCGCGAGCGGATGAAATACTCGAGCGCCTTGGCCGATTCGCGTTGTTCCGCGTGGAGCTTGCCCAGGTCGTTGTAGACCTCGGCGAAGTCGGGCCACGCGGCGATCGCCTCCTGGTACTTGAGGCGGGCCTCGGTGACGCGCTGCTGGGCGTGGAGGACGCGGGCGCGGTCGTAGAGCGCCCGGGCCTGGACGACATTGCCTTTGCGCTGGACGCGGACGGCGATGGCCTCGGTCTCCGCCGAGGACTCGAGGTTGGCGCGGGTCACCGCCTTCACCCGGAGCCGCAGCTGGATCGTGTCCTTGTTGGGGACGACCCAGGCGTAGGTGCCCGAGGGCTCGAGGCCCTTGGTGATGAAGATCCAGGGCTCGCCGTCGATCGAGTACTGGAGCTCGGCGCTCCGCTCGCGGAAGTCGGGTTCGACCGCGTGCCACTTGAGGACGATGCTCTGGCCGCCGATCCAGTCGGCCGCGCCGCGCGGCTCCTCCCACTCGAGGTGGGCGACCTTGACCGGCTGGCGCACTTCGAGGCGGAGCTTGGGGTCGGCGGCCTGGCCGGGCTTCGGCTCGGGGCCGCGGTTGGAGAGCGCGTCGCCGATCTGGGGGAAGAAGTCGTAGAGGCCGTCCTCGGGAACGCGGACGGAGCAGCGGACGGCGCCGCCGGCCCATTCGCCCCACGCCTCGACGACGCCCGCCTCGCGGGCCGCCTTCCACGTCCGTCCGCCGTCGCGCGACACCCAGAGCGTCTTGAAGAGCGCGTTCTCCTTCGAGTCGACGCGGATGATGAACTCGCGGACGGTGATGAGCCGTCGATCCGGGTCGGCCTTCTCGGGAGCGGCCTGGGCGAGCGCGGCGAGGAGCAGGGCGGCGAACGTCATACGGACTATCCCCCGAATCGGTCTCTACGGGGAATATCGGCCGTCCGGCCCCTTTTACTTCAGTGCAGCCGCCGCGTCCTCGCGGTTGTCCTTGAAGGTGAAGATCTGGGACAGGCCGAGGAGGTCGAACACTTCCTTCACGTTGGGGCTGGGCCGCATGAGGATGATGTTGCCGTCGTTCTCCTGGGCGGTGCCGATCGCTCCGATGAAGACGCCCGCGCCGGCCGACGAGATGTAGTCGAGTCCCGACAAGTCCACCGCGAGCTTGTAGGAGCCTTCCTCGAAGATGTCGTTGATGGTCTTCTCCAGCTCCTCGAAGGTGTGGGCGTCGAGGAAGCCTTTCACGCTGAGGAGGATCACTCCTCCGTGCAACTTCTCCTTCAGGATCTGAAACGCAGGCATAGTCGCGCGTCCTATCGGATGAATTTCACCAGGGTCAGCTCGTTCTTGACCCCGTCCTTGAACTTGTATCGGACCTCGTCCATGATCTGGCGCATCAGGAAGATGCCGAGGCCCTTCTTGTGGCCCCGCTGCACGTGCTCCTTCATGTCCGGGTCGGGGATCGACTCGGGATTGAAGATGCGGCCCGTGTCGCGGATGACGATCTTGAACTGCTGGTCGCCGGCCTCCACCTCGATCTCGATGGAGCCCTCCGCCCCCTCGTCGTAGCCGTGCTCGATGATGTTGGTGACGGCCTCGTCCACGGCCAGGATGACCTTGTTCTCCTCCTCCCGGGCCAGGCGGCTGGCGCGGATGAGCCGGGAAACGAAATCGCGCACCACGATGAGGTGCTTCGTGTCGTTGGTGACGACCAGCCTGTCTTTCAGACTCTCGCCCATCCCGGTTCCCGCAGCGTTCCTTAGAGGTAGCGCAATGTCACAATGGTGATGTCGTCCGACTGGGGCGCATGGCCCTTGTGTTCGTCGAGCGCCTTCACGAGCAGGTTCAGCATCTGATTGGAATCCCGCGGCGCCAGATCGCGGATGAGCGTATAGAAGCGCTCGTCGCCGAACTCCTGGTTCGCCGAGTTCATTGCTTCCACCGTCCCGTCCGTGAAGGCCACGATCCGGTCCCCATGCCCCAGACTGATATTGACTTCCTTGACGGTCCTCTCGAACACGGGCCCCTTGTCGAACCCGAGGGCAATGCCGTTCGGGTTCACCAACTCCACCTGGTTCGAGGCCGCTCTCCAGACGACCAGCGGGTTATGGCCCGCGCTGGCCACCCGAATCTCGTTCGTTCGCTTGTTAAGTATACAGTACAGTGCCGTGACGAACATGCCCTTTTTGATATCTTGCGCAAGCATCCGGTTGGCCTTCATCAGGGTGTCGGCCGGGGAGGCGTTCTTGCCCCGCTCGGCTTCCATTCGGATGAAGGCGCGCGCCATCGTCATCACCAGCGACCCCGGCACGCCCTTGCCCGACACGTCCGCGACGATGATCCCTTCGTTGTCGTCGTCGACCTGGATGAAGTCGTAGTAGTCGCCGCCGACCTCCTTGGAGGGCCGATAGTAGGCGCTGATGTCGTACCCCGGGACCTTCATCATCCGCTTGGGGACCAGGTTCGACTGGATCTCGCTCGCGATCGCCAGGTCGTGCTCGAGGGCCTTGGACTGGAGCTCCTGGTCGTGGGCCGTCCGCAGCGCCGTGGTCATCCGCTCGAACGTGTCCGCCAGCAGGCCGACCTCGTCCTTCGACCGCGCGACCGTGCGATGGTTGAGGTTCCCGTTGGAGACCTCGGTCATGTCCCGCATCAGGACCTTGATCGGGTTCGTGATCAGGGTCGAGATCCAGACGGCGATCCCGATGCCCATCAGGACCGAGACCAGCACGGGCAGCAGGATGGACGACCGGAGCGCCTCGCGCGCGTCGTTGATCCGCGAAAGCGACAGGATCACGAAGAACCGGAACTTGCCCACGCCGTCGGTCCCCTTGTCCATCGTGTAGAGGCGGACGTCCTGGCCCGACCCTTTGTCGCGGCCGTCGCCGATCTCGACGCCCGACGGGTCGAGGCGCTTGGAGAACATCGAGATGCCCTGCTGGCCCAGCCCGTCCACGGCCTGGACGCTGCCGGAAGCGTTCTGTTCGCCGTTGGAGATATCGACGACGGTGATCTGGAGGATGTCGGAGCCCGGGCCGACGTCCCGCTTGTCGCTCTTGAGCGTCCGGAGCGGCCCGAGGGGATCGATGAGCTGGTCGTACATGTTCCGCAGCTCGGGATTCTGCTTGAAGAGGTTCTCCCGCGCGGCCGCGGTCAGCTCCGGATTGAACTTCTGGGCGAGGAAGTCGAACTTCTTCTTCCGCTCCTCCTTCGACATGCCGATCGCGGCCTTCCAATAGGACGCGTCGATCGAGGCGAGCGTCTTGACGAGGCGGACGCCCTTGGCATCGATCTCGTCGCTGAGCTGGGTCACGGCCTTGGAGTTGACGGTGATGAAGATGATGAACGCCGTGGCGATCGTGATCGCCGCCATGCCGATGACGATCTTCCAGCGGAGCGAGAGGCCGAGCGTCGCGGACGGCGGCGGCGCCACGCTGCGGCGGACCTCGGAGACTTCGTCGTCGTCGCGGGAGGCGACGATTTCGGGCTTGCTCCGGGCCGTCTGCTGCTTGATCCGGGTCGTCGAGGCGGGCGCCGGCGGGTGCTTCGAGCCCAGATGAGGGACCTGCCCGGACGATTTCGGCCTCGCCGTCGGCTTGGGCGAGGGCCCCTGGCCTTCCGGGATGATGGCCATCAGATCCGCTCGCTTCCCAGGAACTTCCGCGCGCTCATCACGTATGTAACGCCCGACATCACGGTCGCGACGAGCGTCGCCCACATGAGGATGAGGGTGATGAGCTCGGTCGAGCGGCTGGTCGGGAGCCAGGCAGCGTAGCCGATACCCCAGCCGACGGTGGCGTTCTGGATAGCGGTCTTGATCTTGCCCCAGACGCTGGCAGGGAACGGAATGCCCGCGGCTTCCATTGCGCCTCTTATCCCCGACACCAGGAACTCCCGCCCCAGCACCACGACCGCGAACCACGCCTTGAAGATCTGGGGGAGCGGATCGAGCACCAAAAAGAAGATGAACGAACCGACGACGAGGATTTTATCCACCAGCGGGTCGGCGATTCTACCAAAATGTGTGACCTCCTTGTACTTGCGCGCCAGGTAGCCGTCGAGGAGGTCGCTCCAGGCGATGATCTGATTGAGGATGAAGATGACCGTCAGCAGCTGGACGTCGCGGGCCGCCGACGGCTTCCCGGCCGCCATCGACAGCAGCACATAGTAGAGAATGCAGAGCAGGAAGCGGAAGGAGGTGACCTTGTTGGCCGCCGTCATGAAGACCATGCGCGCGGCCTAGATCAGGTCTCCGATGAGGTCGTAGACGTTGAAGCCGGTGACCCGGGCGCGCGCGAGGTCGCCCACCTGGACGCTGTTGCCGTGCAGCGAGATCAGGGTGTCGATGTCGGGCGCGTCGCCGGGGGTGCGGCCTTCCCACTTGTTCTTGCCGGTCTTCTTCTCGACGAGCACCGGGACGGTCTTGTTCACCATCCCGCGGTTGAGGCCGAACGCGATCTCCTGCTGCTGCTGCATGATCCGCCCGTAGCGCTGGATCTTGACGTCCTCGGGCAGGTGGCCGTCGAGCTGGTCGGCCCGAGAGTTGGGCTCCCGCGAATACATGAACGCGCCCAGCCGCTCGAACCGCAGGTCCTTGAGGTCGTCCATCATCCCCTGGAAGTCCTCCTCGGTCTCGCCGGGGAAGCCGACGATGACCGTCGTCCGGAAGACGAGGCCGGGGACGGTGTCGCGCCACTTCTTGACGAGGTCCTTCTGGGACTCCTCGGTGACGCCGCGGCGCATCGCCCGGAGCATCCGCTCCCGGGTGTGCTGGACCGGCATGTCCACGTACTTCACGATCTTCGGATTGCGCGCGACCTCCTTCATGAGGCGGTCGGTGACGTAGCTGGGATAGCAATAGAGCAGACGGATCCACTCGGCCTTCGTGTCCTCGAGGCTCCGGAGCAGCTCGTCGAGGACCAGCTTCTTGTAGAGGTCGAGCCCGTAGGACGTCGTGTCCTGGGCGATGAGGTTGATCTCCTTCGCGCCGTCGGCGGCGAGCTCGTCGACCTCGGCGCGGATGACCTCCATGGGCTTCGACCGGAACTTGCCCCGGATCTGCGGGATCACGCAGAAGGCGCACGTGTGGTCGCACCCCTCGGAGAGCCGCACGTAGGCCGAATGACGCGGCGTGAGACGGACCCGGTCGCGGTCGATCTCATACTTCGGAAGCTCGGTCGAGACGAGGTTGAGCGGCTTCGCGGGCTTCGTCTTTTCCAGGATGGTGGAACAGACCTCGGCGATCTTCTCGCGGTTGGTGATCCCGAGGACCGCGTCGACTCCTTGAAGCCGCTTCTCGAACTCGGCCCCGTGACGCTGGGGGAGGCAGCCGGCGACGACGACGGCCTTGAGGCGACCTTTGCCCTTGAGGTCGACCATGGACTCGATGGTGTCCATGGATTCCTTCTCGGAAGAGGCGAGGAACCCGCAGGTGTTGACGACCACGACGTCCGACTGCTTGTAGTCGGCGCAGAGGTCGAAGCCTCCCTTGGCGAGGTGGCCCAGGAGGACCTCGCTGTCGACGAGGTTCTTGGCGCAGCCGAGGGAGACGAAGGAAACACGGGGATTCTTCATCGGAGGGCCCGATTATAGGCAGCTCCCCGGGGCTTCGCAATGGCCGTTTTCCGGCGTCGGGAGAAACCGGAGACCCGCCAAAAAAAGATTTCTTTGTGTTCCGCCCGGGTTTCGGGACACAATAGTCTCGTGGCGGCCAAAGGGAAGAAGAAGACGCGGCTCGATGCGGTGAAGCTGCTGCCGGAGGTGATCCGGCGGCTGCTGGCCATTTCGGACGCGGACCTGCTGCTCCACGAGGTCTGCTCGCTCGCCAGCGACGCGCTCGGCGCCGACGAGGTGTCGCTCCTCCTGACCGATCCCCTGGGGGAGGAGCTTATCGAGCACGAGGTCGTCGGCAAGAAGCTCCGGCCCACCCGCTTCCGTCTCAAGATGAAGGACGAGGGGATCTCCGGCTCCGCGGCGGTGAAGAAGATCCCCCAGGTGGTGCCCGACGTCCGCAAGGACAAGCGGTACGTCGAGGTCCATTCCGACGTCCGGTCCGAGGCGGCGGTGCCGATCCTGTCGGGCGACGCCGTCCTGGGCGTCCTCAACTTCGAATCCCGCAGGGTCGGCTACTTCCAGAAGACCGACCTGCCGCTCCTGAGCTTCCTCGCCTCGCAGCTGGCGATCGCGCTCAAGATGGTCGAGCTCGACCATCGCGCCCGCCGGTGGCAGGAGCGCGTGGCGGCGCTCCACAACCTGTCGCGCCTCGGCGGCGGCGTCGTGCCGCGCGAGACGGTGCTCCAGCGGGTGACCGACGCGGTGCGGATGACCTGCGGCGGCCACTACGCGGCGGTCTTCCAGGGGGATTACGAGCGCGAGGAGCTGGTGCTGCTCGCCCAGTCGAGCGCCCATCCGCTCAACATCGCGACGGGCGCGCGGCTCAAGTTCGGCACGGGCCTGCTGGGCAAGGCGTTCGAGCTCGGCGAGACCGTCAACGTGCGCGACGTCCGCAAGGACCCGATGTACCTCTTCAAGATCCCCGGCGTGCTGTCCGAGGTCTGCGTCCCGATCCGCGTGGGCGACGCCTGCGTGGGCATCCTGGACGCCCAGGCCGCGACGGTGGGCGAATTCACCGACGACGAGGTGATGTTCCTCGAGACGGTGGCGCGCTCGCTGGCGACCACGTTGCAGACCGGCGCCCCCGCCCGCTAATTCGGTTGAATCCCCCCGCGTCGTTCCTATAATTGCCCCAGTCCATTCTCATACGGTGGCCGTAGCTCAGTTGGCTAGAGCGCCTGGTTGTGGCCCAGGTTGTCGCGGGTTCAAGTCCCGTCGGTCACCCCAATCCTCCGGTAGCTTATCCCCAGAGGATGCGAAGGAGGGCCACGTCCAGGCTCCCTTCGCCGGTCTCATCCTCACGTCGGTCGAAATTCTTTATTGAAGCCACGCGCATGCTTCGGGAAGCATTAAGGCTCTGGAGGCGGGACGAGTACGGAGGAAGACGATGAACGTCCTGCAGACGCTCGCGCTGGCCGGCGCGCTCGCGGCGTTGGCCGCCTCTGGCGACGACAATCGGCTCACGGACGAGGATCGGAAGGCCGGCTGGCTGCTCCTCTTCGACGGCAAGGACGCCGGCGACTGGATCCGGAGCCATGACGGTACCGCCGTCACGGACAAGGTCATCGAAGACGGCGCGCTGACACCGCGGAACCAGCCCGGCCCGCTCCTGGTCTACGGCAAGAAGCAATTCGGCGACTTCGTCCTCCGCTGCGACGTGAAGATGGCCGAGCCCGCCAACTCGGGCATTTTCTTCCGCGTCGCCGACCTCAAGAATCATCTCGAGACCGGCCTGGAAGTCCAAGTCCTCGACCCCGAGCAGGCCAAGAAGCACAGCCCGTACTGGTCTTTCGGGGCGGTGTACGACTTGGCCAAACCCGCGAAGAACGCCCTCAAAGGGCCGGGTGAATGGAACGCCGTCGAGCTCCGCTGTGAGGGGCCTCACGTGACCGTGACGGTCAACGGAGAGGTCGTCAGCCGGCTGAACTGCGACGACTTTGTCGAGCCGGGCCGTCGGCCCGACGGCACCCCGCACAAGTTCAAGGGGGCCATCAAGGACTACGCCCGCACCGGCTATATCGGCCTGCAGAACGGCTGGGAGGGGAAGTGCTGGTTCAAGAACCTGCGGCTCCTGGAACTCAAGACGCGGTAAGCTCGGGTAACGCTTTTCGGGCCGGCTTCGGAGGGGCCGACGGGTTAAAGAAAGCTTGGGATTCGCCCCCGGCCGATATATCTTCTGACGACCGATGAGGGGAAGACTGATCCTGGCCGTGGGCCGGCGGACCCAGAAGAAGGCCGTTCTCCGCCTCGAGGGCTCGATCGACCCCACGACCTACAAGCAGTTCGAGTCGACCTTCCGCTGGCTCAACAAGCAGGGCATCCTGGTGATCGCCGTGGATATGGCCAAACTCACCTACATCTCGTCGGCGGGGCTCAGCCTCCTCGTCAAGGCGCAGACCGAGCGTCTCAAACGGAAGGGCGGAGTCGTCCTGGTGCGCCCCCAGACGCCCATCCTCAACATCCTGAAGATCCTCGGACTGACGGAAGTCTTCCGCATCGCCTCCTCCGTGGAGGAGGGCCTGCACTCGATCCCCCTGCAGGATTAGTTCGGCATTTGACGAACGCGGTCCCATCGCGGGCGCGGGCCGGTATAATCCCGTCGAAGGACGATGAAGGGAAAACTGCAGCTGTCCATCGAGGAACGGCCCGAGGCCAAGGGCATCCTCAGGGTCGAGGGCTCGGTCGACCCGGGCACCATCAAGGAGTTCGAGGCGGCGTTCAAGCAGCTCGACAAGCTGGCCGTCCGCTATATCGTCGTGGACGTCGCCCGGATGACCTACATCTCGTCGGCCGGGCTGAGCCTCCTCGTGAACGCGAAAGTGGACCGCGTCCAGAAGCACGGCGACGTCGTCCTCGTGCGGCCCCAGTCGTCGGTCCTCAACGTGCTGGACATTCTGCTCAAGGACGTGTTCCGCATCGCCTCCTCCGTGGAGGAGGCGCTCCTTCCTCGGCCCGAGCGCGAACCCTAGGACACCGGCGCGCCGGCGATGTGCCACCGCTCGGCGATCGCGCGCACCGTCGAGACCAGCGCTCGGAATTCCACCGGCTTCACCTCGTAGGCGTCCACCCCGAGCGCCTTCGCCCGCTCGATGTCGGACGGCTCGCGCGACGAGCTCAGCACGATGACCGGCAGCGCCCGCAGCGTCGGATGGGCGCGGATCCATTCGAGGACCTCGAGCCCCGAGAGCTCGGGAAGCTTGAGGTCGAGCAGGACATGCGACGGCGCGGGCCAGGCCGACCGGTCGGCGAATTTTCCCGCGCCCGAGAGGTAGTCCACCGCCTCGCGTCCGGTCTCCGCCGACGCGACCTTCCACGCGTAGCCCGACTTGCGCACGGCGCGCGCGAAGAAGAGCCGGTCGTTTTCGTCGTCCTCGACGAGGAGGACGACCGGAGGCGTCGTCGTCGGATCGTTCATCCGGCCTCCTCCCGCGGAAGATCGACCCAGAAGCGGCTGCCCTGATCCGGCGCGCCCTCCGCTCCCACGTGGCCACCCATCCGCTCGGCGGCCTTCTTGGCGATCGCCAGCCCGATGCCCGTCCCGGCGTACTCGCGGGCCGCTTCCAGCCGCTCGAAAATCTGGAACAGCTTGGCCTTGGATTCGGGGAGGAAGCCGACGCCGTTGTCCCGGACCGTGATCCGGACGAGGTCTCCGAAGACGTCGGCCGTCACCCGCACGACGGGCCGCCGGTCCTTCGGGACGAACTTGACGGCGTTGGAGAGGTAGTTGGCCAGCACCTGCCGGAGCAGGAGCCGGTCGCCTCGCACGCGGAGGGAAGGTCCCTCGAACCGGACGTCGGCGCCGCGCCCCTCGATGTCGTCCTCCACCTGCAGCTGGGCTTCGTGGACGACGGTCGCGACATCGACCGGCTCGCTCGACGGCGCCGCCCGCGCCAGCCGGGTCAGCGCCAGGAGGCCCTCGATGAGCACGTCCATCCGCTTGGCGCTCGACTCGATGCGGGCGAGGAAGTCGAGCCCTTCCGCGTCGAGCGGCTGGTTCGCGTACGTTTCGCGCAGGATCTCGCCGTAGCGGTGCATGGCCCGGAGCGGGGACCGCAGGTCGTGGGCCACCGTGTAGGAGAAGCTCTCGAGCTCCTTGTTCGTCGCCTCGAGCTCCGCGGTCCGCACCCTCACGCGCTCGCGAATCTCCTCTTCGACGAGCTTCCGCTCGGTGATGTCGATGACGGAGCCGATGTATCCCAGGAATTCGCCCCCGCTCCCGAGGCGGGGGACGGCGGCGGCCAGCGCCCAGCGATATTCGCCGTCGTTCCGCCGCAGCCGGTATTCGACGCACAGACCTTCCCGGTGCTCGAGGGCGGTGAGGTACGCTTTCCGGACGCCCGCGCGGTCGTCCGGGTGGACCGCCTCGACCCAGCCGCGCCCCAGCCCCTTTTCGCGGGACTGCCCCGTGAAGTCGCACCAGGACTGGCTGACGTAGGTGCAGATGCCGTCGAGCTCGGTCACGAAGATCATGAACGGCGCGTGGTCCGCCATGTTCCGGAACCGCTCCTCGCTTTCGCGGAGCGCCCTCTCGACCTTCTTCCGCTCGGTCGTGTCGACCACGAGGGCGAACAGCCCGGCGACGGCGCCGTCGTCCCCGAAGTCCGGAACGTACGTCGCCTCGATGGAACGCGAGCCGCCGGTCTGGTACGGCATGTCGGCCTCGTAGGTCACCCGCTTTCCCGACAGGGCGACCTCGAGATGGTGCTGGATCTTCTCATAGGCCGCCTGGCCGAGGACCTCGCGCAGGTGCCTCCCGCGGACCTCCTCGATCGGGACGCCGAACCACGCTTCGTAGGCCTTGTTGTTGAAGACGTAGCGGCCTTGAGGGTCGAGGTAGGCGATCAGCGCGGGGATCGCGTCGGTGATGAGCTTGAGCTGGTTGCCCGACCGGGCGGACGCGCGGCGGAGGCGCGCGAGCTCGAGGTGGGCCTTCGCGCGCGAGACGAGCTCCTGCGCGGAGAAGGGCTTCACGAGGTAGTCGTCGGCGGCGAGCGCGAGGCCCTCGGCCTTCGAGTCCTCGCCGGCGCGGGCCGTGAGGATGATGACCGGCACGCCGGCCGTGCGCGCGTCGGTCCGGAGCTCGCGCAGGAGTTCGAGCCCGTCCATGACCGGCATCATCACGTCGGTGATGACCAGATCGGGCGGATCGCGGAGGATCCGTTCGAGGGCCTCCTTGCCGTCGGCGACGGTGTCCACGTCCCAGTAGGGCGACAGGAGCCGCGCGACGTAGCCGCGCATGTCGGCGTTGTCGTCGGCGACGAGGACCCGCGCGCGGGCCTTCGGGCCCGATGCCGGCGCCGGCACCCGCTCGGGGAGCCACTGCAGCGCCTCCTCGAGGAACGGCGCGCCGCCGAGCGCGGTGGACGAGCCGGTCCGCGCCGCCTGGATCCGGTCCGGCGGCAGATGGTCCTTGCCGGCGGGGATCGTCACCCGGAACGCGGTTCCCTTTCCGACGACGCTGTCGGCGCGGACGGCGCCGCCGTGGAGGCGGACGAGCTCCTGGATCAGCGCCAGGCCGATGCCGGAGCCTTCGTGGCTGCGCGCCCGGGCGCCGCGGATCCGGTGGAACCTCTTGAAGAGGTTGGGCATCTCCTCGGGAGGGATGCCGGTTCCGGTGTCGCGGACCTCGAGCTCGGCGCCTCTGTCGGAAAATCGGAGGCGGATCGCGATCTCCCCCTCGAAGGTGAACTTGAAGGCGTTGGAGAGCAGATTGAGGACGATCTTCTCCCACATGTCCCGATCCACCCAGGACGGCTCCGTCGAAGGGACGCAGTCGACGACGAACCGAAGCCCGGCCTTTTCGATGGCGGAGCGGAAGACGCTCGCGAGGTCGACCGTCAGCGCGCAGAGATCGGTGGGTTCGTAGGAGGCCTGGGCGCGGCCGGCCTCGATGCGCGCGAAATCGAGGAGCGTGTTGGTCAGCTTGAGCAGCCGCAGCGCGTTCCGGTGCGCGGCCTCGAGCCGTTCGCGGTGGGCGGGCGGAAGGTCCGCGACGGGATCCGACAGCGCCTCCTGGATCGGCCCCAGGAGCAGGGCCAGCGGCGTGCGGAACTCGTGGCTCACGTTGGAGAAGAAGGCGGTCTTCGCGCGATCGAGCTCGGCGAGCGCCCGGGCCCGCTTGCGCTCCTCCTCGAGGGCGCGCGCGTTCGCGATGACCGTCGCCACGTGGCCGCCGAGCAGCTCGAAGAATTCCCGGTAGCGGTCGTCGAACGCCCGGCGCGGGCTGATGCCCAGGACGAGCGCGCCCGCGGGCTCGGGGTGGCCGGGCCGCGCGAGCGGTAGAAGATACGCGGACGAAGGCGGCTGCGGCCAGGGGGGATAGGGCAGCGACCGCGACGCCAGTCCGTCGACCTGCCGGGGGCGACGCGAGGCGAGGACCGGGCCGAGGGGCCAGACGGCGTCGGGATCGCGCGGGTCGATCGTTTCCGGCGCCTGCGGGGAGGGCGACGAAAAGCCGGAGCTGCCGAGGAGCCGGAGGCTCCGGCCGGTCTCGTCGAGGAGGTAGATGAGACTGAACGGCAGGTCGAGGGGATTGCGGGCCAGCGCCGCGCCCGCCTTCCGGCCCGCCTCCTCGAAGCCCTGGGCGTCGATCGTCATGTCGCGCAGCGTCCGGAGCCGGCGCTCCTGCAGGACGCGCTCGGTCGTCTCGATGCACGCGCAGAACAGGCCGGCGTTCCGGCCGTTCTCGTCCTTGAGCGGGCTGTAGGAGAAGGTGAAGGTCACCTCCTCGACGTAGCCGCTCCGTTGGAACTTGAGCGGCAGGTCCTCGGACCAGGTCGCCTCTCCGGTTTCCAGGACGCTGGCGGCCATCGGGCCGATGACGTCCCAGATTTCCGGCCACGCCTCCTCGAACCGCCTGCCCAGGAAGCGCGGATGTTTGTGGGGCCCGAGCACGGGGCGATAGGCGTCGTTGTAGAACAGGGTTCCCGCCGGGCCCCAGGTCATGAAGATCGGATAGCGCGACGTGAGGCAGATCCGGACGGCCGTGCGGAGGCTTTCGGGCCACTGCTCGGGGGGCCCGACGGCGGTCGTCGACCAGTCGAGCGACCGCATGAGCGAGGCCATCTCGCTCGAACCGGGAAACACGCTCCGGACGGCAGTCGCCGACGGGGTCATTCCGGAACCTCGCAGAGCCTCGCGCGTTCTTCGAGCCCGGGAAAACCCGATGAGCTTCGATGAGAAAGCGAGCAGCATAAGACCCGCGGCGGCGCGGGATGTTATGAGCAATCGCCGATGCGGCGAAAATTATCGGGACGCGCGCGCCCGTTCGAAGTGCTTCTTGAAGAAGTCGACCGTCGAGACTTTCGGGGCCTCGGGCTGACCCTTGTACTCGACGACGCACTCGATGCCGAGCTTGTCCATCTGCTGCTTGAGGGCGATGCCGAATTTCGGGTGGTGGACGACGAGGTTCAGGTCGGACGTCGCGGTGACCTCGTCGTTGGGCAGGGTGTAGGTGAGGAGCGCGGGCGGGTCGTCCTTCGTGAGGTGCGTGATGGGGGCCGCCTGCTCGTACCGTTCGAGCGCCTTGGGGGTGTCGATCTCCTCCTTGGTGATGCCGTAGAAGGGGAGGAAGAAGGCGTGGCGCTCGAAGTTGGGGCGGGGGATGCCGATCTTCTCGGCGAACCGCGGATCGTACGAGCTCTGGCCGTTGACGACCGCGATGCACGTGAGGCGGGTCGACTCGCGCGCGACGGGGTCGGCGCTCTTCGGGTCGGCGAGATCGTCGTGGAACGCCAGCCACATCGAGGTGCCCGCGCCGGCAGAGCCGCCGGTGGAGGCGACGAGGCGGGCATCGAGGGTCCACTCCTTGGCCCGGGAGCGCAGGGTTTGAAGGGCGCGGGCGCAGTCGAGGTACTGGGCGGGCGCGGGGGCGGCGTCGGTGAACCGGTAGTTGATGGCCGCGACGGCCCAACCGGCGTCGAGGTAGGACTTCAGGGTGCCGGCGCCGAGCGTGTTCTTGTCGCCGGCGCGGAAGCCGCCGCCGTGGATGTAGAGGACGAGGGGGAAGGGGCCGTCGCCCTTGGGCCGCCAGAGGTCGAAGACGTTGCGGACGTGGTCGCCGTACCGGACGTTGGGAAAGTCCGGCGCGGGCCGGGTGGGTTTGTCCTGGGGGACGAGCGTCAGGAGAAGGACGGCGATCAGCAGGCGGCTCATGTTCGATTCCTCGAGTCTCGAGGAATGGAACACGGCCGCCTGCCGAAAGGTTTCGTGTAATATGTTACATACTACACGCTAGCGACGCCCCTTCTTGACGAAACTCCCCTCCTGGAACTCCCGGAAGGCCGTCCGGATCTCGCCCTCGGTGTTCATCACGATCGGACCGTGCCACGCGATCGGCTCCTTCAGCGGCTTCCCCGACACCAGCAGGAACCGCACCGGCTTGCCGTCGGTCGACACCTCGATCGAGCTCCCCGGGCCGTACAGCACCAGCGTGCCGTCGCCCTGGACCGCCTTCGGGTCGGCGCCGTTGAACCGGCCTTCGCCCTCGAAGACGTACGCGAACACCGTATGGTCCGGCTTCGTCGCATGGACGAACGTCTTGCCCGCCGGCACCGTCACGTCCAGGTACTCGGGATCCGAGACGATGTCCTTCACCGGACCGCGGACGCCTTCGACCTCGCCCGCGACGACGCGGACCGAGGCGCCTTCGGACGTCTTGACGACCGGGATCTCGTTCGCCTTCACCTCCTGGTAGCGGGGATCCATCATCTTGTCCTTGCGCGGCAGGTTGGACCAGAGCTGGAAGCCGAACATCCGGCCCTTGCGGTCCCCCTTGGGCATCTCCTGGTGGACGATGCCGCTGCCGGCGGTCATCCACTGGATGTCGCCCGCGGAGATCAGGCCGGCGTTGCCCAGGCTGTCCCCGTGCTCGACGTCGCCGTCCAGCACGTACGTGATCGTCTCCATGCCGCGATGGGGATGCCACGGGAATCCCGCCTGGTATTCGCGCGGATTCTCCGAGCGGAAGTCGTCCATGAGCAGGAACGGGTCGAGCCCCGGCATCTCGTGGAACCCGAAGGCGCGGCGCAGATGGACGCCGGCCCCTTCGATGGTCGGCTTGCTCTTCCAGAGGTTCTGGACGGATCTCACGACTTGATTGGTCTTGGTCTTCACGGAAATCTCTCCTTCTGTCTTCATGTTACCGAACCTCGAGGGGCTGAGGGTAGGACCGTTCGGGAGTCTCGGCCGATTCGCCGGCGCCCCTCTTCTCCAGCAGCCGGTCGACCGAGAATGCGCCCGAGCCCGTCAGGGCCAGCGCCACGCTCGCCACGAACAGCGTCAGCACGTACTCGACGCCGTTGGGCAGGAAGAAGCCGCCCTTGAGGTGGACCGTCAGCGCCGCCACGATCATCGAGAACGCGATCGGCAGCGCCGCCCACCGGGTGAACAGCCCCGCCACGAGCGCCAGCCCGCCGCCCAGCTCCGCGGCCGTCACCGCGAGCGCCGACAGCGTCGGGAACGGGACTCCGATCTGGGTCATGAATCCCGCCAGTCCGGAAATGCCGAACACCGCCAGCTTCTGGATGCCGTGCGCCACGAACACGCCGCCGATGCCTACGCGGAGCAGCGCGATGCCCGAGTCCCGGAGTCCTTCCTTCGTCATGGTCTCTTCCTTAAATGATCGTTCATCCGACATTCGTTATAACGACTAATTTCCCGAAAAAATTCCCTCAGGCTTTCCGTGCCTCTTCCAGAAGGTCGATCAGCGCCCGGAGCTTCTTCTCGCCCAGGTGGCCGAGCGCCTGCTGCGGCAGCGTCCGCGCCGCCTCGTCGATCGACGACAGCATCTTGAGCCCCGCGGACGAGATCCGGGTGACGACGACGCGGCGGTCTTCCTCCGAGCGGCTCCGCTCCACGAGCGAGCGGGTGGCCAGCCGGTCGATCAGCCGCGTGATGTCCGGGTCGTGGGTGAGCATCCGGTCGGCGATCTCCTGGCAGGAGAGCCCGACCTTCCCCGCGCCCCGGAGGATCCGCAGGGCGTTGTACTGCACCTCGGTCAGCCCGTAGGGCTTGAGCGTCTCCGAGAAAAGCTGGCCCATCACGGAGGCGGTCCGGTGGAGGTTGAGGATCGCCTCCTCGGCCGCGGAACTGAACGGCTTCGTCTGCCGGATCTCCTTCGCCAGCTTTCCCGTCATGTCCGGATAATACTCGTTGTAACGACTATTGTCAAGAGGAATAATAACAGCCTTCTTGATTCCGCAAGGCCCCCCCGATATGGTGTTGGCCGTGAGCTTCCGCCGCACCGTCCTGCTGGGATCGCTGGCCTGGATCGTCCTGATCTCCGCGCTCCACACCGCCCTGAATCTCGGCGTCTTCGAGAAGAAGGCCGCGGGGGCGGCCGGGCTCAAGATCGGCTACCTCCCCGTCACCTGACACCTCACCTGCCCCGTCAACCACTTCATCAAGAAGAACCTGAACGCGGAAGACGGATTCGAACCGGTGCGGTTCGGCGGCTGGCCGGAGTTGAAGGAAGCCTTCCTGTCGAAGTACACCGACGCCACGTTCATCCTGGCGCCGCTCGCGATGAAGCTCCGGGAGGAGGGCGTCCCGGTCAAGATTGTCTACTTGGGCCACCGCGACGGGACCGCGCTCATGGTCCACAAAGACTCCGGCATCTTCCGCATCGAGGACCTCCGCGGCAAGCGCGTGGCGGTGCCGAACCGCTACTCGAATCAGAGGTTCCTGATCTTCAAGGTCCTCAAGGAACGGGGGATGAAGCTGGAAGACCTCGACATCGTCGAGATGCCGCCGCCCGACATGGCTGCCGCGCTCTATGCCCGCGCGGTGGACGGCATCACTTCCGGTGAGCCGTTCATGGGCCAGACCGAACTCGACGGATATGGCCGCATCTTGTACCTCACCAAGGATGTCTGGCCGGAGTTCATCTCGTGCGTGCTCGCGGTGCGGGAAGAGGTGATCGAAGCCAAGCGCGACAAAGTGCAGGCGCTCGTGGACGGGATCTCCAAGAGCGGCGTCTGGCTCGACCAGCACATGGACCACCGGATGCAGGCCGCCCAGTTCGTCAGCCGTGACTACTACAACCAAAACCCGCGCCTGCTGGAATTCGTCCTGAGCAAGCCGCCCGATCGCGTGAAGTACACCAACCTCAGCGTGCGCCGACGGGACTTCGAGGAGATCGAAAAGATCGGCGTCGAGTCGGGCATCCTGAAGGGCACCGCCCACTTTGAAGACTACTGCGATCCCTCGTTCGTCCCGCCGACCGCGACGATCGAGGGCTTCAAGTTCGAGGACCCCGCGTCGACCCAGCAGGGCAAGGAACGGGGCGTCATCCGTTAAGGCCCGCCTGCAGGCCGGACCTTCACGCCGAGCCCCGAACATCCCGCGCAGCTGCCGCCCTGGCCGCCGCAGTCGCCGCACGGCGCGAGCGTCAGGATCGACGAGATCGCGACCCGCTTCTGCGCCGCCGGATTGCCGTCGCTCCTGCACGTCTTGCACGGGACCCGGCCCGTCGCGTCGCACGAGGGGCAGGGCGCCGGCTCCTCGAGCTTGCCCTTGCCCTCGCAGCCGCGACACTTCACGGTGACGTCGGCGTTGGGCGTCGCGCCCGACGCGCGGTTCCGCCCTTTGCCTTCGCAGGTCGGACAGGTGACGTCGATCCGGCCCCGGCCCTTGCAGGCGTCGCACTTGACCCGCGACGCCTTGCAGTCGGCGACGGGGCACTCGCGGTCGAACCAGGGGCGCCCGAGGCAGGTGGGGCAGGGCGTCGTCGTCGTCTTCGAGCAGGCGGCGCAGCCGACGTTGCGGAAGCCGCCGTGGCCGTCGCAGTTGCGGCACTTCACCGTGAGATCGGTGGGGCCCACGGCGTTGGTCGGCCGGTAGCGGCCCTCGCCCGAGCAGACCTTGCACTTCAGCCAGTCGATCTTCCCCTTGCCCTTGCATTCGGCGCAGGGCACGCGGCCGTCCTTGCAGTCGCCGCAGGTGGCGGCCTTCTTGAGGCTCGACGAGAGCGAGCGCAGGAGCTCCGCGGTTCCGGCCGGGCCGCCCGAGAACTGGATCATCGACCGGTAGACTTTTTCGGTGCCGCGGCCCCGATCGACGGCGCGATGGAGATCGAGGAGGAGCACCGCGAACCGCGGCCCGAACGCCGGCGAGCTGCGGGCGGCCGATTCGTCGGCCGCGTCGACCTTGTCGGGATCGGAAAATCCCCGGGCGATCTTTCCCGCGAGGGCGCCGGGATCGGACTGGAGCAGCAGGAGGGCGGCCGCGATCGAGAGCATGGGCGATCTCCGAGAGGAAGAACGAGGATCGCCCCGCCGATAGTTCTCCCTCTAGACCCCGGCCGCGTGAGGATTTTGTGGCAGGATGCGAAAAAGTCGCGAAAATGATCGTCGATGAACGAACTCCGAAGCCTCGCCGACCTCGACCGGGCGCTCGCCACCCCGAACGGGAAGATCGTGCTCTACAAGCATTCGACCCAATGCGGGATCTGCGACGGCGCGCTCGAGGAGATCCAGGAGTTCCTGAAGAGCAACGACGGCGCGGGCGCCTTCTACTATCTGGACCTGCTGGCCCATCGCGACGTGTCGAACGCCATCGCCCAGCGGCTGGGCGTGAAGCACGAGTCGCCCCAGGCGATCGTCCTCGACGGCGGCAAGGTCGCGGCGGTTCTCAACCACCGGGCGATCCGGGTCCCCGCGCTCGAGAAGGCGCTGAAGAGCTGAGCATTCTTGACGCGGGTCGCGGGAAACCGCTACCATCCGCTCCCGCCCCAGAAGGAGAGACAACGATGAGCAACCTCGTGGAGATTCGCGTCGGAAGCGATTCGGACCTGCCCCGGATCGAGAAGGCGTTCGCCGTCCTCGAATCGCTCCAGGTTCCGTTCGAGGTTCGCGTCCTCTCGGCCCACCGGACGCCGAAGCGGGCCGGCGGCCGCGCGAGGGAGCTCGAAGGCGCCGGGTTCCGCGTGGTCATCGCGGCGGCGGGCGGCGCGGCCCACCTGGCCGGCGTCACCTCGGCGGAATCGATCCTGCCGGTCATCGGCATCCCCATCGAGACCACCCAGCTCCAGGGCTACGATTCTCTCCTCTCCACCATCCAGATGCCCGAAGGCATTCCCACGGGCAGCGTCGGCGTGGCCCAGGCGGAGAACGCCGGATGGCTGGCGGCGCAGATCGCCGCCGTGGGCGATCCCGCGATTCGCGGGCGGATCCGCGCGAAGCGCGGCCTCGACGCGGCGGTCCCGCCGTCGAAGGACTTCGTCGCGCTCGCGGGCCGCGCCGAGAAGCCGAGCCGCGAGGCGATGGACCTGCTGACGGAGCTCGGCGTGAAGGACACGGCGCTCTTCGAGCCGGGCGCGGTGCAGGAGATGGAGAAGGCGGGCGCCCGCGCGATCATCGCCTGGGCCGAGGCCGACTCGCTCTCGCGTCCCGCGGAGATCGCGGCGCGCACCGACATCCCCGTCATCGCGGCGCCGCTCGCGCCGGGCGTGGTGCCGAGCGACTTCCTCCCGCGCCTGCTGGAGAAAGGGCCGATCGCGTCGGTCGGGATCAACCGGCCGAAGAACGCCGCGATCTGGGCGGCGATGATCGTCGCGAACGCGTCGGCGACCGTCCGCGAAGGCGTCCGGGCCCACCGGGAGCGCCAGTCCGAGGAGGTCGAGAAGAAGGACACCAAGCTGATCTCCCAGGGCATCCGCCAATATCTCGCCGGGATGAAAAAGTAGCCCGCGCCGGGCGTCACATGTAGTAGATGGCGAGGCAGGATCAGGACGGGTCGGACCGGTTCGGCCGCTTTCGCCGCGCTTCCGCCGATCCGGAGTCCTCGGTCCCTCCTCCGGAGCCGCGATTTCCCCACGACATCCCCATTCGGACTGCCGGCCTCTCGTGCGATCGCCGGATCCTGGTCTGCCTGGATGCCCAGGGATTCGTCAACGGCTGGAACGCCGTCACGGCGAAGAGGCTCTATCGCCTTCCGTTGCTCGATTCCAAGGAAGTCGCCCAGCGTCTGACGTTCTCGCCGGACGGACGATTCGCGGCCCTCTCTTCCTGGGCCCTTCCGGCCGGTGTCGTCCGCATCCTCGATCCGCGGACCGGACAGGAACTTCGACGGTTCGATCGGGGCTTCAGCCCTTCCTTCTCGCCCGACGGCGAGCTGATGGCGTGCAGCGACGGAACCCAGCTCCGGCGCTGGGCGCTCAAGAGCGGCGCGGAGCTCCCGAGGTTTCCGGAGTGCGAATACGCGCTCAAGTGGACGTGCTGGTCGCCGGCCGGCAACGTCATCGCGGCCTCGGGTGAAGAGGCTCCCGCGGTGGCGATCTGGGAGGCCGCCACGGGGAGGCGACGGGAGAACGTTCTGTCCGAGAGCGAAGCGGCGGCGGGTTTGGCCATCTCCCCTGAGGGGAACATCCTGGCGGTCGGCAGCCATTGGGGGATCCGATTCTTTCCGCTGGGCAACCCGCAGTGGCGGGACTGCCATGCCCACGAAGAGTATTCCTTCAGCCCGCTCAAGTTCTCGCGGGACGGCCGCCGCATGATCGCCCTTTCTCATCGGAGGCGGCTGCTGGTCTGGGAGACCTTCACCGGGAAACCCCTCTTTACCTGGGCGTCGTTCCAGACGGAGGACGGCAGCCTGGAGATCTCCGAGGGCGGCGACGTCGCCCTTTGGATCGAGCGAGGGGGCATCCGCCTGGAGCGGATCCCGCGGCTGCTCGCGGGCCCCGAAGAAGGCCACGTCGTCCGAACCCTGTGTTTCACGCCGGAAGGCCACGTGGTGACCGGCGACGACCGGGGCATGATCCGCGTCTGGGATCCGGCGACTGAAAAGGAAATCCGGCGACACCAGGTCCCCCTCGTCCGGATGAGGGTTTTCTCGCGAAACGGAGCGTGGGCGCTCTTCGGCGGCGCGGACGACCCGGTCGGCATCTGGGATCTCCGGACCGGGAAGGAAGTCCTGAAGGTCGATGCGAAGCCCTCGGTCGGGGCACTGGCGCTTTCGCCGGACAACAGCCGCCTGGCGCTGGGCCATGCGGACGGAACCGTTTCCCTCTGGGACATCGCGGAGAAAAAGGAATCCGCCCGGATCCGATCGGAGATGAGCGGCATCACCGCCGTCGCGTGGTCTCCCGACGGAAAATCCCTGGCGTGGGGCGACAACCTCGGCGCGGTCTGCATGGCCGAGGGAAAACAGGGACGCGAGCCGGTGAGATTCAAGGCGCGCGCCTGGCCCGCGATCCGGGAGCTGCAATTCACCGCGGACGGCAAGATGCTCGTGGCGACCGATGCGGGGGGATCCCGGCGGGTCTATTCTGAGCCTGGGATCGAGCCGAAGGAGACCGGAGACGTGCTCGACGGTCTTCTCGGAGCCTCCACGTACGATCTTCGCGTCGCTCGTCGCTGGAGGGCGAGCGGTTGTCTCCAGAAGAACCTGGCCGTCGCCTCGGTGATTTCACCCGACGGGAGCTACCTCGCCGGCATCACGAGCGATGGGAAGCTGGTGATCTGGGAAGCGCCCGGGGCGAAGTAGGCGCTACTTCGCCTCGCCGGCGGTCTTGAGCCACTCCTCCCACTCGGCCTTGACCTTTGCTTTCGTCACGCCTTTGGGGAGGGCGCTGTCGCGGCCGGTGAGGGCGTTGAGGGCGGCGACCGCGCCGATCGCGATCGCGGTGTCCTCGTCGTCGATGTACTTGATCAGTTTCGGATAGGCGGCCTTGCCGAACCCCTTCACCTTCTGGAAGGCGACGCCTTCGGGACGGTCGGGGTGCTCGAACCCGCCGCCCGGGCGGAGATCGCGCATGATGTGATCCCAATTGACGTTGTCCACGTTCTCGGCCTTCGCGGCGACGGGCGTGGTCTTCGGCTCCTCCTTGCCGCTCGATCCGCTGCCCAGGACGATGGGCTTGTCGGAAGAGGGCGGCAGGTTCGGCTTGAAGACGACGGGATCCTTGGGTCCGACCTGGGTCACCTTGGGCGGCGGCTCCTGCGGCGTTTCCTTCATGAGGAAGAAGGCGACGACGCCGATCACCGCGACCGCGCCGATGCCGAGGCCGATGAAGAGTCCGCTGTTCGACTTGGGGGGCGCCTGCGCGGGCTGGGTCCCCGACGCCCGGCGCTGGACCCGGGTCCCGCCGCTGCGCGGCGCGGGAACCGGCGCCGGGGGCGGGATCGGAGGGCTGACCGTCTTGGTGCGGACGCTCGTGTTGCCGCTGGGCACCTTCGAGGACTGCCCGCATTCGGGACATTTCACGGTGGTGCCCGGCGAGACGGACGTGACGTCCATCACTCCCTGGCACCGGGGGCACTTCAAGATCTTCGCCATGGTTTTCTTCGCCCCTTGAACAACCGCTCCGCACCTATGATACGCCGCCCGCCCGCCAATACGACAGGATCTTTGTCGCGCGCCTCCCGCGATGCTAAGATGCGCGGCCTCAATCCAGGAGAACGTGAATGGCCGGCAAGAAAGCGACCGCGGCGGACGCCGAACTCATCCTCAGGCTCTACGACCTTCGCCGCGAGGCGGTCATGCGCCAGGCGCGCAGCGACATGTTCGCGAGGTTCGTGCCGAAGTCCTACGACGAATTCGCCTCCGCCACGAAGGGCGACCATCCGCTCAACACCGCGTACCGGATGGTGTCCTCATACTGGGAAATGGCGGCGGGCCTCGTCAAGCACGGCGCGCTGAACCTCGATCTGTTCGCCGAAAACTGCGGCGAGGGGCTGTTCATGTTCGCCAAGGCCCAGCCCCACCTCGCGAAGCTCCGGGAGACGGCGCCGACCGCGTACGTCAACATGGAGTGGGTCGTCACCCGCAGCAAGGAAGCGAAGCGGCGGCTCGAGGTCGTGAAGAAGCGGCTCGCGGGGATGACCGCGAAGTAGCCTCACTGGGTCGAGACGGCGCAGGCGGGAAGCGCCTTCTTCAGCCGTTCGACCGCCGGCGGCGTCACCTTCGTCTTCTTGCCCAGGGCGATCTTCTCCAGCCCCTTGCACCCCTCCAGCGACGCGAATCCCCGGTCCGTCACCGCCGTCGCCGGGAGCTTGAGCTCCTGGAGCGTGCCGATCGACGCGATCACCGGGAGGCCGGCGTCGGTGATCTTCGTGCCGCCGAGGCCGAGGACCTTGAGGCTCGGCAGCTTCGTCAGCTGAGGCAGCCCGGCGTCTCCCACGTCCTTCGTCCAGCCGAGATCCAGCGTCTCGAGATTCCGGAGTCCCGCCAGGTGGACGAGGCCCGCGTTCGTCACCTGCGCGTCGCCGAGGTTCAGGCTCTTCAGACGCCCGATCCGGCCGATGAACGCCAGCGACTCGTCCGTCAGGCCGTCGATCTCCACCAGGTTGGCGTTTTCGAGCGCCGGAAGGCCGAGGAGGAACCGGAACTCTGCGGCCGGGATGAAGACGTGCTTGTTGTCCGACGCCCGGTGGCCTCCCAGCTTCAGGTCCTTCATCGTCTTGAGGTCTTCGACGGTCAGGTTCGGGAAGCGCGGCTTCTTCTGGGCGGAGTCGGGGCGGGCGTCGAGCGACTGGAGCCAGGCCAGGGTTTCCTCGGGCGTGGGGTCCTGGGCGAGCGCGAGGCAGAAGAGCGCGGCCAGCGTCGTCATGTTCGGATCCTCCGCTTCCCCGTGGGAGCGGAGGAGCGGAGAAGTACGGAATACTCAGCGCAGGCCGAGCATCTCCAGCGGATTGGTCGTGACCATGCGGACGACGTCCGCCTTGGGCAGCGCGCCCATCTTGAGGACGCGGGCGACGATGTCCTGGAGCGACGAGTTGCTGCCCGCCAGCGTGCCGTCGAGCAGCCGGAGCGAGCCGTCCGGGAACGTGCGGACCGTGACGCCGCCGAGCTGGACGTCGCCCAGCTCCTTCCGCTTGGTGAGAAAGAAGCCGTCGCTGATCAGGATGATCTTTTTCTTCGGGCGGCTGCGGAAGACCAGCTTCACGATGTCGTCCGAGACGTGGACGCCGTCGGCGATGACTTCCGTGTAGAGGTCGTCGTCGATCAGCGCGAAGCCGGCGAGGCCGGGCGTCCGGTGATGGACGGCGTTCATGGCGTTGAAGAGATGCGTGACGCTCTTCACGCCGAGCTTCTTCGCCGCCGCGGCCTGCTCGAACGTCGCCGTCGTGTGGCCCATCGAGACCCGCACTCCCTTCTTGACCAGGAATCGGATCGCCTCGTCGGCGCCGGGCATCTCGGGCGCGATCGTGATGAGCTTGATGATGCCTTCGCCGACCGCGAGCCACTCCTTGATCTCGTTCAGGTCGGGCGGGCGGAGGTGGCGAGGGTTGTGGGCGCCTTTGCGCTCCGGGTGGAGGAACGGCCCCTCCAGGTGGACGCCCAGGATCTTCGCCCCCTTCTCGGAGCCCTGCGCTTTCTTGACGGTCTCGAGCGCGGCGAGGATCTCCTCCTTCGGCGTGCTGACGAAGGTCGCGAGAAATCCGGCGACGCCCTGCTTCTTCAGGTGAAGCGAGAGGCCGTGCAGGTCCTCCGGGTTCTCGCTCATGACGTCGAACCCGGCCTGACCGTGGAAGTGGACGTCGATCAGTCCCTGGATCATCCCCCTACTCTACGAAGCCGGCGGCGACAATGCACTCTTTCGGCAACCGTAAGAACTAGGTGAGAAACGTGATGCCCGTCCTCCTCCTGGGGGCGCTCTCCTGCGCCTCGCCCGCCGATCTCCGCCTCCGGACCGACGAACCGCGCGTGATCGCCCATCGGGGCGGCACGGGGCCCGACGGCACGATCGCGGGCTGTCTCCGCACGATGGCCGACGGCGTCGCGTTCCTCGAGCTCGACGTCCGTCTCACGCGCGACGGCCACGCGGTGATTCTCCACGATCCGACGGTCGACCGGACGACCGACGGGAAGGGAGCGATCGAGAGCCTCACGCTCGCGGAAGTGAAGCGGCTCGACGCGGGCGCGAAGTTCGCTCCGGCCTATGCGGGCGAGCGGATTCCCACGGTCCTGGAGCTGCTTCGCGCCGTCGGACTCTCCGCGGTAGTCCTTCTCGAACTCAAGATCCCCCAGGCGGCGGACCCCGTCCTGGGCGCGATCCAGACCGCGGGAGCCTTCGATCGCGCCGTCGTGCGGACCACCGACAAGGGACTCCTCCGCAAAATCCGCGACCGCGACCCGCGCTTCCTGACGGGCACCATGGGAGCGATGCCGGACTTCGGCCAGGTGGACGAGGTCGTGAAGGAGCTGAAGACGCTCGGCGTCCGCTCGTTCACGCCCCAGACCGGCCGGTCGGTGATCCGTCCGCTGGTCGATCGCTTCCATGCCGAAGGGATTGCGGTGTGGGGAACCAACACGAACGACGAGGCTCAGTGGCGCCGCCTCCTCGAGGCCGGCGTCGACGGCATCATCACCGACCGCCCCGCCCAGCTAAGTGCTACCATTTTAACGACGTTGAAACGGTAGCACTTTGGGCTATACTCCCGGCGGAGATGAAGGGGGGAAGGACCATCGCCGGGGTCGCCGTCCTGGGCGCGTGCGCGGCCGGGGCGTTCTTCTGGTTCTCGCCCCGGATCCCGTCGTTCGCCATGAACACCGAACCGCTCCGGCTTCCGCTCCAGGACCCGCGCGTCGTCATCCGCAAGAAGTCGCGCGAGCTGTCGCTCTACGACGGTTCGAAGCTGCTCCGGCGGTTTCCCGTCGTCCTCGGGCAGAACGCCTCGGGCGACAAGGAGAAGGAAGGCGACCGGAAGACGCCCGAGGGGACCTTCTACATCTGCTCGCGGAACGGGACCAGCAAGTACCACAAGTTCATGGGACTGAGCTATCCGGCGCCTCCCGACGCCGCGCGCGGACTGAAGGCTCGGACGATCACGCGGGCCGAGCATGACGCGATCCTCGACGCCCATCGCCGGAAGGAGTGTCCGCCCTGGAAGACGGCGCTCGGCGGCGAAGTCGGCATCCACGGCGGCGGGATCGATCGCGACTGGACGCTCGGGTGCATCGCGCTGACCAACGAGGCCGTCGACGAGCTGTGGGCCGCCCTGAAGATGGGCGACGCCGTCGTCATCGAGCCTTGAGGAAGCGGATCGCGTCGGCCACCACCTGGCCGCGCGACTCCTTCGACAGGATCTCGACGAAGCCGTCGGTCCCCTCCGCGAAGTCGAACGTGCCGATGGCGCGGCTCTTGAGCGGCTCCACCCAGACGACGTCGGTGCCGGTGCGATGGCGGACCCGGACGGCAAACCGGAGGTCCTCGGGAGCGCCGTCCCAGAGACGGAAGGGCGTCGTCTCCGGGAACGAGACGGCGTAGGTCCCGGCCGCGAGGTCGGGCGTGAACCGCACCCCGGCGTCCTCGTCCGCCCGGCCGCCGTTGACGAGATACGTTCCGCCGTGGCCCTTCTTCCACTTGGGGTGGTGATCGGCAAACCGCGGTCGCAGCCAGAATCCCGGCGACGCGACGCATCCCGGATCGAGGTCGTCGACGATGACGTCGGTCCCGGGTCGATCCGCGGGTCGCGGGACGTCGAGCTCGACGCCGAACGTCTGAGGCGAGTTGACCGCGCCGGGGCAGGAGACCTCGACGCGCGCCCGATAGCGCCCGTGGCGGTCGAGGAGCTTCGACGCATCGACCGAGACGGCGATCGCATCGGCGGACGGCGACACCGACAGCCATCCTTCGCCTTCCTCGTAGGCGACGGCCACCTGAGGCGCGGCGAGGGTGCTGGCGCCGGCGTTCCGGAGCCGAAGCGTCTGCGGCGGCGGCCGCGGGCTCGACTTCGGCCGGGCGCGGAAAGTCAGCTGATCGGGAATGCGCGCGGGCGCACCGTAGGGGTCCATCACGCCGGCCGGACGGGTCGGCAGTTCCAGCGCGAGCACGGGGCGATCCGTCGCCGCGCCGTCCACGGTCAGGTGGCTGGTCGTCGCCGACCGCTCGGCGCCGTCGTCGACCACGAGCGAGACCGGATAGATTCCGGCGCGCGCGAACGTGTGGGCCGGCTCGGCGTCGCGCGACCCGCCGCCGTCGCCGAACGACCAGAAGAATTTCAGTCCGTTCCCGGCGACCCCGGCGCGCGATCCGGCCGAACTGAAGCGGACGGGACGGCCGGCTTCGGCGGGACCGGGCGGCGTCATCGACGCGCGGACGGCCCCCGCGCGCCGCCGCCCGTTCTCGAACGTCTCCCAGAAGAGCAGCCACGCGTCGAGCATGATCTCGTCGTCTTCCGGACCGATCTTGAACGTGAAGTGGGTGTGGGCGTGGTTGCCGGCGTTGACGCCCGCCGTCTCGGCGTAGTGGACGCCCTGGCGGAGCGGCTGCTTCTCCGGCACGAGCAGCCGATTGAGGTGATGGGCCTGGAGCACCCAGCGCTGACCGTTGGACCACGTCCTCACGCCGCGCCAGCGGTTGTTGTTGTCCCCTTTCTTCAGCGAATGGAAGTAGTACTGGTCGTCGAAGTCGATCGGCGCCCAGAGCGGCGTGCCGACGGGCATGTTGAGGTCGAGGCCGCCGTGAAGGTCCGCGCCCTGGTAGGGGCCCATCCAGACGTCGTCCGAGTTGTAGCACTGGGCGGCGTCGAGGATCTGGGCGGGGTTGGGATACCAGGGCCGGAGCTCCTGGGGACAAAGGGGAAGCGTCGCGTCCTGGAGCGCGAACCGCGCGTCCTTCCGCGGGATTCCTCCGCCGACCTTCTCGTCGCCCGGCGAATGGTTCGCGTTGAGGAACCGCTCGATGGGACGGACGCCGTCGAGCCACAGCCGCACGCCGTTGACGACCAGCGGCTCGGCGAACGACTGGGCGTCGGGGACATAGCGGCGGATCGTGAGCGGATGGCCGTCGAACCGGACCCGGCAGGTCATGACGTAGACCGTCCCGCCGCCGCCCATCGCCTTCTTCGGCTCGGGGAGGTTGGTGAGGAGGATGCGGGCGTCGACCTCCTCGACCACGATCGTCCGGGTCGCGCCCCCGGCGAGGGTGAACCGCAGCGAGTCGCCGGCGTTCATCTCGACGGCGGTCATCGTTTCGCCCGCGCGGCGCTCGAGAGCGTCGCCGCCGGCAAGGAGGAGGAGAAGAAGCGTCGCAGTCATCGTCCGAGCATATACTCTCGGCGGGCCCGCGGGATTACAGAAATCAGACGAGCAGATACCCCGGCAGGGGGGCCTTGCGGGCGGGCTTGACCGGCGCCGGCGCCTCGCGCTCCAGCTTCCGGAGCAGCGGCTCGAGGTGCTCCATCGGGAGCCCGATGACGTTGGATCGCGATCCCTGGATCGAGCGGATCAGCGGGTCGTTCTTTTCGCGGATCGCGTAGCCGCCGGCGTACCTCGTGGGATCGCTCTTGGCGACGATCTTCTCGACCGGCGGGTCGTCGTGGAGGGTCACCTTCGAGGTGACGTACTTGACGATGCGGAAGTTTCCCTTCTGGAGGACGACCCCGGTGCCCAGCGTGTGGGTCTCCCCCGCGAGCGACCGCAGCAGCCGGACGGCGGCCTTGCGATCCCGCGGTTTTCCGTATATCCTGCCGCCGTACAAGATCATCGTGTCCGCCGCAAGCACCCAGTCGGTCGGAAAGCGGCGGGACACGGCGTCGGCCTTGAGCCGCGCATTGGTGACGCAGGTCGCCTGGAGCGTCTTGCGCCGCACCTCGCGCACGCCGGAGGGGACGACGCGGAAGCGGTAGCCTTTGAGGAGTTTCTTTCGCGACGTCGACGCGGAAGCCAGGATGAACATGGGCGAGAGTGTAGACTCGAAAGGCGTCCGGCTCAAGCACAGAATTCTGCAGTCGCCCATGGCGGGCTGCACGGACCTCGCCTACCGCAAGATCGCCCGCCGGTTCGGGTGCCAGATCGCCTTCACCGAAATGGTGAAGGACAAGCCCGTGGTCCAGGGCAACCCCAAGACGCTCGACATGCTGCGGACCGCCGACTGGGATCATCCGCTGGGCATGCAGGTGGTGGGGCGCGATCCCGAGCTGATGCGCGAGGCGGCCCGGCGGCTCGAGGGGCTCGGCGCCGACGTGATCGACGTCAACCTCGGCTGTCCCGTGCCCAAGGTCGTGAACGACGGCTGCGGCGCGGCGCTCCTGAAGGAGCCCGAGCAGGTGGGGCGGATCCTCGACGCGATGATCTCCGCCGTGAAGATCCCCGTGACGATCAAGATGCGCACGGGATTCGACGAGGGGGACGACGGCCGTTTCCTGCGCGTGGCGAAGGTCGCGAGCGAATGCGGCGTGGGCGCCATCACGGTCCACGGCCGCACGCAGAAGCAGATGTACACCGGCTTCTCGAACCACGAGGCGATCCGCGCGGTGAAGGAGGTCGCGACCGTGCCGGTGATCGGCAACGGCGACATCCGCTGCGGCGCGGACGCGAAGAAGATGATCGAGGACACGGGGTGCGACGGCGTGATGCTGGCCCGCGGCGCGCTGGGCAATCCCTGGATCTATCGCGAGGTCGAGCAGTACCTCGAGACGGGCGTGATCCCTCCGCCGCCGACGGTCGCGGAGAAGGCCGCGGTGCTGCGCGAGCACTTCCGGATCCAGCGGGAGATCTACGGCGACGGATCGGCATGCCACCTGGTGCGCCGCGTGATCCACTGGTTCGTGAAGGGCGCGTCGGGGTCGGCGGCGCTCCGCGAGAAGGGCAACCACGTCGCGACGCCGGAGATGTTCGACCAGCTGGTGCGCGAGTTCGAAGGCTCGCACTACGAACTGTCCGCGAAGGACTCGAAGCTGCGGGCCTAGAGCGTGGGCCGCCGCAGGGGGCGGAGGAGCCGGGCGAAGAATCCGTCGCCGGTCTTCCGGAGCACGTGCGCGCGTCGGAACGCTTCGCGCTCCTCGCGCATCCGCTCGAGGGTGCCCAGGCAGTCGCTGCACCAGAAGACGTGGTCGGGGCTCGGCGCCAGGTCGTAGGCCGCCCGGGTCAGTTCGTGCAGCGTCGCGTGGGAATCCATTCCACACCAAGACGCGACAAGGGGGCCGTTTCCCGGCAAAAAAAAAGGCCGCCTTGCGGGCGGCCTTTCGGGATGTTCCGGAAAAACTAGTCGGTCAGGCGGGGGTTGTACTCGGGGCGCGGTCCGCGCTCCTTCACTTCGACCTGCTCGTACTCCTTCACCTGGTCGGAGTTGAACTGCTTGCCGCACTCGAAGCTGGTGCAGCGGTATTCCTTGGCGTTGTTGTCGCTGAAGACGTTCATGTCGTTCTTCTTCACGCGGTTGCCGCCGCAGTAGGGGCACTTGGCTTTCTGCCAGTACTTCTTGGGGGCTTCCGTCGCGGCGACCTCGCTCTTGGAGCCGTCGGCTTCCTGGACGATCTTCTTGGGCTTGATGCGGCCGGCGGCCTCGTCCTTGCAGCGGTGGCAGAACTTGCCGAAGCCGACGTGGGTGCACTCGAACTTCTGACGCTGCTGCCGGATCTTGTGGGTCATCGTTTCCTCTAAATCAGGGGTTATACTTTTAGCGGGTTCGAGGCCCCATTTCAACCCTTATTCTCGTGGGAGCGGGCATGATCGGGCTCCTGGCGGCGGTCCTGCTCCAGGCCAGGGTCGATCTGCCCCAGGCGATGTCCAGCAAGCACTACGAGATGAAAACCTCCGCCGCGAAGGAGGAGGGGCAGGAGCTGCTGGACTTCATGGAGCTCGTCCACCAGACCTACACGGCGCTGCTCAAGCCCGACAATCCCCAGGACCTCGACAAGAAGCGGTTCACGATCCTCCTCTACAAGGACATGGAGGAGTACGTCAAGGCGGGAGCGCCGCCCGGCTCCGGCGCGTATTACGACCCGAGCACCAAGCAGCTCGTCGGCTGGTACGACACGACCTTCATGAAGCCGTTCTTCGCCCACGAGGGCATGCACCAGTTCACCGACGCGACGTCGAAGAACTTCCTCAACTTCAACATGTGGTTCACGGAGGGGATCGCGGACTGCATCGGCAACTGCGAGGTGCGCGGGAAGAAGCTCTACATGTGCGTGAAGAGCGGGATGATCGCGCGGATGAGGCTCCAGACGGCCCAGGCGGCGATCCGGGCGGGCGCCGCGCCGCGGCTCGACCGCCTCATGATGCTGCCCAAGCCCGTCTTCATGGCCAACGCGGAGATCTGCTACGCGCTCTCGTGGAGCTTCTGCCACTTCCTGATCACGTTCCCCAAGGACGAGGACCGCAACTCCCAGATCCCCGACGGCCGGTACCGCAAGCACCTCGCGGGCTACTACGAGCTCATGCGGGCGGGCGGCACGACGCACGAGCGGGCGTGGGCCGAGGCGTTCAAGGGCATCCCGATGGAGGAGCTCGAGGACCAGTGGAAGCGGTACGTGATGGGGCTCGACGCCGGCAAGTTCATGGGCATCCGCGCCCACGAGCTGACGCCCGAGGAGCTGTCGAAGCAGACCGGTCCCATCGACGCGGGCTACACGGGCGTCCTGATCGACGAGGCCGTGGGCGACGGCGTCGCGGCCAAGGGCGGCGTCCAGAACGGCGACGTGCTGGTGAAGTTCGACGGCAAGCGGTTCCCGCGCCACGACGCGATGAACCGGCTCCGGGTCTGGATGCAGGACGTGCCCTACGGCCGCCAGATCAAGGTCGTCGTGCTCCGCGGCGGCAAGGAAGTGGAGTGCTCCTGCAAGTGGGAGACGCCGCGCAAGTAGGGGTCAGTCCCCCTCGATCCCCGCCTTGAGCCGCCGGACGGCCATCATCACGTAGATCAGCGGGACGATCCCGTTCACCACGAGGTTGCTCGAGAGCGAGTTCGGCGCCGGCGAGCTGATGGGGATGAACAGCAGAAGGGCGATGATCAGCAGCCAGACGATGCGGAGCCAGTGGGCCGTATGGGGCCTGCCGCGGAAGAAGATCGCCCAGGCGATCGGGTAGAGCGCCGCCAGCACCGCCCCCGCGAGGCTCACCTGTTCCATCCGCTGGATCCGCTGCAGCGCCTCGTCGGTGAACCAATCCGTCGTGGCCTTCGAGATCGACGCGAGAAGCATGTCGAAGTCCTCGCGGACCTCCTTCTCGAGGGGGTCGGCCGCATAGACCGTGATGCGGAGCGCCTTCTTGGTCATCGGGAGGATGGTCGACAGTCCGACGACCGGAAGGTCGTTCACGACGCCGTGGTACTCGATGACGCCGGCCTCGATCTCCTTCCATTTCTTCCGGGAGAAGGTCCAGGTGGAGTTGGGCGGCGGAGAGACGAGGGCGACGATCTCCTCCGCCGTGATGCCTTTCGGGTTCTGCGGAAGCGGGCCGGCCATCGCCACGATCTGGGCGCTGACTTTGGCCCACGGTTCGCGGCCGGCGGAGCGGAGGTACCGGGGCGGATTCTCGGGCGGCGAAACGTGCTCGTAGCCGACGGGAAGCGTCAGATCGTAGAAGGGCTCGTCCGATTTCAGCACGATGGGCCCGGTCTCCTTCCGGACGAGCGTCCCCTGGGCAAGCGCGTGGAGGGCGATTCCCAGGACGAGCGGAAGGACGGGATTCACGGAACCCATTTTACCATGCGTTGAGGGGTTGCATCAGAGCCAGCGGATGGATATCACTGTCGCGGTGGCGAGATTCCGGTCGGTCGTCGTTTTCCTGCTGGCGGCCTCGTGCGGCTCCCCGCCGCCGCGGCCGGCGGCTCCGGATCCCGGCGCGGCGCGGGCCGCGGCGGTCGCGATCCTCGAGTCGCTGGAACGGACCTTCTATACCCACTGGGGTTCGGTCGAGTCCACGCCCGAGTATGCCCGATTGAAGGACGAGCACATTCCGCTCCTGCGGGAGATCGCCGACTCGAACGGAGAGCATGCGCTGACGGCGCTGCGGGTGCTCGCGAAGCGGGCCCCGGCGGAGCGGTTCAGCCCGGCGGCGAAGGCGATCATCTACTGGACCGTCTTCCAGCGCGAAACGACGTTCAATCGATGGGGCGTGATTTCCAAGGCCGGCTTCATCCCGGGCGTGTACGGTCACGAGTTGATGGCGATCGGAGCCCCGGCGGCGCCGGTTCTGCAGAAGTCGCTGCGCGATCGGCGGCGCGCGCCGGTCGCGGGCGTCGAGGAGGAGCGGACCAACCGGATCCAGCAGGACCGGGTGTGCGACTACGCGTGGGTTCTGCTGGCGACGATGTTCGACCGGCCGCTGGCCTACCACGAGGATCCCCGCCTGCGCGATCCTCAGATCCAGGAGCTCGATCTCTGGCTCGACCGCCGCCGCTAGGGACGAAAATCGAAAACCGAAAATCGAAAATCGGGCCGGCGGGCCCTCTTCGCTGCGCTCAGAGGGAATGCCCGGGAATCTCTTCTATATTCCGAAATCGATCAGAATCCCTGTCGAGAAAATCGCCCTTTTCCGCACTCCTGAGGTGGAACGACCTCGAAAGGAGACTTGATGCCAACGACCTCGTTCACCCAGTTGGAAGTGTGGCGGAAGGCTCGTCAGTTGACGCGCGAGATTTACAAGCTCACCGAGCGGTGCTGTCCATCGGTGCCAACATAGCCGAAGGAGATGGCCGACGCGCGCCTCGAGACAAGGCTCCCTACTACACGATCTCCAAGAGTTCCGGCGACGAACTGAACCATTACCTTTTCATCGCGGAGGATCTGGGCTATGCCCCGAGAGATCCGGGGATCTTGGAGTTGTTGCTTTCCGTCAGCGCGATGCTGGTGCGGCTGACGCAGAAGACGCTGACGGATTTTCCTTCCCGGTGACGTCCTCAACCCCCGAAGGAGGACGGGCTCGGTCCTGTCCTGCGACGCCCGAAGGGCGGAGCTGGACCCTCCGCGCCGATTTTCGCTCTTAGGGCGCGCCGATGAGGTGCTCGACGATGTCGGCGACCTCGCCCACCTTGAACGGGCGATTGACGACGACCACGGTGCGGAGGAAGCAGCGGGCGGCCGCGTCGCCTTCGTCCTCGTCGGCGATGAGGATCACCTTGGGCGGGACCTTGCGGGCGCGCAGGTCCTCGAGGAGGCTGTCCATGCCCTTGGGCCCGAGGTTCGTGGAGAAGGTGACGACGTCGTAGTTGCGGACCTTCAGGCGGTCGCGCGCGTCCCCGACGTCGGTCCAGCAGCTGACTTCATAGCCGCAGGCTTCCAGCGAGTTGCGGATCAGTCCGCCTTCCTTGTAGTTCATGTTGGCGATCAGGATGGCCTTGGAGGAGGCGCTGGGATCGGGCATGCCGGACGTCGAGTCGCCGCGCCGCAGGGTCGTGCTGTCCATGCCTCAAGCTCCCTTCCCATGATCCGACCAGGGCACTCCGACCAGCGCGCGGGCCGCATCCACGACCTCCTCGACGGCGCAAGGCAGTCGAAGGATCGTCGGACTCGGAACGCCCAGTTGGTCCTTCTCCATCCGGAGTTCCTCGCCTCCGGCCAGGATAAGAATACACGGCGGAGTGATCCGGTGGGAAAGCGACTCCACAATTCCCAGCACGGCGCCTTTTCCCAGAGAGGCGGAGACGATCACCAGGTCGTAGGCCCGTTCCAGGGCACGCCGGCATCCTTCGCGGGCATCGGCCACCAGGTTCATATAATACCCGGCATCTTCGAGCGCCACCCGGACCGCCGGACCCCAGAAGGCGTCGCGATCGATGACCAGCACTTTGTGAAGTCGAACGCAGCGCGTCGGCGGACGAGGATCGAAATCTGAAGAGGCGGACATCCTTCCCTCCTTGGGGAGTACTGCAGATCACCCCGTTGGGCGCACATCCGTCCCGCTCTGCGGATGTCCCTGCTGGAAGGTTAGCCCATACTTGATGGGCTGTCAAGATCGATTCGATCAGGGGGTCCGCGGGCCGCGGGTGAACATCGACCTCGCCTTGGCCTTCGACGCTTCGAGCGCCTGGACGCCCTTGCCCCGGGCAAACTCCACCGTGGGCTTCCACTCCGTCGCCGGAATCATGAACCAGGCCGTCCCCAGAATGACGCCCATGGAAACCCCCAGCGCCAGCACCGTCAGGATCACGCGTCGGATCCCGCCGCCCGCCGCGGCGACCACCCCGCCGGACTTGCGACCGAACATCGACCGCAGGGCCATGACCAGGTAGATCAGCGCGACCGCCAGGAGGAGCACGGCCGCTCCCGCCGCCATGCCGAGGAACACGATGGCGGCCACCCGGATCGGCGCCTGAAGCTTGTAGTGCGGATGGGTCCGCAGGAAGAGCTCTCCGCCGACGTCCAGGGCGACGATCAGCAGCTGTCCGAACAGCAGTCCGAGGAGAAACCCGCGGCGGCGGCGCCGTTTCTGGATCTGCGCCAGGCGGTAGGCCCGCTCCATGGCGGACGGAACCGCCGTCGGCATCACCATCTTGCCGTGGAACGGGAGGCGGAACTTGTCGGGGATCGGCAGCGCGCCCTTCGGGTCGGGCAGCTGAGGCTTGGGCGGCACTTCCGGTCCGTCGGACGGAAGGGGCGGGGCCGGATCCTGCGGCGTTTCCGGCTGTTCCATATAGTCAATTTTAGTCGATACTCGTAATAGAAACCCGGGAATGTCATCAGGGACACTGACTTGAACGATTACCTTCTCTCCGCGGTCCTCGGCATCATCGAAGGATTGACCGAGTTCCTGCCGGTCAGCTCCACCGCCCACCTGAGGCTCGCGGAGGCGCTCTTCCACATCGACCTGGCGGACCCCTATTGGAAGATGTATACGGTCGTCATCCAGCTCGGCGCGGTCCTCTGCCTTCCGGTCTACTTCCGCGCCCGGATCGTGAAGTTCCTGACGCAGCCCCGCGGGGACCGTCCCCTGATCCGTCACCCGCTCGCGCTCGTCCTTGTCGCCTTCGTCGTCACCGCCGTGCCGGCGTTCCTGCTGAGCAAGCTCATCGGCAAGCATCTCGAGAGCCTGATCATCATCGGATCGGCGCTCCTGGTCGGCGGCATCGTGATGGCGATCGTCGATCTTGTCCGAGCCCCCTGGGAGAAGGCCGGCCCCCAGGCGCCCGACACGCCGATCCGGACGTGGGACATGGAACAGACGACGCTCGGCCAGGCCCTCTGGATCGGCGCCTGCCAGATCCTTTCCGCGGTCTTTCCCGGCACCTCCCGGTCGATGTCGACCATCGCCGGCGGACAGATCGCCCGGATGTCGCGCGCGGCCGCGTTGGAGTTCTCGTTCTTCCTCTCGATCCCGACGATGTTCGCGGCCACGGGCTACGACCTGCTCAAGAGCGTCTTCGGGAAGAGCGCCGCGGTCCCCTCGATCGGCCTCCACGGCTGGACCGTTCTGGCGATCGGCTTCGTCGTTTCCTTCGTCGTCGCCTACGGCAGCGTCGCGGCCCTGATGGCCTGGGTGCGGAAGCGCGGCTTCGTCCCCTTCGCCGTCTACCGGATCGCGATCGGAATCGCCGTGCTCGTTTGGGCAACGAAGCACTAAAGTCCGCGGCCCCTCGTTGCCGATACACCCTTCTGCAGTCATTGGCTGGGGTTGATCTACGGAAAGCTAGATCGAGGGGCTCGCGTGGCGAAAAAGAGCGATCCGCTGGCGTCGAAGGTGCCGGTGCGGGAGAAGGTGAAGGAGCTGGGCGGCCTCTTCTTCTTCCTCTGCGCGATGTTCGTCTTCATCTCGCTCGTGTCGTACGACGCGGGCGACATCCGCGAGATCAAGTATCCTCCCAACAGCCCGCTGCACAACAAGGGCGGCGCGATCGGCGCCCGGATCGGCTACGGCCTGCTGTCGGGCTTCGGCGTCGCGTCCTACCTGCTGGTCTTCTTCATCGGCTTCTGGTCGTTCGTCGTCTTCTTCCGCCGGAAACTCGCCGGCCTCTACGTGAAGCTGATCGCCGTGCTGGTCTCCGTCGGGGCGGCGGCGACCCTGCTGTCGCTTCAGGGCATCCTGCGCTCGTCCTCCTTCGGACTCGCGGGCACGGCCCCCGGCCTGGGCGGCGTCTACGGCAAGGCGTTCGAGCTCCTCCTCGTGAACCACCTGGGCACCGCGGGCGCGTGGCTCTGCGTCATCCTCGCCCTGTCGGTCTCGCTCGTCCTCTCCACCGACTGGATGATCTACGTCGGCGTCCTCAAGCTGGCCGAAGGAGTCCGGGCCCTGATGGGCCGCGTCTCCCACCACTATTCCACCGAGGAACTCGCCAAGCGGCGCGCCCTCGCCGAGCAGATGAAGATGGAGCGCGCCAAGGCCGAGCTCGCCCGCCGCGTCGCCGCCGAGGCTCAGAAGAAGGCGGCCGTCCCGACCGCCGCCGCGCCCGTGATCGCCGCACCGGCCAAGCCCCAGATCAAGCTGACGAACCAGGACCGCGCCGTCGCCGCCGTGGTGCCCCCGTCGCCGGTCCCGGCTCCCGCGATGAAACCCGTCGAGCCTCCCGCGCCCAAGCCTGCGCCGAAGTCCGACGCGAAAGTCGAGCCCGCCAAGGCCGATCTCGCGAGCGCCGTCCAGAAAGCGGCCTCCGGCTTCAAGCACAGCCCGGTGGGCGCGTATCAGCAGCCGCCGATCGATCTCTTCGACGCCCGGGTGGACGACATCCACCCGATCAACGAAAAGGAGATCAAGGACCGGATGCTGATCCTCGAGGCGGCGCTGGCCGAGTACGGGATCGACGGCAAGGTCGTGAACTTCGAGATCGGCCCCGCGGTGACGCAGTACGAGATCCAGCTGGCCCCCGGCCAGCAGATCCACGCGGTCACCGCGCGGCAGGACGAGATCACGATGCGCCTGTCGACCCTCGCGGTCCGCGTCGTCGCCCCGCTGCCGGGGAAGGGGACGGTCGGCATCGAGGTGCCGAACCCCTATCCCAAGGCGGTCCGGATCCGCGAGTTCTTCGAGAAGGGGTACGCGGACCTCCGCAAGATCCCGCTCCCGATGGTTCTGGGCAAGACCAACGAGGGCGGCGGCATCCTGCGCAGCCTCTCGGAGCTGCCGCACCTCCTGATCGGCGGAACGACCGGCTCGGGCAAGTCGGTCTGCCTCAAGACGATCATCACGAGCCTGGTCTCCGCCATGTCGCCCCAGGAGATGAAGCTGATCCTGATCGACCCCAAGCAGGTCGAGCTGACCAGCTTCTCCGACATCCCCCATCTCTGGGCGCCGGTCGTCACCGACGGCAAGAAGGCCGGCATGGTGCTCGACTGGCTGGTCAAGGAGATGGAAGAGCGGTACGGCGTCCTCAACCGCGTGGGCGCCACGTCCATCACGGCCTTCAACAAGATGGGCGAGAAGAAGATCCGCGAGCGGCTCGGCGAGGCGGCCGTTCCCATCGAGGAACAGGACCAGTTCCCGTTCCACATGCCGTTCATCGTCGCGATCATCGACGAGCTGGCCGACCTCATGATGACCGGCCGGAAGGAGGTCGAAACCTCGATCGTCCGGCTGGCCCAGAAGGCCCGCGCCATCGGCATCCACCTGATCGTGGCGACGCAGCGCCCGTCGACGGACGTCATCACCGGCCTGATCCGGTCGAACATGCCGTCCCGGATCGCGTTCCGCGTGCCCAGCCAGATCGAGTCGCGCATCATCATGGACAAGAAGGGCGCGGAGCGGCTGCTCGGCAAGGGCGACATGCTGGTGAAGATGATCGACGCCTTCGAGCCGGTCCGCGGCCAGTGCACGTTCGTCTCGGACGACGAGATCCGCGGCCTGGTGAAGTGGCTGCGCCAGCAGGGCAAGCCCGAGTACCACGCGGAGCTGATCGAGCTCAAGTCGGTCGGCGACATGGAAGGCACCGCCGAGGACGATCTCTTCGACGAGGCGGTCGAGCTGGTCCTCCGCGAGGGCCGCGGATCGACCTCCCTCATCCAGCGCGCCTTCTCGGTGGGTTACAGCCGCGCGGCACGCCTGATCGACGCGATGGCGAAGATGGGCATCGTCGGCCAGCACAACGGCTCCAACGCCCGCGAGATCCAGATCACGCTGGAGCAGTGGCAGGCGATGAAGCACAAGGCGCCGGCCGCGAGCTGAGCGGAAACGACCTCAGCGCCCCGGCGGCCCCTCCAAGGGCCGGCCGGGGCTTTTTCTTTTTCGCAGGATTTTCCGTTACACTTCCCCCGGAGGCGCGCACAGGGAGTCGGATGGACGGATCTGCGGACGAGTCCCGGCGGAACGAGGCGGACCTGCTCCTGCAGGCCCACTTGGAGATGCTCAAGGGCTATCTCCGCCACCTCGTGGGGTCGCCCCACGACGCCGACGACCTCGCCCAGGACATCTGCGTCGCCCTGCTGAAGGACCCGCAGATCCTGCTCAAGGGCAGCGATCCGGCCGCCTATCTCCGGGGGATCGCCCGCCACTTCGCCAACCGCCACCACCGCCGCGTGAAACGCGATCCCGTGCTCGAGGCCGTCATGGACGTCGCCTGGGAAAACGAACCGCCGGCCGACTCGCGCACCGAGAAACGGGCGCTCGCCGGCTGCCTCGACGGCCTTTCCGTCCCGCTCCGCCAGATGGTGACGTGGCGGTACTCCGACGGACTCAACTCGTCGCAGATCGCCGAACGGCTCCGCATGTCCGCCGATGCGGTCCGCATGTCGCTCGCGCGATCGCGTCAGGCGCTCGCCCGCTGCCTCCAGGGCAAGCTGCCCCAGGCGGAAGGGAACGCGTCATGACGCGATCCTGCTCCGACTTCCAGCTCGACTTCTGGATGGCCGTCGACGGCGATCTGCCGGAGGCGGAATCGAAGGCGCTGGCCGCCCATCTTCGCGACTGCGATCGGTGCCGGGAGGCGGTTCGCGGGGCCGCGCAAACCCATCGCGTGCTGCTCGAATCGTTGCTCGACCCGGCCGTCCGCCGCCCGCAGGAAAAGCCAGTGACGCGGCGTACCGCCCGGTCGTTCCGCGCCCCCTCCGACTCGCCCTGGAAGGTCTTCCTGATCGCGGCGGGCGTGCTGGTCGGGATCGTCGCGGTCCTCTTCATGGCGACGGACTCGTCGCAGAACCCCGAGGCCGAGGTGCGGCGCGCCCGGCGCGCCGCCGAAGAGCGACGCAACCAGCTCCGCCAGGAGCAGGCGCACATGGAACGGGCGCGCCTCGACGCGGAAGAGAAGCTGGCCGCGCTCCGGAAGGAGCAGGACCGGCTCGACCTCGAGCGGAAGTCGTCGCCCCCACCCCCGTCCGAGGATCTCCGGAAGAAGGCAGATCAGGCCTTCGAGGACATTCTCCGCCGTCGCAAGGAGGAGGAAGAGAAGCTCACGTTGTTGAAAGGGAAGGAAGAGGTCCTCAAGGAAGCCGTCGCGAAGGAAGCGACGCCCGACTCGCCCCGCCCGAACGTGGCCGCCACCCAGGCGGCCGTGGCGACCCTCGAGCGTTCCGAGGGCGAGGTCGTCCTTGTTTCCGGGACCACCCGGACTCCGGCGAAGGCGGGCGACGTGCTTCGCAACGGCCAGGGCCTCGAGACCGTCGGGGATTCGGCCCGAGCCGTCTTCTCGTACGCGGACAAGACGCAGGTCGAGATCGGACCCTCCACGCGTCTCGACGAGATGAAGGTCGACGGGGGGAAGCTGCTCCGGCTCTCCCGGGGTTCGCTTCGCGCGGTGGTGGCGAAGCAGCCGAAGGATCAGCCGATGATCGTCTCGGCCCCGCAGGGCGAGGCGAAGGTCGTCGGCACGACGCTCCGGATCGTCGTCGACCCCGATCCGAAGAAAGCCATGAGGCTCGAAGTGGAAGAGGGAAAGGTCGAGCTCAGGAACCTCGAGGGCAGGTTTGTCCTGGTCGAGAGCGGCCACTTCGCCGTGGCGACATCCGGTGAGGACCTGCGCGTCCAGAAGATCCCGATCAACGAGATCCTGCTCCTCCCCTCCCAGGTCCGCATGGTCGGCGGCGACTGGCGGGTGGTGAAGGACGAGAAGGCCCTGTCGGGCCAGACGCTCGAGGGGACGAGGATGGTGTGGACGGAAAGCGACGTCAAGAAAGTGGCCGAGGCGGTGAGGAAGCCCGTCTCCGTCGCGATCTTCACGTTCCCCGCCGACCCCGACAAGGACTACAGGATCTGGATCCGCGGACATTGGCGGTTCAAGACCAACGACCATCACGGTTCCGTCGCCCTCGCCTTTCCCGACGGACTGCTCCGGCCGCCGTGCCCCTGGTTCAGCCAGGTCGGCGAGAACGCCTTCATGTTCGACTGGTTCTCGAGGCAGGAAGGCTACTGGTGGGCGGGAGGCAATGAGGGCGGCGGGCCGGAGAACAATACAGCGACCGTGCGCTTCTTCCGCTCGGGCGAGCAGACCCTGAGACTTCATCTGACCGAACCGATCCGGATCGATGCCATCTGGCTTTCCGCGACCCAGAAGACCCGTCCCGCGCCGGACGTTCGAGGTCCGGTCCCGCTGAGGAAGTAGGGCGAGCGAAAGGAGAAAAAACATGACGCGCTCAGAGTCTGTCCGCAGATGCGTCGGCATCCTGCTCCTGGCGCTCCTGGCGTGCGCCGCCCCGGCCGAAGTGGCCGGCGCTTCGGCGGCGGTTTTCCCGCTCCGGGTCACTTCGAACAACCGATACCTGGTGGATCAGACGGGAGCTCCGTTCCTGATCACGGGCGACAGCCCCTGGTACATGATGACGATGCTCACCAAGGCCGAGGCCGACGAGTACCTGGAGAACCGCCGCGCGAAGGGCTTCAACGCGATTCTTACCGAGCTGGCGCTCGCGGATACGGGCAACCAGCCCCCGCCGTACACTCGGGACGGAGCGATCCCCTTCACGACGCCGAACGATTTCTCGACGCCCAACGAGGCGTACTTCGCCCACGCCGACTGGGTCCTTTCGAAGGCCGCGGAGAAGGGGATCCTCGTCTTCCTCACGGCCTCCTGGTTCGGCTACAGCGGAGGCGGAGACGGCTGGTGGAACCAGATCATCTCCAACGGCGCCACGAAGTGCCGCAACTACGGCCGGTATCTGGGCAACCGATACCGGAACTTCACCAACATCATCTGGGTCCACGGCGGCGACTACAGCGCGCCCTCCGGCTCGACGGGCGAGCTGAACGGACTGGAGATCCTGCTCGGAATCCGAGATCAGGACCCGGCAAAGCTCCACACGTTCCATCGCGCGCGGTTCTCGACCGCGCTCCAGCAGGCGAACTTCGCGCCCTACCTCCAGCTGGACGCCACCTACTCGGGAGATCTCACCTATCAGGAATCGCTGCTGGCGTACAACCGGGCGGGCTTCAAGCCCAACTTCCTGCTCGAAGGGCGGTACGAGGGGACTCAGGCCTGGGACGGACAATTCAACCCTCCCCAACTCGTCCGGTACGGCGCCTACGGTTCGATCCTGTGCGGGTCGACCGGCCAGATGTTCGGCTGCCAGGACGAGTACGAATTCGGATGGCGGGGGGTGAACTGGCGCACGGCCATCGAAAAAGTGGGTTCGTACGACATGATCCGCGTGAAGGCCGCGTTCGCGAGCCGCGCCTGGCCTCAACTCGTCCCGGATCAGAATCACACCGTCGTGACGGGCGGGTACGGGACCTACGGGGGATACGACTACGCCCCCACGGCCCGCACCGCCGACGGCACGCTCGCGATGGCGTACATTCCGTCGACCGGCACCGGGTCGCGTTCGCTGACGGTGGACCTGGCCCGGCTGTCGGGGAGCACGACGGCGAGATGGTACAACCCGACCACCGGCAGTTATGCCCCGATCTCCGGATCGCCGTTCACCAATTCGGGCGTCCGCACGTTCGCGACGCCCGGCGACAACGGGACAGGAACGAACGACTGGCTGCTGGTGCTCGAGGCCGGCGCCGCTCCGCCGCCTCCGCCGACGGCCGGACCCGTGGGATACTGGAAGCTCGACGGCAACGGCTCCGACGCGTCGGGGAACGGCAACACGGCGACGCTGATCAACGGAGCCTTCTGGACGACCGGAAAGATCGGGAGCGCGGCCGGCTTCGACGGAACGGACGACTGCCTCACCGTTCCCGACTCGGCCGGCCTCGACAGCGTGACGGGGCGGATCACCGTCGCGGCCTGGGTCTATCGCAGCGGCGCTCAAACGGGGTGGACCACCATCGCCAACCGCCAGAAGGGCACGACGAACCAGGAGCACTACTTCCTGGGATTCCGGGACAACCTGCCGGAATTCTGGATCGACACGGCGTCGGGCGAGCAGTTCGTTCAGGGCTCCGCCGCGGTGCCGACGGGCCAGTGGGTGTCCGTCGCCGGAACGTACGACGGCGGAACTCTGCGGCTCTACGTCAACGCGGTCCAGGTCGCCTCGGCGACCGTCTCGAGCGCCACCTTCGGAGCGGACAGCCGCCCTCTGACGCTCGGCGCGTCGCAGAACGACGGCACCGGCGCGGTCCGGGAGGCTCTGGTCGGCCGACTGGACGAGGTGCGCCTCTACAACCGCGCGCTCTCAGCTGCGGAGCTGCAGACACTCTACAGTCCGTTCGGAGTGACGATCGACTACGTCTCGTCGGGGAAGGTCTACAGTCTCTCCACCGCGCAGGTCGGCGCGCTGTACTACACGGATCGGAGCTACACCATCACGTCGCTCTCGCCGGCGCTCGCCGGCCAGCGGATGATCCGCGTCGCCAACGACGACAAGTTCCTGACGACGACGGCCCATCTGAAGCTCACGGTGGACCAGGCGGCGATCGTCTACGTCGGCTACGATCCGCGGGCGACCCAGGTCCCGGGCTGGCTTTCCACCTGGACGCTGACCGGTGAGACGTTCGTGACGGCGGACAGCTCGGGACCATTGTCCTTCCGGGTCTATTCGAAGACGGTTCCGGCGGGGCAAGTGACGCTCGGCGGGAACCTTGCCGCTCCCGCCGCCGGGGCGGGGACGAACTATGTGGTGATCGTGAAACCCTGATCGAACGGAGGAGAGCCATGAACATCGTGATTGCGATTCTGGCGACCCTGGCGACGGTGCAGGACGCGCCGGTGGCTCCGGACGCGTGGGTCCATCAAGGCGACAGCGACGGAGACGGACTTTCCGACGAGTTCGAGCTCGCTCATGGATTGGATCCCCATCGAGTCTCGAGTTTCGCGGACGGGATCGCGGACGAAGACCGGATCGACGCTTCCGGGAAGACCCTGTGGGAGGTCCAGCAGGCGGCTGCGACGCCGGAACGGGGAGGTGCCTGCGGTCTGACGGGGATCGAAGTCCTGGTGATGCTGGGATTCCTGCGGAGGCGGCGAAAGGCCGCCTAGCGGAAGCGGACGTTCTCGAGCTTCCAGGGGAACTTCACGGTCGACGGGTGTTCCTTGTCGATCGTGAATTTGACCGCGCGGAGCTCCTTCACCTCGGCATCCTTCGGGACGTCGAACGCGAGCGTCCAGCGCATTTTGCCCGCCGGACTTCCCTGCCCGGTGGCCCCGTCGGAGCGATAGATCCGGTCGCGACTGTCGAGGACGTAGTATCGGGTCCGGTTCAGATGGTCCACGTTCGCGACCCAGTCACAGTCCAGCACGACCCGGAGCCGGTCGGGCCCCTCGCGGACCATCTCCACGAGCGAGAACGAGGCGGGGCCGCCTTCCGCCTGGACCCCCGTGCGGCCCATCGGCTGCTCGAGCCGCGCGACGTAGCCGTCGGAAGGGAACTCGAACGAGACCTTGCCTCGAATCTCGCGGAACGTCGTGACCGAGGGGGGCGGCGTCGAGCTCAGCGGCACCCAGACTTGGCGGTCGATATAGATGTCCAGGCGATCCCGGCCGCCCTGCGAAGGTATCGCGTAAGACGTCCCGGTCTCGTCCACGACCGACGTCACCTCGACCTGCATGCGGGTGGGTCGGATGCCCCGCTCCCATCCGGCTTGGAGAAACAGCGTGGCCGGCGTGTCGCGCTTAGGTCCGAGAGTCACGTTCGTCGTGTAGAGGCTTTCCAGCGTGAGGACGAACGGCCCCTCGACGAATCGGCGGCAGGCCTTGGGATCGCCGCGGACGAGTTTTACGGGCGCATGATCCTCGAGCGTGAACGTGTCGTCGGGAAGCAGGAACAGGATTCCCCCGTGGGCCAGGCAGAGGTGCTGGAGGGCCTCGAAGAACGGACGGTCGGCGATCTCGACGGTGACGGGCTCCTCCGGAGGAATACCGTCGAGCATCACCGGCGTCTCCGATTGCTTCGACAGGTCCTTCAGCACCTCGCCGATCGGCCGGCGCTCCGCCTTCAGGCGGATCCGCCGGGGCTCCCGGAGGAAGAACGTCACCCGCTCCGCGCGCTCGATCTCCCGGATGACGCCGAGGAGCCGCTCGCGGATCTCCAGCTCCGCCGTCGTCGCCTTCCGGCGGAGCAGCGGCAGCGCCTTGGCTCCGAGCGTCAGGAGATCCCGACGGGCGCCGTCCCGGATCTCGATCTCGTCGTTCGAGAGTTTCTCCACCAGGCGGGACACGGCATTGTCCTGGCTCGGGTCCTGGAGGAAGGGAAGGCACAGGACGGCCAACGCGAGGCTTCTCATCGCAGAGACACGTCCCGGAACTCGAGGTAGACGGACCGGTTTTCGACCTCGGTGATCAGCGAGACGGAAAAGGTCGCGGGCGGGCCGAGGGCTCCAGGATTGGTGTAGCTCTGTTTGAAAAAGTACGTGCCCCCGTCGGTTCCAATGTTGCCGGCGTGGGAGTGCCAGCCTTTCCCGTCGGCGTCGAGGAGGTGGGCCACCGGAGACCCCAGGAAATCGTCCTCGTCCTTGGAAATCCGCGATCCGATGCCCGGAGCTTTCAGCTGGAGCTCCACCTCGAAGCCCTTGTCATTTTTTCCTGCGCGGACGAGGGTCGCCTCCACGTCGCCGACCTTCTTCTTCAGGTTCGTCGCGCCGTCTGGATTCTCGAACGTGATGGTGCCGTCCTTCTTCCGGAACGCGAAGTCCACGGCCAGCCGAAGACGGGCGACTTTCGTGGACTTCAGATCGGGCGCCTCGAGGTCGACTCTCAAGCCGGCCCGGCGCTCCTTGTCCTTCTCCTCCCGGCGGTCCACGGTTTCCTCGAACCAGTCGCGCTTGGACCTGAGGTCGCGCCCGTGCTCGTCGACGGCTTCGAGGACCCGCAGATCGGCGTACATCGGTGGCTGTTTGAAGCGGCCGAAGCCGTCGAGCTGCGCCCGAATCCAGTAAAGGCAGCGGGGCGGAAGGCCGGGGCGCCAGTAGGTGCCGTTGCTGACCGCCGTGACGGTTGCCCGGACCCTGCCGGAGACGAATCGGGGTCTCGGTCCGGCGGAGCGACCGGCCTTCCAAGCGCCGTTTTCCGCCTGGCTGAAGTCGACCTCCAGCGCATCCGACGCCGCCTGGAGCGCTTCCGCGAAGGTGAGATCGTCGGGGATCGCCAGCGGCTTCCGCGGAACATCATCGAGGATCGCGTCGAGGCCGGCCGACTTGAAGAGCGCGGCGAGGACGGTCGACGCATCCCCGCGGGCGGCTCCGGTCCGGGGGACGGAGGGGAAGTCGCCGGCGCGCCGGCAGTCGAGCTCCCCGAGCGCCGCGGCGGCGAAGAAGGCGACGTCGGCATCGGTCCCCCCCGCCGCTTTCTCCAACGCCGCTCGGGAGGTTTCGCCCTTCTCGACCAGGCGTTGCACGTCGCGCCAGCCGTGCGGGGCGGCGGCGTCGTCCTGGGGAAGGAGCAGCAGGAGACCGAGGATCGCGGGCTTCATCCTGGTTCATTGTACGCCGTCCGGAGCGGCCGTGGTCGGGGCGATTTACAGCGACCGGAGGAAGGCGAGCAGATCCCGGAGCTCGTCGGCCGAAAGGTCGGGCTTGTCGTTGAGCTGCTTGGGGCGGTGATGCTTCTGGAACAGCTCCTCGAGCGTGCGCGCCCGGCCGTCGTGGAGCCAGGGACGCCGGGTGGAGACGCCCCGCAGCGACGGCGGGTTGAAGCCTTTGTACTTGTCGCGCTTGTCCTCGAGCCCCACGACGAAAACCTCGTCCGACGTGTAGTCCGGCGGCACGTGGCAGGCGTCGCAGGCGCGGCTCTTGAACACCGCCTCGCCCCGGGCGGCCGCCTCGTCCTTCGGACCCGCCGGCGGAGCGAAGTCGATCGTCTTGAGGAACTCGGCGAGCGCGTCGACGTCCTCCGCCGCCGGCTCGGGGCCCTGCATCGTGTTCTTCATCGAATGGACGAGCGCCGCCTTGAAGTCCGTCTGCCATCCGTGCCAGGTCCAGGGGCCGGTGCGGGCGACGCCGCGGAGGCTCAGCGTCTTCTTCAGGGTCCCGTAGGTGCCGTCGTTGAGCGTGTCGAAGGTCGACCCGTTCGTATGGCCGTCCACGTGGCAGGTGTGGCACGAGTACCACTGGTTGAACGACCGGCGGCCGTCGTAGAAGATCGCCTCGCCGCGACGCGCGAGCGACGGCTCGGTCGGTCCGCCCAGCGCGATCGTCCGGGCGACCTCTCCCTTTTCGACGTCGACGATCTGGAGCGAGTTCGAGAGCTCGTTGGCCACGACGGCCCGGGCGCCGCCGGCGGCGAAGTCGACCGCGACGGGTCGGCCCCCGAGCGCCACGCGACGGAACCGCCGGGCGTCCTTGAGGAGCGCGGCGTCGATGTGGTCGCCGGGGCCGCCGAACGCGACGAAGGGAAGGGGAAGCCGGAGGAGCAGGAGCTCATGGGTGCCGCCCGCCGCGAGCGCGATCGTCTCGCCGTCGGGGCTCGCGGCGACGCCCTCGACGTCTGCGACGGCTTTCCCGCGCGGATCGAGCGAGATGGCCTCGCGCGGCTCGTCCGAGCGAAGGGCGACGCGGCTCAACCGGTTCGCCACGACCCAGCCGCGATCGATGTTTTCCCGCGTCGTGCCCAGCCCGCGCTCGGCGATGTTCGGCACGTAGGCCCAGGCGCCGTCGGGCGAGATCGCGACGCGCCGGAGGTTGTGGCCCCGCATGGGCGCGCGGTACACGAGCTCGAGGGTCGCGGCGTTCAGGATCAGGACCTCCTGCGAGAGCGCGCACGACACGGCGATCCGGTCGCCGGCGACGGCGAGATGCCACGGCTCGTCGCCCGCGGATGCGCGACGCCCGGGCTTGCGCGCCTTCAGGTCGAGCTCGACGATCGCATTCTCGCCCGAGACGACGACGAACGCCCGGTCTCCCGCGATCGCGACGCCCCGCGGCTCGTCGCCGACGGGGATCGTGGCGACCGCCTCGAGCCGGGGCGGCGCGACGGAGAGGATCGTGACGTCGTCGGAGAGGAAGTTGGTCACGAGGGCGGTCGTCCCCGACCACGCCACCGAGTGGGGACGGTTGCCGACCGCGACTTCCGCGGCGACCCGGCCCTCCTCGAGGTCGACCAGCGACGCGGTGCCGGCGGTGGCGTTGGCGACGAGCGCCCACCGTCCGTCCGGGGAGAGGGCGAAGTCGCTCGGGGAACGGTCGCGTCCGTCCGCGGGCGCGGCGGCCAGCAGGAGGAGCCCGAGCAGGGGGAGTCGCGCCATCATGATATTCAACGATAAAAAAAGGGGCGGGCGGTTCAAACCGCCCGCCCCTGGAGCTTTAAGGGTCGAGAGGGCTAACTAGCCCGCTTGGGGAAGCCTCACCCGAACCCCTTCTTTTCGGTGACGGGGACGTCCTTGCCCTCGAGGATCGCCTTGATCGCATTGTAGAGGTAGCGCTCCTTGGCGGTCGACTCGTCGGCGGCGAAATCCTTGCCCGCCTGGAGGTCGTCGCACGCGCCGCGGTAGCGGAGCAGGCCTTCCTTGTCGACGAGCATGTAGGTCGGCGTGTTCGTCGCGCCGAAGTAGGCGGCCGCGTCGCTCTTCACGTCGTCGAGCACCGGCATGCCGTAGTTCTTCGACTCGGCGTATTTCTTGATCGTTTCGGGGGTGTCGTTGGCGCTCGAGGCGACGGCGAAGAACTGGGTGTCCTTCCCGAATTCCTTCATGAGCTCGCCGGTGCGCTTCTCGTAGCGCCAGGTGATGTCGCACTTCTCGCTGATCCAGACCAGGACCACGGCCTTCTTGCCCTTGAAGTCGGAGAGCTTGTAGGTTTTGCCCTCGGACGACATCAGATCCTTGAGCTGGAAGTCCTTCACGGGCTTCCCGATCGCGGCTCTCGCGTCCTCCTGCGCCGCGGCCATCGGAGCCGCGAGGAGACACGCCAACAGGACTCGAAGCATCGCTCGACCCTCCTAAAGCTTCGACTATCATAACGACGCTCGGCCGCGAATTCTTCCTCTTTCCGGGCCTGGGAAGCGGCGAACAGTTGATCTCGGGGCTACACTGTGGTTACTTGGACGTTCTTCCGCCAGGGGAGGAGGGCACGCATGATCCGAAAGACAGCCCGGAGAACCCGTCCCGCCGCACGGCCCAAGCCGCGGCGATCCGAGCGCGGGCGCGACCTCAAGGGGCACGTCGACCTGGTCGGCCTGGGGAATCTTCTCCAGCTCCTCTCGATGAACAAGACCGAGGGGATTCTCGCGGTGGCCAAGGGCGGCGAAAAGCAGTCGATCCATTTCGGCCATGAGGGAATCCGGCTGCTCTCCTCCACCGTGCCCCGGGTGCGCCGGCTGAGCCGGCTGGCGACCAAGCTGTCGGGCCGGACGCTCATCACGCCGGAGCGGCTGAAGAACCTCCTGGGGAAGGAGAAGCTGCTCGGCTGGACGCTCGGCCACGTCGTCTTCGCGAACGAGCAGCTTTCGACCGAAAAGATCCACGAGGCGCTCCGCCATCAGATCGAGGAGGAGATCCTCGACCTGTTCGTCTGGGATCAGGCGACCTTCATCTTCGAGGAGGCCCGCCCGACGCGGACGCAGCTCGCCAGCCCGCTGGCCTCGATCCCGATCCGCGCGGACGTCACCGCGCTGCTGCTCGAGGCCGCGCGGCGCGCCGACGAGCTCCTCCAGATCCGGAAGACGCTGCCGGACGACGGCACCAAGGTCCAGAAGCTCCCGCGCGAGATCCACGCGGACGAGCTGGGGGAGGACGTCGTCCGGGTGGACGCGATCCTGCCGCTGATCAACGGCCATCGGACGCTGAAGGCGATCCTGCAGGCGTCGATCTATCCCAAGTTCGCGACGCTGCGGGCCGTCCACAAGCTCCTCTCGCTCGGCTACGCGAAGGCGAAGGACCGGGCGGGCGAGACGATGCTGCTGGCGGCGCAGCCGGCGGCTACTTCGTCGTGAAGTCGAGGACGGTCGCGATCAGGAAGTAGACCGTCGTGCCGAAGATGTCGTTGAACATCGTCACGAACGGTCCGCAGGCGGTCGCGGGATCCAGCTTGAGGCGGTGAAGCACCAGGGGTTCGAGCGACCCCACGATCGACGTGGCCCCCGTGGCGGACACCATCGCCGCGAAGACCGCGATTCCGAGCTTCAGGATGATCATCGGCGACTGGCGGTGCTCGATCACCGCCGCCGCGATCGCGGCCGCCACGCCGCAGGTGATTCCCAGCATCATGCCGAGCCGCAGCTCGGTCAGCAGGATCTTGACGAGCTGGGTGAATCGGATCGTCCCCATCCCCAGACCTCGGACGATGAGCGTCGTGCACTGAAGGCCGACGTTGCCCCCCGTCGCCGTGATCGCGGGCATGAAGGCCGCCAGGATGGCCGCCCTCTCGAGCGTGGGCCCGAAGATCTTCGAGATGATCACGGCGATCGACAGCTCGCCGCCGAGCGTGAGCAGGATCCAGGGCAGTCGCATCTTGTAGCGCTTCAAGGTCGGCGTGTGGAGCGAGTCGGCCTCGACGGTGCCGGCCATCTTGTGCATGTCCTCGCTCGCCTCGTGCTGGATCACCTCGACGATGTCCTGCAGCGTGACGACGCCGATCATCTTCAGGTCGGCATCGACCACCGGGACCGCGCGGATCCGGTACTTCTGGGCGAGTCGGGCGACCTCCTCCTGGTCGGTGTTGGGGCCGACGACGGAGATCTCCTTGCGCATGAAGTCGCCGATCCTCTCGTCCGGCTTGTGGAGCATGAGCCGCGCGAGCGAGCTGATCCCCGTGAGGTGGCCGTGGTCGTCGGTGACGTAGATGAAGTCGACCGTGTGGGGGTCGACGGCGCCCTGGATGGACTGGATGACCTCGCGGGCGGTCGTCTTCTCCAGGACCGAGACGAAGTTGCGCGTCATGCGGCTGCCCGCCGTATGGGGCGGGTACTGGCGCAGTTTCTGGATGTCGGCGGCTTTCTCGGTCTCGACCCTAGAGAGCACGCCCTTTTCCTTGTGGAGGGGGAGGTGGTCGATGATGTCGGCGATCGCGTTGTCCGGCATCCGGTCGATGACGGCGCCGAGCCGCTCCTCGCCGATCTTGTCGACCAGCTGGACCTTGTAGTCGTGGGGCATGGCGGCGAGCACGTGGGCCGCCGCGTCGGGTTCGAGCTCTTCGAAGATGCGGACGCGGTCTTCGAGGTCCACGTCGTCGAGCAATTCGGCCAGGTCGACGGGGTGGATCGAGGCCAGGGCCGCGCGCAGCGTGTCGCGGTCGAAGGCCTTCCACTCCTCGCCGGAAAGATTCAGCTCGCTCGTCATCTCAGGCCTTGGCGCTAAAACTCAGCAGGGTCGCGATCAGGAAGTACACGCTGGTGCCGAACAGGTCGTTGAACATCGTCACGAACGGGCCGCAGGCGATCGCCGGGTCCTTCTTGAACCGCTGGAGCACCATGGGCGCCACGGCACCGCCGAAGGACGTGGCGATCGTCGCGGAGATCATCGCCAGGAAGACCGCGATGCCCAGCTTGACGACGTCCTGGTGGTTGTTTTCGATCATCATCGCCACGCCCGCGGCGGCCAGGCCGCAGGTTATCCCGAGGATCGACCCCAGGCGGAGTTCGGCCAGCGCGACCTTGGCGAATTGCGAGCCCCGGATCGTCCCCATGCCCAGCCCGCGCACGATGAGCGTGGTGCTCTGCAGGCCGACGTTTCCCCCGGTCGCCGCGATCGCCGGCATGAACGCCGAGAGGATCGCGGCCCGCTCGAGCGTCTCGCGGAACGCCGTCGCGATCGCCACCGCGATCGCCATCTCCCCGGCCAGCGTGAGCAGCAGCCACGGCAGGCGCCGCTTGTACCGGTGCAGGGTCGGCGCGTCGAGCGAGTCGACGTTCACCGAGCCGGCCATCTTGTGCATGTCCTCGCTTGCCTCCTGCTGGATCACCTCGACGATGTCCTGCAGGGTCACGACGCCCATCATCTTCATGTCGGCGTCCACGACGGGGACGGCGCGGATCCGGTACTTCTGAGCGAGGCGGGCGACCTCCTCCTGGTCGGTGCCGGGGCCGACGACGGAGATCTCCTTGCGCATGAAGTCGCCGATCTTTTCGTCGGGCTTGTGGAGCATGAGCCGCGCGAGGGAGCTGATTCCCTGGAGGTGGTCGTGCTCGTCGGTGACGTAGATGAAGTCGACCGTGTGGGGGTCGACGGCACCCTGGATCTCCTGGATCACCTGGCGCGCCGTGGTGTCGGCGGACACGGCCACGAAGTTCCGGGTCATGCGGCTGCCCGCGGTGTTCGGCGGATACTGGCGCAGGTGCTGGATGTCCGCCTTCTTGTTCGTGTCCACCTGGAGCAGCACCTGCTTCTCCTTGTGGTGCGGCAGGTGGTCGATGATGTCGGCGATCGCGTTGTCGGGCATCTTGTCGATGACGGCGCCGAGCTTGTCCTCGCCGATCTTGTCGACGAGCTCGACCTTCGAATCGTGGGACATCGCCGCCAGCGCCTGGGCCGCGATCTCGGCGTCGAGCATCTCGAAGATGCGGACGCGCTCGTCGAGGTCGAGGTCGTCGAGATCCAGGGCGAGGTCGACGGGATGGATCGATGCCAGGAGGGCCCGGACCTTGTCGCGGTCCATCCCTTCCTGCTCCAGCAGCTCCGAGAGCGTCGGATTCTCTTCGGACATTATCGAATTCTATGCCGTTCCCGTGCGACCGTCAACGCGCGGTGGCGGGATTCTCGTTGGGCGCGCTCGGCGGGGGCGATATAATTTCTTTGTGACCTCTCGACGGACCCATCGGCCGCGCATCCTCATCGCCCACCGGGACGCGGTGTGGGTCGACCAGGCCAAGCAGCGCCTCGAGTCGATGGGCTATTCCGTCACGGAGTGCCTGGAGCCCGAGTGGGTGCCCGACCTCCTGGGCGGAAGCCGGCCCTACGACCTGGCGGCGATCACGAGCGAGATGGACCCGATGGCCCAGGCGGCGGTGATGAAGCTCGTGAAGGACCGCATCGCCGGCACGCGGATCATGATGCTGCTCGACCAGCTCGACAGCGCCACGATGGTCTACCGCGCCAACACCGGCATGATCACCCACCGGATCGGCCCGGACAACGTCCACGAATTCGCCCTCGCGGTGGCGGCGCAGGTGGGCGTCCCGGAGCGGAAGCCCGAAGTGTGACGAGCCGCCGGTCGTGCTTCATCTCGACGGATCGGCGGGGGAGGGCGGGGGTCAGATTCTCCGGACGGCGCTGGGATTGTCGCTCGTCACCGGAACGCCGTTCACGATCGACCGCATCCGCGCCGGCCGCGAGCGGCCCGGACTTCAGCGACAGCACCTGGCGGCCGTGCGGGCCGCGGCGGACGTCGGCCGCGCGGACCTCCGCGGCGCGGCGGTCGGATCGAGCGTCCTCACGTTCAAGCCCGGACCCGTCACTCCGGGGTCCTATCGGTTCGAGGTCGGAACGGCGGGGAGCGCCACGCTCGTGCTCCAGGCCGTGCTGCCGGCGCTCCTCCAGGCGTCCGCCCCCACGACGCTGATCCTGGAAGGAGGCACGCACAATCCCTGGGCGCCGACCTACGACTTTCTCGAGCGCGCGTTCCTTCCGCTGATCTCGCGGATGGGGACGAAGGTGACCTCGAAGCTGGAGCGGCGCGGATTCTATCCCGCCGGCGGGGGACGGTTCACGGTGTCGATCGAGCCCGGCCCCCGTCTGAAGCGGCTCGATCTCCTCGAGCGGGGAAAAATCCTGGCCCGCCGCGGCTGGGCGATCGTCTCGGCGCTGCCCGTGTCGATCGCCCACCGGGAGCTGAAGGTCCTCGAGTCGTCGCTGTCGCTCGACCGGAATCAGCTGAAGCCCCTCGAGGAGCCCAGGCCCGTCGGACCCGGCAACGCGCTCCTCCTCGAGATCGAATCCGAGCACGTCACCGAGGTCGTGTCGTCGATCGGCGAGAAGCGGGTGAGCGCCGAGACCGTCGCCGACCGCGCGTGCGAGGAGGCCCGCCGGTATCTCGAGGCGGACGTGCCCGTCGGCGAGCACCTCGCCGATCAGCTCCTGATCCCGCTGGCCCTCGCCGGCGGCGGCTCGTTCGTGACCACGCCCGTCTCGTCCCACACGACGACCAACATCGACGTGATCGGCCGGTTCCTCTCCCGGAAGTTTTCGGTCGAACGTCTGACCGAATCGCGCGATCGCGTGGACTGTTCCTGACCGGCCGTTGTATTGTATCGGTCCGATCCAACCACAGGAGATTCGAACATGGCATCCTCGCTCTTCGACTTGTCGGGGAAAGGCGCGGTCATCACCGGTGGGAGCCGCGGCCTCGGCAAGGCCATGGCGCGCGGCTTCGCGGAGGCCGGCGCGAACGTGCTCGTCACCAGCCGCCACGAGGACGAGCTCCGCCCCGCCGTCGAGGACATCCGCAAGGGCCTCTCGGTCAAGGTCGAGTACGTGGTCTGCGACATGACCGACCTCCAGCAGGTGGATGCGCTCGCCCAGACGGCCGTCGCCAGGCTCGGCCAGGTCGACATCCTGGTGAACAACGCCGGCACCAACATCCCGCAGCCGATCGACCAGGTGACCGACCAGGCGTGGGAGACCACGATGCTGCTCAACCTCACGAGCGTGATGCGGCTGACGCGCGCGCTCGTGCCGGCGATGAAGGCCCGCAAGTGGGGCCGCATCATCCACATCTCCTCGGTGCTCGGCCTCGGCGGCAAGGAAGGGCGCAACAGCTACTGCGCCACGAAGGCCGCCCTGACGGGCCTGGCCCGCGCGAGCGCGCTCGACCTCGGTCCGTCCAACGTGACCGTGAACTGCATCGCGCCGGGACCGTTCCTCACCGACCTCCCCGGGAAGCTGCTGAGCGACGAGCAGAAGAAGCATTTCGCGTCGCGGACCGCGTTCGGGCGCTGGGGGAAACCCGAGGAGATCATCGGGCCCGCGCTGATGCTCGCGAGCGAGGCGGGCAGCTACGTCACCGGCAGCACGCTGGTCGTCGACGGCGGGAACCTGGCGAGGACGCTCTGATGCGAAATGTCACCTCCGTCGCCTTGGCCATGATCCTGAGTTGCGCCGGGACGGCCGCGCCGCAGTCGGAGGACGGCTGGGTGTCGCTCTTCGACGGAAAGACGCTGAGCGGCTGGACCCCGCGCGGCGGCGGCGTGTGGAGCGTCGACCAGGGGATGATCCTCGGCGTCACCGGCAGCGGCCAGTACGGCTGGCTCTGCTCCGACAAGGTCTACGGCGATTTCGTCATGGAATACGAGGCGAAGCTCGAAGGCACCGGCAACTCCGGCGTCCAGGTGCGGAGCCACATCGACGCCAAGGATCTCATGACGGGGTACCAGTTCGACCTCGACCGGACCCGGCCGTCGACGGGACGGCTGTACGACGAGGCGCGGCGAAAGCTGCTGCAGGACGTGCCGCTGCGACCCGAGGCCCGCGGCGCGCTCAAGGCCGACGACTGGAACAAGGTCCGGATGGAATGCGTGGGCGACC
>Ga0134121_10000168_pt1 | contig 75790 bp, 70 predicted proteins | sample KB301_FD_96463 | JGI IMG/M metagenome (GOLD analysis project Ga0134121, IMG submission 96463) | Terrestrial soil microbial communities without Nitrogen fertilizer from Kellogg Biological Station, Michigan, USA - KB3-0-1 | ecosystem: Environmental > Terrestrial > Soil > Unclassified ...
AGCTTCCGAAGGCGCCCGCGCCCGGCAAGGACGCCGCCACCATCGGGCGCAAGGCCTACGAGGACAACGGCTGTCTCGGCTGTCACGGCAACCAGGGGCGCGGCGACGGCAACTCCGCCCCGACGCTCAAGGACGACTCGGGGCGGCCGCTGCGCCCCGCCGACCTGACCGCGCGCTGGACCTTCCGCGGCGGCGCCACACGCGAGGACATCTTCCGGACCCTGAGCACCGGCCTGAACGGGACGCCGATGCCGTCGTATTTCGACGCCATCCCGGCGGAGCAGCGCTGGCAGCTCACCGATTACGTCGCCTCCCTGTCGCCCGAGGAGCCCGGGTACGCCAACCTGATCATCGCGAAGCACGTCGACGACACGGTCGATCTGGCGGGAGCCGACGCGCTGTTCGAGAAAGCGCCCGTGGCGCGGCTGCCGATCGTCGGGCAGATCATGGAGCCGGTCCGCTCGTTCCACCCGCCCGCCACGTCGGTCCTGGTGCAGGCGGTCTATGACGGACAGAGCATCGCCGTGCGGGTCCGCTGGAACGACATGAGCGCCCAGAAGAGCGGCAAGAACGGCCCCGCGCTGCCCGTCCCGCCGGAAGAGGAGAAGGAGCCCGAGCCGGAGAGCGCGACGCCGGCGGCCGGCGGCGGTGAGGGCTGGGGCGACCAGGAAGCCGCCCCCGCGGCCCCGGCGGCCCCCGCCGCCAAGGGCGGCGACGTCTGGGGCGAGGAGCCGGCCGCCGCCGCGGGACCGGCGAGCGAGTTCTCCGACGCCGTGGCGGTGCAGTGGCCGCTGCAGGCCCCGACCGGGGCGCGCAAGCCGTACTTCCTGTTCGGGGACACCGGCAACCCGGTCGACCTCTGGTTCATGGATCTGGCGAAGCCGGAGCCGCGGCAGTTCGTCGGCAAGGGCAGCCAGGATCTCGCCGCCAACGACACGGGCGACGTGACGGCCGTGGCGAAGTACGAGGAAGGACAGTGGACGGTGACCTTCCGTCGGTCGCTCGCCCCGACGGCGGGGATGGCGTTCGCGGAGGGTCAGTTCGTGCCGGTCGCTTTCTCGGTCTGGGACGGGTTCAGCCGCGAGCGCGGCAGCCGGCGCGGACTGACGGCCTGGTATCACCTTTACTTCGAGCCGGCGGTGGTCGTCTCCCCCGTCGTGCCGATGATCAAGACCGCGGCCGGCGTGCTCGCCCTGGAGATCCTCGCGATCGCCCTGGTGCGCCGCCGTTCCGGCCGCAAGGAGCCTGCGGCGGCTGGCGCCGCTGGCGTGGAGCACGGCGCCCGAGTATCCTGAGCCGCCACCGGCGGCGTTTCGGAGGAGTCATGTACCAGCGCATCTACGTACCCGTCGACAACTCGGAGCACTCCGATCGCGCCATCGATCGCGGCCTCGATCTCGCCCGCGTCTTCGGCTCGAAGCTGACCGGCAGCCACGTCTACGCCGCCAGCATGCACGACTACCGCTTCCGGCAGATGGAGTACACGCTCCCGGAGGAGTATCTCGACGAGGTCGAGCTCGAGCGCCAGCGCAAGATCCACGACAGCCTGATCACCATGGGGCTGAAGCTGATCTCCGACTCCTACCTCGACCCGATGGCCCGGAAGTGCAAGGAGGCCGGGCTCGAGTTCGAGCCGCGCATGATGGACGGCAAGCATCACGTGGAGATCCTGCGCGACATCGCCGCCTCGGACTACGACCTGGTGGTGATCGGGGCGCTGGGCGTCGGCCGGGTGCGCGACAGCGTGCTCGGATCGGTGTGCGAGCGCGTCACGCGCCAGTGCGATCGGGACGTCTGGGTGGTGAAGCGCGTGGAGGCGGGTGGAGCGCCGGAAGGCGGCCAGGCGGCGGAGCGCGACACGATCCTGGTCGGGATCGACGGCAGCCCGCAGTCGTTCGGGGCGCTGATGTCCGCCATCGACCTGGGGAAGGCGTTCGGCAAGAAGGTCGAGGCGATCTCCATCTACGATCCCTACCTTCACTACAAGGTCTTCAACGGCATCGTCAACGTGCTGACCGAGCAGGCCGCCAAGGTGTTCCGCTTCGAGGAGCAGAACCAGCTGCACGAGGAGATCATCGACACAGGGCTGGCGCAGATCTACCAGTCGCACCTCGACGTGGCCGCCCGCATGGCCGCCGAGCAGGGCGTCGAGATGAAGAAGACCCTGCTGGACGGCAAGGCGTACCAGAAGATCCTCGACCACACCCGCAAGACCCACCCGTGGCTCCTGGTGCTCGGGCGCATCGGCGTGCACAGCGGCCCGGAGGAGACCAGCCTCGGCAGCAACACCGAGAACCTCCTGCGTCTGACCGATTGCGACGTGCTGATCACGCGACGCGCCGTCGTTCCGAGTCTCGACGTGAAGGCGGAGGAATCGATCCGCTGGACGCCGGAGGCCGAATCGCGCATGACCCGCGTCCCCGCGCAGGTGCGCGGCGTGGCGCGGACGGGGATCCTGCGTCTCGCCCTCGAGAAGGGTCACAGCGTGATCACCAACGCCGTCATCGACGAGGCGATGGATCGGTTCATGCCGAAGCAGACCAAGGACGCGACCCAGGCGCTCGCCGAGGCGGTCGCGCTGGAGCGCGCCCGCAGCCGGCCGGTGTCGATGTGCCGGCGGTGCGGGGTCACCGCCCTGGAATCGGCGCCGGCGGTCTGCACCGTCTGCGGCGCGGCCGACTTCGAGACCGTGACACCCGAGATGATCGAGAAGATCGCCCGCGTCGAGGGTGGTCTGACCGAGGAGACGACCTACGACGGCCGCAAGCTGCGCTGGAGCGAGGAAGCGAAGAAGGCGCTCTGGTCGATGCGCGACGCCTATCAGCGGCGCCGCACCAAGGCGCGCGTCGAGAAGGGCGCCCGCATGCGCCGGCTCGACATCGTCACGCTCGAGTTCGCCAAGCAGATCATCGAGGAGGAGACCGGCCGGCCGCTGGTGGTGCCGGCGGTGCTGCCTCCCGAGGCGGCGCGCGCCGAAGCCGGCGCCGAAACCGCGACCGGCGCCGGCATGAGCGGCGCGCAGGCCGGCCCGCCGGCGGCGGGTCCGGGACCCGAGCTGAGGCTCGTCGCCCGCGACGGCAACAAGAACCCGCTCCTTTCCCCGTTCGCCTGGACGCCCGAGGGGATCGAGCGCGTCTTCCGCGTGCCCGCCGGATTCATGCGCAACCAGACGCAGGAGCGGATCGAGGCGGTGGCGCGCGAGAAGGGCGCGTCGACGATCGATCTCGCCCTGGTCGAGGAAGGGATCGAGTTCGGGAAGAAGATGATGGCCGAGATGATCGCCGGGTATCAGAAGCCGGCGCCCGCGGCCGTCGCCAATCCTGCGCCCGCGGCCGCCGCCAGACCCGCGGGCGCGGAGAACCCCGCCCCGCCGCCGGCGCGCCCGGGGGGGAGCTACCTGAACGAGGTCGGCCCGGCGCCGACACCCAGGCAGGCGGGTCCGGCGCAGCGCTCCTGACCGCCTACCGTTTCTGCCGCACCGACGACATGGCGCGCCTGGTGTCGGCGCACAACGCCTGCTTCGCGCCCCACGTCCCGGACGAGCCTCCGCTGACCCTCGCGGCGTTCAAGCGCGACGTCCGCGACCTGCACGTCTGGTGCAGCAGCTCGATGATCGCCATGGAGGGCAGCGACCCGGTCGGCGTCCTCCTCGGGGCCAAGCGCCCCCAGGAGACGCTGGTGAAGCGGATCGGCGTGCGCCCCGACGCGCTGCGGCGCGGGCACGGGCGCCACCTCCTGGCGTCGCTCTCCGCCAAGCTCGCCATCCTCGGTCCGCAGCGCATCGTCTCCGAGATTCCCGACACCCTCCCCGCGGCCGCCGCCTTCTTCGAGGCCTGCGGCTACGCGCGCGAGGCGACGCTCGCCGATTTCACGCTCGATGCGGCGCCACCCGAGACGCCGGCCGGATCCTGGTTCGTCATCCCGGCGAGCGTCGGCGATCTCGCCGCCAACGGGCTGCTCACCGATCCCGAGGGCGTCTGCTGGGAGCGGGCGGCGGCGACGCTGCGCGGCCGGGAGGACCTCTTGGAGGGGATCGCGCTCGCCTCGGCCGACACCATCGCGGCCTTCGCGCTCTATCGCCGGGCGGCGGACGGGCCCGGGGCGGCGATCGCCGCCCTGCGCGCGCCCGACGCCGCGGCGTTCGCACGCCTGGTCGCCGTCCTCGCCGGGCGGGCCGGATGGCCGCTCACGCTCGCCAAGGTCCATCCGGCCGAGTTGCCCGAGACCTGGCTGGCGGCGGCCGGGTTTCGCCGGACCGGAGCGCACCACCGCTACGTGGCGTCGGCCCGGCCGGGCTAGGAGCCGGGCCGGGTCCCGGCATGGGCCGGGCGGGGGCCGGGTCTCGGACGATCGGCCCCTCCCGGTGTAGGCTATGCGCTTCATGAAGAGCTACCACGACATTTCCGGCGACGGCGGGTCGCGCATCCTCGAACAGGTGGCGGGGCAGCAGGCGCGTGTCGACGCCGCCCTCGCGGGCGTGAAACACCTGCTCGCCGTCGGGTCGGGCAAGGGAGGCGTCGGCAAGAGCACCCTGACCCTGCAGCTCGCCAGCGTCCTCGCCGCCCGCGGCTCCGAGGTCGCGGTCCTCGACGCCGACTTCAACGGTCCCACGCAGGCCCGGCTGGCTGGCGTGCAGGCGTCGGTCCCGACGCCCGGCGCGGCCACCATGGCCCTGCCGCGCTCGCGGGCGGGGTTCGGCGTTTTCTCGATGGGCTCGCTGGTGCCGGAGACGCACGCCGTGGAATTCGACAGCCTGTCCCACGGCTCCTCGTACACCTGGCGCGCCACGCGGGAGTTCACGCTTCTGGGCGAGATCCTCGGTTCGGTGGCGTGGGGTCGTCTCGACGTGCTGCTGCTCGACCTGCCGCCCGGCGCCGAGCGCATCGTCCAGTTCGCGGAGTTCCTCGGGCCGCGCACCCGGTTCGTCCTGGTCAGCATCCCGTCCCGTCTGGCGCGCGGCGTCGTGCTGCGCTCGGCGGCGGCTCTCTCGGGCGCCGGCCGGCCGGCGGTCGGCTACATCGAGAACATGGACGGCTACGCCTGCGGCGGCTGCGACGAGGTGCGCCCCCTCTTCCCGACCAGCGACGAGGGCCTCCCCGGGCTGCCCTGCCTCGGACGCGTGCCGTTCGACCCGGAGCTCGCGACCCTCTGCGACCTGGGCCAGCCGATCACGGATCATCCCGACCTGCCGTCGGCCCGCGCCCTCTCCGGCGTGGCCGGCCGGCTCCTCGAGCTCCTGGAGGTGACGTCGTGAAATTCCTCTGCGTGCCCTGCGATCAGCCGATGAAGCTCGCCTCGCTGGCGCCGCCGGACCGCGGCTCGCTGTCGGTGATCTACTCCTGCCCCGCCTGCGGGTACGAGATGGCGATGCTCACGAATCCGTTCGAGACGCAGATGGTCCAGTCGCTCGGCGTGCGCGTCGGACCCGCCGAGGACGAGGCCGCGGCGGCCGCCGGGTCGTCGGGGACCACGGCCGCGGCGGCCGGGACGGAATCGGCGCCGGCGGGATCGCGCTGCCCGTTCGCGGGGATGCTCGGCGAAACGTCCGCGCCGGGCCCGGACGCCGGTGCGGACGCCGGTGCGGCCGCCCCGGAGGCCACCCGGCCGACCGCGGTCGAGCCGACCTGGTCCGATACGGCGTCGGAGCGGATGAAGGCGATCCCCGCGTTCGTCCGCCCGATGGCGCGTACCGGCATCGAGCGCTTCGCGCGCGAGCGGGGCTACGAGACCATCGACGAAAGGGTGCTCGAGGAAGCGCGCGCCTTCTTCGGGATGTAGGCGGCCCGGTGTTCGATCGCCCTTACGTCGTCTCCTGGAACCTGACCTACCGCTGCAATCTCTCCTGCGAGCATTGCTATCTCGACGCCGGCGGCGCGCCGCAGGTCACGGACGACGCGTTCTCGGACCGCAACGAGCTGTCCACCGAGCAGTGCTTCGCGGTCATCGACGATCTCGCGGCGTTCGCCCCCGAGTGCCTGACGATCCTGACCGGTGGCGAGCCGCTGTTGCGGCGCGACATCCTCCAGATCGTCGGCCGCGCGGCCCAGCGGGGGCTTTTCGTCGTGGTCGGGACCAACGGCGTGCGCATCACCGCCAACCTGTCCCGGCTGCTGAAGGACGCGGGGGCGCGCGGGCTCTCCCTGTCCCTCGACGCGCTCGACCCGGAGCACCACGACCGCTTCCGCGGCGTGCGCGGCGCCTGGCGGAACACGGTCGAGGGCGCCTCCCTGCTGCGCGAGGCGGGCCTGCCGTTCATCGTGCAGACCACCGTGGGAGCGCACAACCTGGGCGAGATCGAGGCGCTGGCCGATTTCGCGCACGAGCGGATGCAGGCGAGCGTCTGGAATCTCTACTTCCTCGTCCCGACCGGCCGGGGGCAGTTCGTCTCCGACATCACCCCGGAGCAGTACGACGAGGTGCTCGCCGCCCTGGCGCGGCTGCAGCGCCGCTACGCGGGCCGGATGATCGTCAACGCCAAGTGCGCGCCCCACTTCGTCCGGACGCTGTTCGCGGAGGCCGAGAGCGCGCCGCGCGACGGCGCCGGCCCGAACGCGGGCGCCGGCCCGGAGGCTGGCGCCGCCACGGGGACCGGCGCCGGTCCGGCCGCCTCGTCCGGGACGGCCGCGCCTCCCTTCCTGAAGACCTTTTCGGGCGGGGCCGGAGGCTGCCCGGCGGGGACGCACTACTTCGGCATCCGCCCCAACGGCGACGTGACCCCCTGCCCCTACCTTCCGGTGTTCGCCGGCAACCTGCGCCGCGATCGGCTTCAGGAGATCTGGGACTCGTCGGACCTGTTCGGCCGCGTCCGCGCCCGCTCGGGACTCGGCGGGCGCTGCGGCGAGTGCGAGCTGCAGCCGCGCTGCGGAGGCTGCCGGGCGCGCGCCTACGGGATGACCGGGGACCTGATGGCGGAGGACCCGCTCTGCACCCACACACCGGGCCGCTTCGCCGGCTCCCCCCTCCTGCGGATCGAGACACCGGTGGTCTACGGCACCGACGCCTCCCGGACCATCGCCTGGGACCCCGACGCGACCGAGAGGATCGAGCGCGTCCCCGCGTTCGTGCGTGGGATGGTGGTCAAGGCGGTGGAGGACGCCTGCCGGAAGAGCGGCGCCGGCCGAGTGACGCTCGAGGAGCTGGACCGCATCCGCGCCCGGATGCCGCTGCCGAAGATCTTCGGGGCCGGGCCGCGCTGAGCCGGCGCGCCGGCGTCAGTTCCAGCCGGAGTTGTCGCCCTCTTCCTTCAGCTTGGCTTCCTCGTCGTCCATCCACTTCTGGAACCCTTCCTGCGTGTCGATGGTGAGGAATCCGCGCATCTTGTAGTGCCCGAGGCCGCACAGCTGGGCGCAGGCGATCTCGTACGTGAAGTCCGGCTTCCCGAGCCGGGTGCGCATCTCGTCGGTCGTCGTGGTTGGCTTGAACCAGACCGGGATGGTGAGACCGGGGATGATGTCCTGCTTGATGCGGAACTCGGGCAGGTTGAAGCAGTGGATGACGTCCTTGCTCCGGAGCCTCACGACCGCCGGCTTGCCGACCGGCAGTCGCAGCTGGTTGAGCGTGATGATGTCGTCCTTCGCGGCCTCGTCCTTGCGGTCGAGCCCGAGCGGATTGGTCTGCATGTCGATGAGCGCCGGGTCGGTGCGCCCGAACTTTCCGTCCGGTCCCGGATAGTGGATGTTCCAGGCGAACTGCTCGGCGGTCACGTCGACCACCACCGCCTCGCTCGCGGTGGGCACCTTGTCGACGCGCTGGATCCACATCGGCACGGAGAAGCCGAACAGGAGGACGCCCTCGGCCACGGCCACGCCGATCTCGAGGTAGGTGGAGGTGTGGCTGGTCACGCCGCGGTAGTCGGCCACCGGGTTGCGCGACTTCCGGAACCGGGCGAGCGCATAAATAATGAAGGCGCTCCAGCCGACGAACAGGACCGCCATCATGATGTGAATCAGACCGACCAGCTTGTCGATCGATGCGCCGTGGGCCGACGCCAGGGCGGGAAGCCCGAGCCACTCCGTCATGACCACCTCGTGTTCCGCTGGAGCTCGCGCCACTCCGAATCGAGCTCGATGCTGGAGGCGCGCTTCGCCCTCCGTCTCAGATAGATGAAGAATCCGACGAACGCCGCTTCCATGCAGAAGGTCAGCCCGATGAGCATCCAGGCGCCCGCCTTGGCGCCGTCGATGATGGGCGAGTCCTCGGCGCCGAAGCACGCCTGACAGGCGCGCGCCGCCGGCGCCGACAGCACCCAGACCGCCGCCAGGAGCAGGCCGGCCCGCAGGACCCGTCCCCCTCCCCGCGCGCCCGGACGGCCCTCGATCACAGCCGCCTCGTCTTGCGCAGGAACCACGAGCCGTACACCACGAGCCCCAGCGCCGCCGCAAACGAGGCGATCGCCGCCAAAAGCGAGCCCGTCCCATCCTCGGTGCGGTGCAGGTTCACGCACCAGACGCCCAGAAACGCGGCCAGCCCCGTGGCGGCGCCGATGAACAGGATGTGGAAGGCCCTGAGGTTCATCCGTGCAGCTCGATGCTGTTCATGTGCGTGAAGGTCGGGATGAACAGGACCGTCAGGAACATGAAGACCGTGAGCGCCAGGATGGCGATGATCAGCTTCTTCTCCGAGATCAGGTGCATGAAGTAGCACGCCACCAGCGAGCCCTTCACGGACGCGATCGCGAGCGCCACCGCGATCGCCATCGGCAGCGGCAGGTGCAGGTACGACACGGCCACCGTGACCAGCGTCAGAGCCATCAGGGAGACGAAGACGACGATGTAGACCCGCACGTGCCTGTCGACCTCGGCCGGATCATGCCCGCTCACGGCGCCTCCTACAGCAGGTAGAGAATCGGGAAGAGGAAGATCCAGACCAGGTCGACGAAATGCCAGAACAGGCCGCTGTTCTCGACCCTGTTCGTGAACCAGGTCGGGTTGGTCTTCCAGAGTTTCGCGCCCGGCCCCCAGAACCACGCGTTCACCGCCATGCCGCCGATGACGTGCAGCATGTGCAGCCCGGTGAGCGTGAAGTAGATGGCCAGGAACGTGTTGGTCCTCGGAAACAGCTCGTGATGGAACTTGGCGGTGTACTCGAAGTATTTGACCGTCAGGAAGACGCCGCCCAGGAGGATGGTCGCCCCCATGTAGAGGCGGAACCGCCCGAACTGGTTGCGCGCCAGCGAAGCCCACGCCATCACCATGGTCACCGACGAGGTGATGAGGACGATGGTGTTGAACGTCGCCATCGGGACGTTCAGGATCGAGGCGCCGCGCGGCCAGGTGGTGGCGCCGGTGCGCAGCAGCACGTACGACGCGAACAACGCGCCGAACAGCATCACCTCCGACGCCAGGAACAGCCAGATCCCGATCTTCCCGTTGTTGAGCCCGGTGTCCTGGCGGACGGAGACGGTGTAGGGGATCTCCACGTCAGGCCTCCGCCCGCTCGGACTGCGGATAGAAGTCGGTGGCGCGGCCCGGCACGCTGTACTCGTACGGCCCGCGGTAGACCTCGGGCGGGGTCGTGAAGTTGCCGTGCGGCGGCGGCGACGGCGCCGCCCACTCCAGGGTGGTCGCCTGCCACGGGTTCTGGTCGACCTTCCTGCCGTGACGCATGCTCCAGAAGAAATTGATGATGAACGGAATCTGCGACAGACCGAGCGCCCAGGCGCCGTACGACGAGACCCGGTTCCAGTGCAGGACCGGCTGCGCGAAATCGTAGGACGCTCCGCCGTCGTACAGGCGGCGCGACACGCCCGCGAGCCCCACCAGGAACATCGGCATGAACACCATGTTCATGAAGATGAAGGAGCCCGCGAAATGGATGCGCCCCAGCGTCTCGCTCATCATCCGGCCGGTCGCCTTCGGGAACCAGTAGTAGATCCCGGCGAACAGGGCGAAGATCGTGCCCGGCGCGACCACGTAGTGGAAGTGCGCGATGACGTAATAGGTGTCGTGCAGCGGGATGTCGGTGACGTTCAGTCCGAGCGGCAGACCGGTCAGCCCGCCGATCCCGAACATCGGCAGGAACGCCAGCGCGAACAGCATCGGCGTCGTGAAGCGGATGGAGCCGCCCCACAGCGAGATGATGAGCGACGTCAGGATCGCGACCGACGGGATCGAGATGATCATCGTGGTCGTCTGGAAGAACGCCGACATCACGGTCCCCATGCCGGTCATGAACATGTGATGCGCCCAGACGACGAACGACATGAATCCGAGGAAGATCAGCGAGTAGACCATCGTCCGGTAGCCGAACAGCGGCTTGCGCGTGTTGTTCGCGATGATCTCGGCGACGATGCCCATGGCCGGCAGGATCAGGACGTACACCTCGGGATGGGCCAGGAACCAGAACAGGTGCTGCCAGAGGAGCGGATTGCCGCCGCCGCTCACCTGGAGCACCTGGCCGCTCACCACCAGCCCGCTCGGCAGGAAGAAGCTGGTGCCGGCGAGCCGATCCATCAGCTGCAGAACACCGGCCGCCTCGAGCGGCGGGAAGGCCAGCAGGAGCAGGAAGGAGGTCACGAACTGGGCCCAGACGAAGAACGGGAAGCGCCAGAAGGTCAGGCCCTTGGCCCGCAGCTGCACCGTGGTGGTCAGGAAGTTGATCGCGCCCAGGAGCGACGAGGTGATCAGCATGACCATTCCCAGAAGCCACATGGTCTGCCCGGAGCCGGCCAGCTCCGCGAGGGGCGAGTAGGAGGTCCAGCCCGACTGCGCGGCGCCGCCCGGCACGAAGAAGCTGGCCAGCATGATCACGCCGCCCATGAAGTAGGGCCAGTACGACATCATGTTGATGCGCGGGAAGGCCATGTCCGGCGCGCCGATCTGCAGCGGCAGGACGAAGTTGCCGAACCCTCCGACGGCGAGGGGCACGACGCCCAGGAAGACCATGATCGTCCCGTGCATGGCGCCCAGCTCGTTGTAGAACTCGGGGAGCATCGTGCCGCCCGGGGCGCGCGCGTCGCCGAGAAGGCCGCCGATGAACGGGATCGGGCTCCCCGGGTAGGCGAGCTGCCACCGCATCAGCATCATCAGGCAGAAGCCGAACAGGAGGAAAAGCAGTCCTGTAATCGAGTACTGGATGCCGATGACCTTGTGATCGGTGGAGAAGACGTAGGTCCAGAGGAAGCTCTTCTCTTCGTGGCCGGCGTGGTCGTGCGCGGCGCCGGTCACGCTCTGGCCGTGGGCGACTGTCGTCCCGGTCGTGTGCATCCCGTCCGATCCTCCCTCGCGTGAACGCCGCGCCCGCGCGGCGTGCCGGCTACTTCGCCGCCGGGGCGGCGAACTTGAAGTCGGCGGTCTTGGTGTCGGAGGCGCCCACGGTGACCGTCGCGGTCTGGGTGCCGAGCTTCTCGTGCCAGGCCTCGATGGTGTAGGTGCCGGGGTCGAGCCCGCCGATCGAGAACTTGCCGTCCCTCTTCGTCACGGAGAAGAAGGGGTTCGTCAACACGGCGATGTAGGCGCTCATCCACGGGTGCACGTCGCACTTCACCGGGAAGACGTCCTCGGCCTTCTCGAACGTCGCGTTGGATTCCTTGACCGTGGCCGGCATCGCCCGGTTGAACGGCTTGTTCACCCTCGGGAGCGCGTGCACGTTGTGGAGGATGCCGTCGGAATTCTTGATCAGAAGCTGCTGGCCTTCCATGATCCCGATGACGTGCGGCTCGTAGTGGCAGCCGTTCTGGTCCATGACCACCGGCGTCGTCGGCGCCGGATAGGTCTTGCCCGCGGGCAGCCCCTTGGTCACGCGCACCAGGATGTTGCCCATCGTGTTCCCGTCGCCCATCACGAGGACGTCGCTCGGCTGCGGGGTGGTGTGCTTCTTGGCGCAGTTCGGATCGGCGTCCATCGCGATCGGCTTCAGGTTGGGGACTTTTCCGGTGTAGGTGACGGTGCCCGTGATGGTGCCCGCGAGCGCCGCCGTGCCCATCATGACGAAACCCGCCGCGACCGCGGCAGCGATAATCCTCCGGCTCGTTCTCGACATTCCGCTCTCCTCGTCCGGGCGGCGCGCGGCCCGGTGTCCGGGTCCCGTCCTCCTCGGCAAACGTTGGAATCTACACTATCCGGACCGACCGGTAAAGACCGGTCCCGTCACCGTTCCGTCACCGCCGAATCGCCGAACGCGGGGCCTCAGGCCTCGGACATCGAAAGGGATTCCGGGAGACGTGGATCCTTCACCGGAACCAGCGGTTGGCGGCGCATCAGCCACCCGGCCGTCGCCACGAAGACGCCTCCCACGCCGAGAAGCGCGGCGATCTCCAGGAGCGACGGAGCGGCGACCCCCTTCCGGACGGTCGGCATGACGAGCCAGTGGATGTCGAGCAGGTGCATCAGGAGGACCCAGGCGGCGCCGGAGGCCAGCGCGAGCGGGCGCCGCTTCATGGTCCGTCCCATGAAGAAGAAGAACGGAACGATGAAGTGGCCGACGGCGAGAATCGCGGACGCGGCCTTCCACGATCCATCCAGGCGCGCCCGGTACCAGATGGTCTCCTCGGGGATGTTGCCGTACCAGATCAGGAAGAACTGCGAGAACGCGATGTAGGCCCAGAAGCAGGAGAACGCGAACACCAGCTTGCCGAGGTCGTGCAGGTGACCGATCCCGATCACGTCCCGCAGCAGGCCCGAGCCGCGCAGCAGCACGACGACCAGCGACAGCAGCGCCGCGGCCGACACGAACGCCCCGGAGAAGAAGTAGACGCCGAAGATCGTGGAGTACCAGTCGGGCGTCATCGACATGATCCAATCGAAGGCGGCGAACGTCTGGGTCAGGGCCAGGAGCAGGAGCGCCGGTCCGCTGAACCGTCGCAGGCGCTCCGAGATCGCCAGGTCTCCCGTCGCGTCCTGGCGCCGCGACGCCCTCGACCAGGCGAGCGCCATGATCGACCAGAGCGCGAAATAGATGCCGGCCCGCGTCAGGAAGAACCCGGGGTTCAGGAACGGCGCCTTCCAGCGCAACGCCGCGTCGTGGTCGGCCGCCCCCGGCACGGTCCACGGATAGAGGCTGCGCATCCCGAGGATGATCGGGACGAAGAGGAGCGCGAACAGCGGGATCGTCGAGGCGCCGATCTCCGCCAGGCGCCGCACGACGATGCCCCAGCCCGCCTGGACGGCGTAATGAATCAGCACGAAGTAGAGCGAGCCCAATGCGAGGCTCAGGAAGAAGAGAAAGGCCACGAGCCAGGCGGCGTACATCTGCTGCGGCTGCCCGCCGCCGAGGACCGCGACGCCGACGATCCCGAGGATCCCGATCGCCCCGCCGATCAGCGGCAGGCGGTGCAGCCCGTGACCCGCGGGGATCGAGGCCTCCTCCGGCCGGAGGACGAGGCGCGTCCGCGGCTGGCTCACGCGGCCCCCACGGTCGTGACCTCGCGGGCCCCGAGACTCTCGAGGAGCCGGCGGGTGGCGACCGCGTCGAAGCGCGGATCCCACGACTCGATGGAGATGAAGAATCGATCGTCGCTCGAGCGCTCGAACTGCTCCGAGTTGAACAGCGGGTGCCAGTGCATCGGCAGGCGGTTGATCGCGAACATCCCGAAGACCGCGCCGAGAGCGCCGAACAGGACACCCAGCTCGAAGGTGATCGGAACGTAGGCGGGCCAGGAGAAGTACGGCTTGCCGCTGATCACCAGCGGGTACTCGTAGCTGTGCACCCAGACCTGGAGCCCGAACCCGAGAGCGGCCCCCGTGAGGCCCATCCCGAGCACGATCCACGGCAGGAGAGAGCTCTTCAGACCCATGGCCCCGTCGAGCCCGTGCACCGGGAACGGGGTGTGCGCGTCCCACCGCGTGTAGCCGGCTTCGCGCACCCTCTCGCAGGCGCGGTAAAGGTCGTCGACCCGCTCGAACTCGGCGAGCAGCCCGTAGTCGGGACCCGGGGGGAGGTCGTGGGTCAGGAGAGCCATCAGTGCGCCCCTCCGCCCACCGGCTCCGGCCGGAGCGTCGACGCCGCCGTACGCTCGGGACGCGGCGCGTGATGCGGGTCGGCCTGCGGCAGGATCGCCTTCACCTCGGCGGTGGCGACCATCGGGACGAACCGGACGAACAGGCAGAACATGGTGAAGAACAGCCCGAAGCTCCCCAGCAGGCACGACACGTCCCAGATGGTCGGGCGGAAATAGCCCCAGGTGGACGGCAGGAAGCCGCGATGCAGGGACGTGACGATGATCACGAAGCGCTCGAACCACATGCCGATGTTCACCACGATCGAGGCCACGAAGAGGATCGGGATGCTGGTGCGCGCCCGCTTGAACCAGAAAATCTGCGGGCTGAGCACGTTGCAGCTGATCATCGTCCAGTACGCCCAGGCATACGGACCCAGTGCGCGGTTCGTGAACGCGAACATCTCGTACGGGTTGCCGCTGTACCAGGCGATGAAGAACTCCATGGCGTAGGCGTACCCGACCATGCTCCCCGTGACCAGCATGATCTTGGACATGTAGTCGAAGGTCCGCAGCGTGATGATGTTCTCCAGACGGAACGCGGTGCGGCAGATCACCATCAAGGTCAGGACCATCGCGAAGCCCGAGAAGATCGCTCCGGCCACGAAATACGGCGGGAAGATCGTGGTGTGCCACCCGGGGAGCTGGGAGACGGCGAAGTCCATCGACACGATGGAATGCACCGACAGGACGAGCGGCGTCGCGAGGCCCGCGAGGATGAGGTAGGCGACCTCGTAATGCTGCCAGTGCCGGTTCGAGGAGCGCCAGCCGAGGGCGAAGATGCCGTACACCAGGCGGCGGATCTTCGACTTCGCCCGGTCGCGCATCGTCGCCAGGTCCGGGATCAGGCCCATGTACCAGAACAGGACCGAGACGGTGCCGTAGATGCTGACCGCGAAGACGTCCCACAGCAGCGGGCTGCGGAAATTGGGCCATGTCCCCATCTGGTTCGGGACGGGCGCCAGCCAGTAGGCCAGCCAGACGCGCCCGACGTGGATCCCCGGGAAGATGAGCGCGCACATGACCGCGAAGATGGTCATCGCCTCGGCCGATCGGTTGATCGACGTGCGCCAGCGCTGTCGGAATAGAAAGAGGATGGCGGAGATCAGCGTCCCGGCGTGGCCGATGCCGACCCAGAAGACGAAGTTGGTGATGTCCCAGGCCCAGCCGACCGGGATGTTGAGCCCCCAGACCCCGATCCCCTCCCAGAACAGCCAGGAGACGGCGATCCCGAGAAGCCCCAGCAGGCACAACGCCGGCAGGAAGACGAACCACCAGCCGATCGGGGTCGGGGCGTCGAGCGGCGCGACCACCGCGTCGGTGATCGAGCGGAACTCTGGCTTGTCCAGGATGAGGGCCGGCCGGCGATCGACCGGATTCTCGAATTCATCGGTGTGGGTGCGAGTCACTCGTGGAAACCTGCCCGACGGCCTCGTTCGTTGCGGCGATCCGGCGCACGCGGGGCGCCCCCGCGACGCGAAACGCCGGAACCGGCGCTAAATATCATCCGCGCCGGACCGAGTCAAGAGCGCGCCGCGGGACAGGGCCCGGGCGGCGCGGAACCGCTGACGCGCCATCACGTCCCCGCCTCGAGCGTCAATCCGATCTGTCCGAGCGCCGGCTCGAGACCCGCCCCCGACACGGGCAGGCAGTCGATGATGCGATCCGCGTTCCTGGCGACCCAGGCGTCCGCCGTCGGCCGCGCGCTGGTGATGCGCGACCGCACCCATCGATCGCGCTCCGCCGCCGCCTCCTGCAGGACGGCGTCGTTCGCGGCGCCGTGACGGATCACGTCGGCGATCCGGACGGCCAAGGCGCGCGCCTCGGCCAGCCCCAGGTTCATGCTGCGGGCGCCGGCCGGCGTGCCCAGGTGCGCCGCGTCCCCGGCGAGCACCACTCCGCCGCGCCCGAACTCCCGCGCCGCGCGGCGATCGAACCTCGCCAGGCTGGACCAATAGATGTAGGTCGGCTTCGCCGTGAACCAGGGCGCCCGCTCGGCCAGGAGCTTTCGCATGCGCTCCAGACTCGGGTCGTGCTCCTCGGGGGCCGCGACTTCGAACGCCCACCGGCAGCGGCCGGGCTCCAGCGGCCAGTAGACGCTGGTGCGCGCCGCGTCGAGAACCATGCGCCCCTCCGCGGGGAGCTCGCCCTCGACGTCCGCCTCGTAGACCGAGACGATCTGCCCAGTCCCTTTCGTCTCGGTGTCGATGCCGGCGAGCCGCCGCACGGTCGAATCCCAACCGTCGGCGCCGATCACGAACCGGGGCCGGTAGGTCCGCGTCTTCATCACCACCCACTCGGTGCGGGCGATCGGATACCCGGCGGCCACCTGGTCGAGCTCGGCGACCTCGGCGACGACGCGATCGCCATCCTGCCGCAGCACCTGCAGGCGATGATTCCAGTGCACGCTCAACCCGGCGCGGCGCAGGATCTCCTCGATCTCACGCTCAAGATGGCTCAGGCGCATCATGCGCACCATCGGGTGCGCCCCGCCGGCGGCGGCGAGATCAATCTCGGCCTTGCGCTGGGCCCCCTCGTAGAAAGCGATGCGGGTGAGCTCGCGGGCTCGGGCCATCACCGCCGGGGCGAGCCCGGCCTCCTCGAGAAGGTCGAGGGTCTGGGGGTGGAGGACCAGCGCGTACGAGTGCTGGTTGGTGCGGTGCACCTGGTCCACGATGGTCACGCGGACCCCTTGACGCTTCAGGAACAGCGCGGCCGTGAGGCCCACCGGGCCGGCGCCGACGACGAGAACATCCATCTCGCCCTGGTCGCTCATGCTCGACTCTCCCGCGGCGCGCGCCGCGACGGATCGCTAGGGCGCGGCCTCCTCAACCGAAACCGCCAGCGCCTCCGTGTAGGTCACCCGGACCTGGTCGCCGACCTTGATCGCCTGAAGGCGCTTGGGATCGCGAGCCTTCACGTCGAACAGGTTCCCGTTCGGCCCCTTGACGGTGACCATCATCGTCTTGGTGTCGATGGCCTGGATGGTCACGTCGGCGACGATGACCCGCGCGCCGCCCGCCGCCGGCTTCTCGCCCGGCTCGGCCCGCGCCACCATGCCGGCGGCCGCCGCCTCGGGCTCGCCCGCCTCCTTCTTGAGATCGAAGGCGATCGACTCCTGGTAGCGGACCACGACCATGTCCCCCACCTTGACCTGAGCGAGGTTGCGGACCTCGGGGCCCGCCTCGATCTCGGCGACGTTCCCCTTGGGTCCGCGCACCGTCACCAGGCGCTTCTCGAGGTCGACACCCTCGACCTTCGCCTTGAGCGTGACCAGGTTGGACAGCAGCACGCCGCTGTGCGCCGCCGGCGGGGCGGGCTTCTCGTCCGCCGCGCGCGCCGTGACGGGACCCAGCCAGGCCGTCAGAGCAAGAGCCACCACGATCGTCCCATGTCGTCTCATGTCCGTGTCTCCTCCTCGCGCATCAGACGCGCCGGGCGCGAGCGCGCATCGTATCACCGACCCTCAACCCGCGTCCCGCTGGCGCATTCGGGTGAGGATTTCGCGCGCGCGCAGCCGGCCGGGCGACCCTTCGGGGAAGAGCCGCTCCGCCTCGCCGAGCTCTTTGAGGACCACGGAACGCCGGTGCAGGGCGCGCGCCGCCAGCGCCAGCGCGTAGTGCGTCTCCCCCAGATCGGGACGGGCGCGGACCGCCCGTTCGCCGTAATCGAACGCCGCCTCCAGCGACCCCTCGTCGAGATACGACAGGCTGAGATCCGCGAGCGCGATCCCCGCCGCCGGCGCCAGCCCGACGGCGACCTGCCATTCGTGCCGCGCCTCGTCCCTGCGACCGAGCGCGTTGAGGACCTCGCCGAGACTGCGCCGCACGTCCACGAAGTCGGGCGCCAGCTCCAGAACCTCGCGGTACCGGCGCACGGCCTCTTCGCGGTCCCCCGCCTCGGCGGCCATGACCGCGAGGGTGTTGCGCGGATCGATGCGCCGCGGATTGAGCTCGATGGCCCTCAGGCACTCCGCCCGCGCCTCGTCGAGGCGACCCTTCACCTGGAATGCGTAGGCGCGGTTGAGGGCCTCCTCCTCGGGCCAGGACTCCGACGGGGTCAGGGCGTCCAGGTTGAACGTCACCAGACCCAGCGCCGCGGCGGCGACCACGGCGCGCATCCTCCAGACCGCCGCCGGCGCGCCCAGGCACGCCCCCGCGAATACCGCGAGCACCGGAACGATGGCCAGCCGGTAGCGGTCGGTCGGGAAGAAGAGAAGGATCGAGAACGAGTAGGCGAGCGCATACAGAAGGAGGAGGGCCGCCGCCGAGCGCCCGCGGCCGGGGTCCACGGTCCGGGCGGACGCGACAGCGCCCGGGCCGGCGCCCGGGCCGGCGGGGCGCCGGCGGAAGATCACGGCGACCCCGGCGGCGGCCAGCGGAGCGACGAGGCCGAACGGGCAGGCCGGCCCGAAACGCCAGACCAGCGCTCGCAGCAGGATCGAGGTGCGGCGGTAGTCGTAGATGTTCTCGTTGCGCGGAATCTCCCTCCCCGCCGCCAGATCGAGCGTCTTGCGCGCATAGAGCCGCAGCGCGAAGACCGGGTCGTGGACCAGGTCGGCGACGGCGCGCGCCGTGAACCACCGCGACTTCGCGGCCTCGCCGAGAATGCCGAGATTCTCCGGCTGCTCCTCGAGACGCGCGAACTCGCCGCCCGGACGAATGCGCACCGTGACGTCGTAATCGGGATTGTTGCCGATGTAGAAATTGATGCCGCCATTGCTCGAGATCAGCACCGGCTCCCCCGCCACCGCCAGGTTCCGGACGGCGATCGCCGCGACCGGCAGGCAGACGCCGGCGACGAAGAACGCGACGGCGCGACGGCGGCCGCCGGCGGCGACCTCCGCGGGCTCCCGGCGCCTGGCGATCCAGACGGCGGCCACCGGCACGGCCAGGAGGATATTCGGCGTCGCGATCGCCGCCAGCCCCCAGAGAAGCCCGGCCATGCACCACCGGACCCGGCGACCGGCCGGCGAGCCCTTTTCCTCCGCCGCGCGCAGCAGCAGCGCGAGCCCGCCCAGCGCGAGGACGATGTGCAGGACCGGGATGAGAGGCTGCGCGTCGAAATGGATGAGCGGCCCGTACAGCGCCATCACGAGGCCGGTCGCGATCCCCGCCCGGGAGCCCCCGACGCGAGCCCCGATCCCCGCCGCGAGGACGCACGACAGCGCGCCAATCACCGCCTGGCTGGCGTAGACGAGCCCCATGTCGGGCCCGAAGATCCCGAGCAGCAGCGCGAGGAAATAGGAATAGAGCGGCGGCTGCCAGAAGACGGCGTGGCCGGCGAGCAGGTCGCCGCCCGCGATCGCTTTCGCGATCCGGAAATAGTTCGCACCGTCCACCAGAGGAACGTCGAACCAGACGAGCGATCGGATCTCGTGGATGTAGATGAGCCGGAGGGCGAGAGCGAGAGCGAACAGGGCGGAAGCGGCGCGCCGCGACATCGGCGACAGTCTATACGAGGGGTCCCCCGCGGCGCCCCGGGTCCCCCTCTCGGCCCTCTATGTTATGCTCCCGCTTCCTGTCAGGCTCGCGAAGAGAGTCCCATGTGCGCTCCGGCATCGCCGCGCGAACGGGAGGATGCATGAAGGACTTCAAGGAATTCCTGCTCAAGACGAACGCGTTGGCTCTCGCGGTCGGCGTCATCATCGGCGGCGCGGTCGGCAAGGTCGTCTCTTCGATGGTCACCGACCTCCTGATGCCGCCGATCGGGCTCCTCGTCGGGAACCTTGACTTCAGCAGCCTCTTCCTGAATCTCTCCACGACCCATTACGCGACGCTCGAGGAAGCCAAGAAGGCCGGCGCCCCGACGCTCAATTACGGCATGTTCCTCAACAACATCATCGACTTCGTGATCATCGCGTTCTGCGTCTTCATGATCACCAAGATCGCGATGCGGCCGGCCCCCGCCGGGCCCGCGCCGCTGACCAAGGAATGCCCGCAGTGCTGCGAGTCGATCGCCAAGGCGGCCAAGAAGTGCCGCTACTGCGCCAGCCCGCAGGCCTGAACGGGGCCGTCACCGACACGAGGGGAGCTTCACGATGCGCATCGTAGCCGTTCTCGCGACCTGCCTGGCCGCCGCCTGCGCCGCGGCGCCGCTCGCGCGCGCCCAGGAGACCCCACCGACGGTCCTGCCGCCGACCCAGACCCCTCCGCCCAAGCCTCCGATCCCGAAATGGAGCGATACGGCCGAGCTCGGCTTCGTGGCGACGACAGGGAACTCCCAGACCAGCACGTTCGGCCTGAAGAACAGCCTGGTCCGCGAGCACGACAAGTCGCGCTTCGAGGTCAAGCTCGGCGGCATCCGCGTGACGACCACGGACAGGAGCCTCTTCGCGGTCGGAACCCCGACCGATTTCGAAGGGATCGACGGCGACCCGAAGACCACCGCCGAGAGCTACTACCTGAACGGCCGCTACGATCGGAAAATCACCGAGAAGTTCTTCTGGTTCGGCGGCGCGGGCTGGGATCGGAACGAGCCTGCCGGCATCCAGAACCGCTACACGGTGGGGGCCGGCGTCGGGAACATCTGGATCGACGTGCCGCGCCGCAACTGGCGCACCGACTACGCGGTCACCGGCACCAGGGAGGACGACGTCGTCGAGCCTCCCGATTTCAACGACACCTTCGCCGGCGTGCGGGTCTCGTCAAAATTCACGCAGAAGTTCGGCCCGCAGGACTCGGGGGCCTACGTCAACGACACGGCCGTCGACGAGAATCTCAGCGACACCAGCGACTGGCGCGTCAACATGACCAACTCTGTGGCGCTCAACATGAGCACCCGGATAGCCCTGAAAGTCAGCCTGCAGTGGCTGTACGACAACGTCCCGGCATTCAAGAGCGTCGACCTGTTCGGCGCGCAGGACGCGCAGGGAAATCCGATCAACCCCGCAGGCATCAAGGTCCCGGTCGAAGCCGACAACCTCGACACGATCTTCACGACGGCGCTCGTCATCAAGTACTGAGCCGCCCGCTGCGAGACCCGCGGCCCGGCGACGGGAGGTCACGATGAAAAAGACTGTGGCGGCCCTCCTCGTTCTGGCGGCGATCGGCATCGCCGTTCCGGCCTCCGCCGCGAGCGGCGGCGGCGGAGTGAAGCACGACTGGGAGCTGGGCGCGTACTACGGCTTCGCGTCCCCCGACTCGTACGGCGGTCTCAAACCTGACAGTGGCTCGCTCTGGGGTCTGCGGGGCGGCTGGTTCATGACGCCGCGCTGGAGCTTCGAGGGCTCGTGGCAGTGGTTCGATACCCAGATGGGGTCGCCGAGCACCGACGGCAGCCTGAACTCGCTGCGCGGCAACGTGCTCTACAACTTCCGCCCGGGAAAGAAATTCCGTTTCTTCATGACCGCCGGTCTGGGGCGCGAGAAGACGAAGGCCGACGAGCTCGACTTCGACCGCACCGACTGGGGCTACAACCTCGGAGGCGGCGGGCGCTGGTATTTCGGCCGCGCCAAGAACTTCGGCCTGCGCGCCGACGCGCGCTGGGTGACGGTCGACATCGGCGGCTCGATCAAGGAGACGCAGCAGAACTACGAAGGCACCGGCGGCCTCCTCTGGTCGTTCGGCGGCGGAACGCCGGCCGACAGCGACGCCGACGGCGTTCCCGACAAGAGCGACAAGTGCTCCGGAACTCCGAAGGGCGCGATCGTCGACTCCAAGGGGTGTCCCAAGGACAGCGACGGCGACCACGTCTACGACGGCCTGGACAAATGCCCCGGCACCCAGCAGGGCTGGAAGGTCGATGCCAGCGGCTGCCCGGCCGACGCCGACGGCGACGGAGTCGCGGACATGGTCGACAAGTGCCCCAACACCCCCAAGGACCTGAAGGTCACCACCGAGGGCTGTCCGGCCGAGGATCAGGACGGTGACGGCATCTGGGACGGGGGGGATCGCTGCCCGAACACCCCGAAGGGAGTGAAGGTCGACCCGGTCGGCTGCCCGATGGATTCCGACGGTGACGGGGTCCCGGATGGCGACGACAAGTGCGCCGGCACCCCGAAGGGGACCCCGGTCGACGCCACCGGCTGCCCGAAGACATCCGCCCCGCCGGCCGCTTCGCCCGGGGGGACGGCCGGCGGGGCCTGAACCGTTCGTTGACAGGCCCGGGGACGGATCCGTATAATCCCGCTTTCCTATCCAGGAGAGATTCCGTGCCGGTGAGTTACGCGGTCATCGCGACAGGCGGCAAGCAGCACAAGGTGTCGGTGGGCGACCGCCTCAGGGTGGAGCTCCTCGACGCCGGGGTCGGGGACGCGGTGACGTTCGATCAGGTTCTCGCCGTCAAGAACGGCGACGAGCTGGTGGTCGGCAAACCCGCCCTTCCCGGTGCCAGCGTGATCGCCAAGGTCGTCGAGCAGGGCAAGGCGAAGAAGGTCCTCATCTTCAAGAAGAAGCGGCGCAAGCAGTACCGGCGGACCCAGGGCCATCGTCAGTTGTTCACGGCGGTCGTGGTCGAGCAGATCAACGCCGGGTAAGGGGAGAACGACATGGCCCACAAGAAAGCGGGCGGCAGCTCCAGAAACGGCCGCGACAGCAACTCGCAGCGCCTCGGGGTCAAGCGCTACGGGGGGCAATTCGTCACCGGCGGCTCGATCCTGGTGCGGCAGCGCGGCACCCATTTCAAGGCGGGGCGGAACGTCGGCTGGGGGCGCGACGATTCGTTGTTCGCGCGCATCGACGGCTACGTCAAGTTCGAGGATCGCGGCAATCTCGGCAGGTTCATCAGCGTGCTGCCCGAGCGTGAGGCGGCGCCCGGCGCGTAGGGCGCCCGACCCGCCCGGACGGTCCCCCGTCCTCTTGATCCGTCCGTCCTGCACCTCCCTCGCGAAACGGGCGGGCATGCCGGCCACGCACGTCCACGTGGTGATCCCATGTTCATCGATCAGGCCCGTATCGTCGTGCGCGGCGGTCCCGGCGGCAACGGCTGCGTGAGCTTCCGCCGGGAGAAATTCGTCCCGCGCGGCGGGCCGGACGGAGGACAAGGTGGCGACGGCGGCGACGTCTTCATCGTGGCCGATCGATCCCTGAAAGGTCTGAACTCCCTTCGGTTCGGCAAGGTCTGGGCGGCCGATCGCGGCCGGCACGGGGAGGGCTCGAACCGGGCGGGGAAGGACGGCGGCGATCTCGTCGTCCGGGTGCCGCCCGGGACGGTCGTGCTCAGCGCCGAGGGTACGGAGACCCTCGCGGACCTCGTGCACGTGGGCGACCGGTTCCTCGCGGCGGCGGGAGGACGAGGCGGGCGCGGCAACGCGTCCTTCGCCACCTCGACGCACCAGGCGCCGCGCGAGTCGGAGCCGGGGACGCCGGGCGAGGAGCGCGAGCTGCTGCTGGAGCTGAAGCTGATCGCCGACGTCGGTCTGGTCGGATTCCCCAACGCCGGGAAGTCGACGTTCATCTCGGCGGTGTCGGCGGCCCGGCCCAAGATCGCCGACTACCCGTTCACCACCCTTCAGCCGCACCTCGGCGTGGTCGACCTCGGCCAGTTCCGCAGCTTCGTGGTGGCCGATATCCCCGGCCTCATCGAGGGGGCGCATTCGGGGCACGGGCTGGGGACGAAATTCCTCCGGCACGTGGAGCGGACCCGCGTTCTCCTGCACCTGGTCGACGTGTCGGAGGCGTCCGGGCGCGACCCGGTGCGCGATCTCGAGATCATCGACGCCGAGCTGGCCGCGTTCAGCGCCCCCCTGGCGCGCAAGCCTCAGATCGTGGTCGCGACGAAGGTCGACACCCGGCCGCCCGCGTCGCGGCTCGAGGCGCTCGAGCGCTTCTGCGCCGGACGCGGGCTTCCCTTCCACGCCGTCTCCGCGGTGAGCGGCGAGGGGGTGCGCGTCCTGCTGGAGGCGCTCTGGCCGCTGGTGCGGGAGACGGCCGGGACCACGGGCGAGCCGCCGGCGGAGGCGCCCCGGGCGCCGGAAAAGGACGGTGGGACATTCAGCTGAAACGCAAGCTCACCCTGATCATGGACGCGGCCGCGGAGAAGAAGGCCGAGCACCTGCTCGGCATCGACCTGCGGGGCATCGCGTCGTTCACCGACGGGTTCGTGATCGCCACCGGCGCTCAGCGCCGCCAGACGCAGGCGATCTGCGACGCCGTCATCGAGCGCCTGAAGGCCGCCGGCGAGCACGTCGGCCATCTCGAGGGATACGACCGCGGCGAATGGATCCTCCTCGACCTCGTCGACGTGGTGGTGCACGTGTTCACCCCCGAGACCCGCGACTTCTACGGACTGGAGCGGCTGTGGGGCGACGCGCCGCGCATCGACGGGGACGGGCGCGACATTCCGACCGAGGGGACCCGCCCCCCCGCCCGCCGGCGTCCGCGGACGCGCCCGGGATCGTCCACCCGCGTGCGTGGCGCCGGGAAGACCCGCGCCGCCGCGCGCAAGGGTTGACACCTCGCGCTTCAATCTTTACAGTAGCGCCCCTGCTTTTCCGAAAGGAGACCCCGTGGGCGTGGTCGGAGCCCTCGCCGCGGCGGGCCCCACAGTGCCGCGGTCCGAACGGATGGCGCGGTTGCTCGAGGTGGCGCGTCGCGTCGCGCAGACCGACGCCAACGTCCTGCTCACGGGGGAGAGCGGGACCGGAAAAGGTTCGCTGGCGCGGTTTCTGCACGAGGCGAGCGCCCGGAGCGCGGGCCCCTTCGTCACCATCACCTGCGCCAACATCCCCGGCGAGCTCCTCGAGAGCGAGCTCTTCGGGCACGAGAAGGGCGCCTTCACCGGGGCGAACGAGCTGCGGCGGGGTCGCTTCGAGCAGGCGGACAAGGGCACGATCTTGATCGACGGCGTGAGCGAGCTGGCCCCGGGAGCGCAGGGGAAGCTGCTCCGCGTCGTGCAGGAGAAGGCGTTCGAGCGGCTGGCGGGCACGCGGACGATCCAGGTCGAGGTCCGGATCCTGGCCTCGACCGCGGTCGACCTGGAGGCCCTGGCGGCCGCGGGGACGTTCCGGAGCGACCTGTACTATCGGTTGAACGTCATCCGGCTCGACCTCCCGCCGCTGCGCGAGCGTCTCGAGGACCTGCCGGACCTGGCCGACGCCGCGCTCCGGGAGATCGCGGCGCGCGACGGCGGCGAGCCGCGGCGTCTGACCGAGGCGGCCCTCGATCGGATGACGCAGTACGACTGGCCCGGGAACCTGAGGGAGATGCGCAACGTGCTGGAGAGCGCCGTCATCACGCACACCGGGGCGGAGATCCCTCCGGAGGCGCTGACCATGGGACGCGGGGACGGCAGCGGTCCCATCGCCGAGGCGCTGCGCGGTCGCTACTCGCTGTCGCAGTTGGAGGAGATGTACATCCGTGAGGTGCTCCGGCTGACGCGCGGACATCGCGCCGCGGCGGCCAAGATCCTCGGAATCAATCGCAAGACCCTTCTCGAGAAGCGCAAGAGGTACCGCATATCATGAAGTCCTCAACGAAGAAGAAAACCGCACGACCGACCAAGCCGGTCAGGACCGCCGTAAAGGCCCGGAAGAGCGCCAGTCCCGTCGCCGTCAAGGCGGCGAAAGCTGCGCCGGCCAAAGCGGCGGCGGCGAAGATGGCTCCCGCCAAGACCGTGGCCGCCAAGGTCGACGGCAAGCCGCTGTTCCGCCCGTCGATGCGTTTCCCGGCCCTGGTGAACCCCAAGACGGCCCCGAAGCCTGTCCCCCGCCCCCCGTTGCCGGCGATGCCGGCCAAGCAGCTCGACAGCTTCCGCCGGCTGCTGCTCGATCGGAAGGGGACGCTGTCCGAGGCGTACAACAAGAACAAGACCTACGGCCGCCTGACCGAGGACGAGGGGACCCAGGACCTCGCCGACAAGGCGAGCAGCGCCTACACCAAGGAGTTCCTCTACTCCCTGTCGAACACCGACCGGGAGATCCTCCAGAAGGTGGACGAAGCGCTGCAGCGGGTCGACCACGGCGGCTTCGGCCAGTGCGTCGAGTGCGGCGACGAGATCAATCGCAAGCGGCTCGAGGCCGTTCCGTGGGCCAGCCATTGCATCGTCTGCCAGGAGAAGTTCGAGAAGGGCCTCCTCTAGACCGGGCCGGACCCCTCCGGGGTCCGGGTCCTCCCCCCAGCGGCGGGCGGAGAGAGCGATGAAGATCCGAACCGTCTTGTACCTGACGATCGGTGCCATCGTCGTCTCCGTCGTCTCGATCCTGTACGCCGCCAACCGCGACGTCCTCAACCAGCAGGTCCTGCTCGCTCACGGCCTGTCGCTCCCGGTCTGGGTCTGCATCCTGTTCGCCAGCGGGTTCTCCATGCTGGTGCCGCTCCTGTTCGGGCTGCTGCGCGACCTACGTGATTTTTTCAGCTCCCTGTCGGCGCGCCGCCAGGCGATCGACGCGCGCGAGGCGGAGAAGCGCTACGTCCGTGGCGTCGAGGCGATGCTCAACGGGCGCGAGGAGAAGGCGCTGGAGCACTTCAACGGAGTCCTCGAGGTCGACCCGCAGCATTACGAGGCGCTGCTGAAGGGGGGCGAGGTGCTGCGCACGCTGCGGCGCCATGGCGAGGCGATCGAGTACCACCGCCGCGCCGCGCGCGAGCGCGAGGGCGACGTGCAGCCGCTCTATTCGCTCGCGGCGGACTACATGGACTCGGGCGCGAACGAGAACGCCAAGGCGGTCCTCAATCGGATCATCGAGATCGCCCCGAAGCGCTCGCTGAACGCCTATCGCCAGTTCCGGGCCCTGTGCATGTCCGAGGGCGCCTGGGACCGCGCCTGGGAGATCCAGCAGCGCGTCGAGGAGCAGCTGTCGGAGATGGGCCGGTCGAGCAAGGCGGAGAAGAAATACCACCTGGCGATCCGGTACATGCTGGCGCGGCGGCACCTCGAGGAAGGCCGCCCGCGCGATGCCATCGGGATCCTGCGGCGGCTGGTGCGGGTCGATCCGTCATTCGTGCCGGCGCATCTCCGCCTGGGCAAGGCGCTGCTCGTCATCGGGCAGCCCGAGTCGGCCGTGGAGGCATGGGACGAGGGGTACCAGGCGACCGGCCACCCGATCTTCCTGACCACCATCGAGGACCACTACCTGAAGGAGGAGCAGCCGCGCCGGGCGATCGAGACCCTCAAGGCGGCGGTCTGGAAGAGCAAGAAGGACATCCTGCCGCGCTTCTTCCTGGGCAAGCTCTACCTGAGGCTCGAGATGCTGGACGAGGCGCTGGCCGAGTTCACCCGCATGAAGAGCCGCGTGACCTACTTCCCGGCTCTTCATTACAACCTCGCGAAGATCCTCGAGCGGCACGGCAATTACCGCGAGGCGATCCGCGAGATGGAGACCCTCCTGATGCAGGCCGAGGCGCTGCGCGTGGAGTACGCCTGCGCCACCTGCGCCCGGCGCTACCCGTCCTGGGCCGAGCACTGCGACCGCTGCGGCGAGTGGAACACCATCGCGGTCGACTTCCGCGAGGAGCGCGGCGTGGAGGAGCTCGGGCTGAGCACCGCCCCCGTCTACACCGTCGACGGCCAGGAGAGCTGAATCCGAATGGCCGGACCGGCGCGGCTTCCCATGGTCCTGGTCGTGCTCGACGGCTGGGGTTCCGGCCCCCGCCGCGAGGGGAACGCGATCGCCGCCTGCTCGCCCTCGTTCATGGACCGTCTCGGGCGCGAATGGCCGTCCTCGCTGCTGCAGGCTTCGGGCGCGTCGGTCGGTCTTCCCGACGGCTACATGGGGAACTCGGAGGTCGGCCACCTCTGTCTCGGCGCCGGCCGGGTCGTCCTGCAGGATCTGGCGCGCATCAACCGCGCCATCGCGGACGGCTCGCTGGCCCGCAACGAGGCGCTCGCGGAGACGCTGACCGGCGCCAGCCGTCCGGGTGCCGCGCTGCACCTCATCGGTCTTCTCAGCGACGGCGGCGTCCACAGCCACATCGATCACTTCGAGGCGCTCGTCGACCTGGCGCGGGCGCGCGGCGTGCCCCGGGTCTTCACGCATGCCTTCCTGGACGGACGCGACACGCCGCCGATGGCGGCGCCGAAGTTCGTCGAGCGCGCCGAGACCCATCTGAAACGCTCCGGCTACGACCCGATCGCCACCGTCATCGGGCGGTACTTCGCGATGGACCGCGACAACCGCTGGGAGCGCACCGAGAAGGCCTGGCGCGCCCTGGTCCTGCGCGAGGGCGATCGGGTCCCGGACGCCGCCGCGGCGGTCGCCGCGGCGCACGCGCGCGGCGTCGGCGACGAGTTCGTGCCCCCGGCGATCGTCGGGGCGCCCGCGGCGGGAGGGCGTGCCCGCGACGCCGGGTTCCGCGACGGGGACGCCGTCGTGTTCTTCAACTTCCGCGCCGACCGGGCGCGGCAGATCACGCGCGCCTTCACCGAGCAGGGGTTCGATCGGTTCCATCGAACGACCCCGCCGATCCTCTCGGTCTTCGTCTGCTTCACGACCTACGACCGGACCTGGTCGCTGCCGGTGGCCTTCCCCCCGCAGACGATCCGCCGCTCGTTCGGAGAGGTGGTGAGCGGCGCCGGGCTGCCGCAGCTGCGCATCGCCGAGACGGAGAAATACGCCCACGTGACCTACTTCTTCAACGGCGGCGTCGAGCAGCCGTTCCCGGGGGAGGAGCGCTGCATGGTCCCCTCCCCCCGGGTCGCGACCTACGACCTGGTGCCGGAGATGTCGGCGCGCGAGCTGACCGCCGAGGTGCTCACGCGCCTCGCGGCGAAGCCCGGGCAGGTGGTGGTCCTCAACTACGCCAACGCCGACATGGTCGGCCACACCGGCAAGCTGGAAGCCACCATCGAGGCCTGCCGCGTCCTCGACCAGTGCGTCGAGTCGGTCGTCGGCGCGACGCTCGGCCTGGGCGGCGCGCTCGTGATCACCGCCGACCACGGCAACGCGGAGCAGATGCTCGATGAGACCTGCGGGCCGGTGACCGCCCACACCACGAACCCGGTTCCGGTGCACGTGATCGAGGCCTCTCTGCGCGGCCGCAGGCTGCGGGACGGCGGCCTGCTCGCCGACGTGGCGCCCACGATGCTGGAGATGATGGGGATTCCGATCCCCGCCGAGATGGAGGGCCGGTCCCTGCTCGAGGGATAGGCCGGTTGCGACAGCACGACCCGTGGCGGGCGCCCTTCGGGGCGCTCGCGCGCTTTCTTCTGGAGAGTCTCTGGCCGGCCGACTGCCTGCTGTGCGGCGGCTGGCTGCGCTGGCGGCAGCACGGCGGCGTCTGCGACGCCTGCTGGGGCGCCCTGCCCTGGACGCCGCGTGCGCGACCGCTGCGACACGGTCCGCTCGCGGCCGTGGTCTGGGCCGGCGATTACGGCGGCGCCCTGCGCCGCCTCGTCCACGCCCTCAAGTTCGAGGGATTCGACCCGCTCGGCGTGCCGCTCGGCCGCGCCGCCGCGGCGCAGGTCGGGCCGCTGGTCGCGGCGGCGATCGCCGGCGCCGGGATCCCCGCCCCCGATCTCGTGGTCCCCGTGCCGTTGCACTGGACGCGGCGATGGCGGCGGGGATTCAACCAGTCGCTCCTTCTGGCAGAGGGCGTCGCTGCGGGCCTGCGGCTGCCTCTGTCGACGGCGGCCCTGGTGCGGCGGCGGCGCGGTCGCCGTCAGATGGGCCTGCGCCGCCGCGATCGGCTCGTCGCCCTGGAAGGCGTCTTCAGCGCGCCGTCCGCGCCGCGCCTGCGGCCGCGGCCGCTCGCGGGCCGGACGGTGCTGCTCGTGGACGACGTGACGACCACCGGCGCGACGCTCGAAGCCTGCGCCCGGGTCCTGCGCCGCGCCGGCGCGCGCGCGGTCGTCGGGTGCGCCATCGCGCGCACGCCCCGGGATGCGCGGCGCGCGGGAGCGCACCGCGAAGGGGCGCGCCCCGAGGTCGCGCCTCCGCGTCCCTAGGATCCGAACTTGCGCAGGAAGCGCCGGCGCTCGAGCTGGGCGACGCCGGCGTAGAACGGGGTGGCGGACTTGAGGTAGCGGTCCCAGGTGTCCACGAAGACGACGAGCCGATCGAGGCCGCCTTTGGGGACCCAGACGCCGTGATCCTGGATGCAGCGGTAGATCGCGACGCCCGAGCTGGCGGAGTAGTTGACCGGTCGCATGATGCAGACGCAGTACGGGCACTTGACGATCCGTCTGGTCTCCTGCGTGGGCAGCGCGTAGGTGGGGCCGGATTGAATCGTGAAGCGGGTGACCTGACGGGTCGTGTCGGCGGGCAGCGACTTGGGACCGATCTCGAGGATCCATTTCAGGCGGCCTTCCTCGAGCCAGGTGCCGCCGCACTCGCCGCAGACCTCGACGGGAATGTTGCAATAGCGTCCCGCCACAAGACCGGAGCCGCAACCCGAGCACCACATCCCCGTCGGCCTCCTCCCCGCCGCTCCGTGCCGGCATCACCGTCCGGAGCGACCTCCATATACGGCTAAAAGCCGCGACCAGCAAGGCTTTTGGGGGATCGAGCGCGGCGCGACGACGCCCTCCGAAGGGTGTCAGGAATCCAACACCCGGCGACGAAAACGCGCCCCGGGGAGGTTTGACAGCCCCGGGGGGCTCGGGTAGCATGGTCCGCTTCCGCGCGGCCTTGCGCCGCGCGGATCTTTTGTGGGACCCTTTTCTCGAGGTGTTCACGATGACCGGCTCATCCAGATATCGGCGCCCCGGCCTGCTGTTCGCCGCGGCCCTCGTCGTCCTCGTTGCGTCCGCGCCGGGCTTCTCCCAGGAGCCGTCGAAGGATGCGAAGGACGCCAAGGACGCCTCGAAGGACAAGCTCTACGTGCACATCGAGAGCCGCACGCGGCTCACCTACACCGGTGATGCGAACGAGGTGACCATCCTCTTCAAGAACGAGGGGAAGGAGAACTGGGTCAACCCGGGGATGGAGATCGAGTCCGGCTTCCAGGTGTTCGACAACGCGGGCACCAAGCTGGAGAAGGCCAAGGCCGCGCCGTCCAACAAGGAGGGCCAGCCGAAGCTCCTGCTCCCCGGCAGCTACTTCGGGGCGATCGTCGATCTCAACACGCTGTTCCCGAAGATGACCGCGCTCGGGACCTACAAGATCACCTGGAGCGGCCCGGGCATCGCCGAGAAGACGATCATGAACCGGGTGATCAAGAAGTACGACGCGGCGCGCGACTACCAGGCGGTGATCGAGACCGAGTTCGGCAACATCGTCCTCGAGTTCTACAAGGACCTCGCGCCGATGCACGTGAAGAACTTCATCGACCTCGCCAACCAGGGGTTCTACGACGGGAAGATCTTCCATCGCGTGATCAAGGGAGAGGCGGCGTTCGGCGGATCGGCCAACGGCGACGAGCGCAGCGGACCGGGCTACACGCTGCCGCCGGAGCCGAACGGGCTCAAGATCCTCGCCGGCTCGGTGGCGCAGGTGCGCAACTCGTTCACCGGTCAGGATGAGTCGGGCAGCATCTTCATGGTCGCCATCACCCCGCAGTCCGACATGGACGGCCGCTACACGGTGTTCGCGCGCGTCGTCGAGGGGCTGGAGACCTCGAAGACGATCAGCAACCTGCCCACCGCCGGAGGCGCCGGCAGCCGCGTCGCGGCCCGCCCGATCCGCGACGTCGTGATGAAGAAGATCGACATCCGCGAGAAGAAGTCGGACAAGGCCTCCAAGAGCTAGCCCGCCTCCCCGCACGGCCGACCGCCCGCCGACCCGCGCGCTCGGATAGAATCAACCCGACCGTTTCGCGAGCCGTCCCATCGTCTGGCGATCCGCCCATGTCCGGAACCCCGCGCTTCATCGCGTCGCTCGCGCTGGCCCTCTCGGCCGCGCTGCTCGCGCCCCTGCGGGCGGCGAACCCCGCCTCCCCCGCGGGCGGCGCCGACCCCGGCCCCGAGAGCCGCCGCCAGGAGAAACGCGAGGCGCGCGACGCCCTGCGCGCCGGCGAGTTCGACGCGCCGACCGTCGGCTGGCGCGAGGGACCGGTGCGCTACCTTCTGGCCAAGGACGAGGACCTCGCGTATCGCAGCCTCGGGACCAGGGAGGCGCGCGCCGCGTTCATCGAGCGCTTCTGGGCCAGCCGCGATCCCGACACCTCGACGCCCGATAACGAGTTCCGCGATCTGTTCTACCACCGGGTCGCCTTCACGGTCCGGGCGTTCACCACCGAGTCGACCAAGCCCGGCTGGAAGACGGACCGCGGCAAGATCTACATCCTCCTCGGGCCGCCGGACGACTTCGACGAGCGCGTCTCGCCAAGCCAGGACACGCAGGCCATCGTCTGGACCTATCGCGATCCGCCGCCCGGGACCGTCGCCAGCCCGAACACGCAGGTCACCTTCCTGCGTGATCCGAGTGGCGAATACCGGCTGACCTCCGGCATCCGCCTGTTCCGCAGCGAGAGCGCCATGTCGCTCGCCCTGGCCCTGCAGGCGCTCCAGGTGAAGAGCCCGCCGGAGCTGCGTCCCAATTCCGAGAGCACCGTGCGCTCCGCGGCGCCGGATCAGGTCGGGCCGACCTCTCCTCCCGCCGTGCGTCCCGCCGCCGGCGCGGCGGGCGATGCGGACGCGACCGGCGATCCGGGACCGCTGCGGGCGCGCGCCGATCTCTTCCGCAGCGGCGATCGCCACGCCCTCGTGGTCCTGACCGTCTGGCTGAAGGATGACGGGCCGGCCGGCGCTCCGCAGCCCGGTGTGGTGGCGCACCTGGTCGGCGAGGGCGCGCACGCCCAGAGCTACGCGCTGGACGGGGCTGCCGCGCTGCGTCCCGGCGCGGGGGAGCTGGGGCGAGGGCCGGACGGCACGCGGCTCTATCAGGGCGGGGTCGTCGTGGAGCCGGGGACCTACGCCGTCGACTACGCAGCCGCGGCGCCCGGCGCCGGGCATCCGGTGTCGATGCGCGACAGTCTCGTCGTCCCTCCGTCGTCGCTCGACGGCGGCCTGAGCGTCGGACCGGTGGCGCTCGCGTCGCACTTCGAGAGGCTCCCCGATACCGCGATGCCGGAATACAGCGCGCCCTTCAATCTGGGCCGCCTTCGCGTGGTGCCGCGCCTCGACGCGCTGCTGTCCGCCGGGGAGGACCTCTCCTTTTATTACCAGGTCCTGGGCGCCGCGACCGACCCGATCGAAGGGCGGCCGGACCTCGATCTGGAGTACCAGCTGTGGCGCGTTTCGCCCGGCGGCGACGGCGGGGCGGCCGACCAGCCGTTCGGGCGACCGATCCACCTCACCGGCGAGCAGTCGGTCCTGCAGGGCTTTTCGCTCCCGACCGCCGGCTGGCCGTCCGGCGCCTATCGTCTCCAGGTGGCCGTCACCGACAACCTCTCGGGCGCCACGGCCCGGGGCGCCACGGGATTCCGGTTGCGATGAGAGCGCGCCACGTTGCTTGACCGTCCGCTCCGGGCTCACCTATATTCCACGCCGTCACCCGATCCGAATCGTAGGAGTCGCCGCTGAGCCGCCCGCCGTTCCCCCGCGCCGCCACGCGCGCCCCGTCCCGATCCGCGTCACGCCGCCGGTCGCGCCCCGCGCGCGGTCTGAGGGTGGTGGCGCTCGGCGGCGGCACCGGCCTTCCGGTCGTCCTGCGCGCCCTCAAAGGGACCCTGGCCGACTCGGGTGGCACGCTGACCGGCATCGTCACGGTCACGGACGACGGCGGCAGCAGCGGCCGGCTGCGCCGGCATTACAACACGCTGCCGATGGGCGATATCCGCAACTGCCTGGTGGCCCTGTCGGAGAACGAGCCGCTGATGTCCCGCCTCTTCCAGTATCGCTATCGCGGCGTCGACGGGCTCGGCGGCCATTCGGTCGGCAACCTCATCCTCACCGCCCTCGCCGACTGCTCCCGGTCCTACCTCAAGGCGATCGAGACCTCGGGGGAGGTCCTGGCGATCCGCGGCCGCATCCTGCCCTCGACCCTGGAGAACGTCACGCTGCGCGCCCGGCTCGCGAACGGTCGCGTGATCGAAGGCGAGACCCGCATCTCCCGCAGCCGCCGCGCCATCGTCCTGATCACGACCGAGCCGCCGCAGCCCCGGCCGGCCCCGGGCGTGCTGGAGGCGATTCGCACCGCCGATCTCGTCATCCTCGGGCCGGGGAGCCTGTTCACCAGCGTCCTCCCCAACCTCCTGGTGCGCGGGGTCGCAGCCGCCATCGCGCGCTCGCGCGCGCCGCGCGTCCTGATCGGTAATCTGATGACCCAGCCGGGCGAGACCGACGGCTTTTCCGCGTCGGACCATCTCGCCGCGATCATGCGCCTGGCGGGATCCGGGCTCGTCGATTACTACCTGGCGAACGCCCGCGTCGTCTCGCCGTCCTTAAGACGCCGCTACGCGCGCGACGGCGCGACGCCCGTGTCCCTCCACGCCGCCGCCATCCGCACGCTGGGCGTCGTCCCGGTCGAGCGCGACCTCCTGCGCGAGGACTTCTCGGACCGGAAGATCCGGCATCACGAGCGCAAGCTGGCGCGTGCCCTGTTGCGGATCGCCCAGGTCCACAAGGCCGGCCAGGCGACGTCTTCCCCTCCCGGCCGCGCCACGGCCTGACCCCCGGGTCCCCCCCCCGCCGCGCTGGCGAATCCCGCCTCCCGCGATCTAGAATGGGGGCCTTCACGGATTTCCAGCCCGTTCTCCGCGCCCCGGCGTGACGCGTCGTGGCCGGCTCGTTCCCATAGGCTGCGGCTCCGTGACGGAGGCGTCCCGACATGTGGAAGCGAATGCTCCTGATGATCGTCACGGTCGTCCTGTTCCTCGGGGTGATCGGATTCGTGAAGTTCCGCCAGGTGCAGGCGGCGATCGCGCAGTACTCCTCCTTTCAGCCGCCGCCCGAGGCGGTGACCACGGTCGTCGCCGCCCAGCAGGACTGGGAGCAGGTCGTCAGCTCCATCGGCTCGGTCACGCCGGTGAACGGCGTCACCGTGAGCGCCGATCTGGCCGGGGTGGTCCGCTCCATCGAGTTCGAATCGGGGCGCTCCGTGAAAGCCGGCGACGTGCTGGTGCGCCTCGACGTCCGGCAGGAGCAGGCCCAGCTCGCGTCCGCCCAGGCCCAGCTCAACCTGGCTCAGCTCAACTACGAGCGCGCCAAGGGGCTGAAGAGCGGAGGGGTGCTGTCCCAGGCCGACTACGATACGGCCAAGGCCGAGCTCGACAAGGGCGAAGCAAGCGTCAGGGAGATGCAGGCGATCATCGATCGCAAGACGATCACCGCGCCGTTCAGCGGTGTTCTCGGGATCCGGCAGATCCACCTCGGGCAATATCTGGCCGAGGGCACCGCGGTCGTCCCCCTGCAGTCGCTCGATCCGATCCACGTCGACTTCGGCGTGCCGCAGCAGTCGCTGGGCAGCATCAAGGTGGGCGGCGCGATCCGGGTGACCACCGACGGGCTGGCCGGCATGGCGTTCGAGGGGAAGATCACAGCGATCGATTCGGTCGTCGACTCCGCCACGCGCAACGCCCAGGTCCAGGCGACGCTCGCCAATCCGGGCCACCAGCTCCACCCCGGCATGTTCGTCAAGGCGGACACCATCCTCCCGGCGACGACGCAGGTCATCGCCGTCCCGACGTCGTCCATCCGCTACGCCCCGTATGGCGACTCGGTGTTCGTCGTCGAGCAGGTGAAGGGCCCCAAGGGGGACGAGTATCTCGGCGTGCGCCAGCAGGTCGTCAAGCTCGGCGAGGCGCGCGGCGATCAGGTCGCGGTGCTCTCCGGCCTCAAGCCGGGCGAGCAGATCGTGACCTCGGGCGTGTTCAAGCTCCGTAACGGCGCGGCCGTCCTCGTCAACAACGAGGTGCAGCCCGGCAACAATCCGTCGCCCAAGCCCGAGGAATCCTGATGCGGCTGACCGACCTCTTCATACGACGGCCGGTTCTCGCGATCGTCGTCAACCTGGTGATCCTGATCGCCGGGGTGCAGTCGATCCGCACCCTCTCGGTGCGCCAGTTCCCGCGCAGCGACATCGCGGTCGTCCAGGTCACCACCGTCTACGTCGGCGCCAACGCGGACCTGGTGCGCGGCTTCATCACCACGCCCCTCGAGCGCGTGATCGCCAGCGCCGACGGCATCGACTTCATGGAGTCGTCGAGCGCCCAGGGCGTCAGCACCATCACCGTCCACCTGAAGCTCAACTACGACACCAACGCCGCCCTGACGCAGGTCCAGTCGAAGGTGGCGCAGGTGCGCAACCAGCTGCCGCCCGAGGCCGAGGCCCCGGTGATCGACGTGCAGACGGCGGACGCGCGGTTCGCCGCGATGTACATCGGGTTCTCCGCCGACCGGCTCGACCAGAACCAGATCACCGACTACCTGACGCGCGTCGTCCAGCCCAAGCTCAGCGCCATCGACGGCGTGCAGCGCGCCGACATCCTCGGCAGCCGGTTCTTCGCGATGCGGATCTGGCTGAAGCCCGATCGGATGGCGTCGCTCGGGCTCTCCCCCTCCGACGTGCGCGACGCGCTGGCGAAGAACAACTACCTCGCCGCGCTGGGCCGGACCAAGGGATCGATGGTGTCGGTCAACCTGGTCGCCAACACGAATCTTCAAAGCGCCGACGAGTTCCGGCAGATGGTGGTCAAGGAGCAGAACGGCGTCATCGTGCGTCTCGGCGAGATCGCCGACGTCGAGCTGGGCGCCGAGAACTACGACGAGGACGTGCGCTTCAACGGCGAGACCGCCACCTTCATGGGCGTCTGGGTGCTGCCGACCGCCAACGCTCTCGACGTCATCAAGAGGGTGCGCGCGGTGATGCCCGAGATCGCGGCGCAGGTCCCCGCCGGTATGAAGGTCGGGATCCCGTACGACTCGACGGAGTACATCCAGAACGCGATCGACGAGGTCCTCAAGACCCTGAGCGAGACCCTGCTCATCGTCATCATCGTCATCTTCCTGTTCATGGGCTCGCTGCGCGCGGTGCTCATTCCGGTGGTCGCCATCCCGATCTCGCTGATCGGGGCGATCTTCCTGATGTTCGTCTCGGGGTTCACGATCAACCTGCTCACCCTCCTGGCGATCGTGCTGTCGGTCGGCCTGGTGGTCGACGACGCCATCGTCGTGGTCGAGAACGTCGAGCGGCACATCCAGCTCGGGAGGCGGCCGATGGAAGCGGCGCTCCTGGCGGCGCGCGAGCTGGTCGGCCCGATCATCGCCATGACCATCACGCTGGCCGCGGTGTACGCCCCGATCGGGCTGCAGGGCGGCCTGACCGGCGCGCTGTTCCGCGAGTTCGCGCTCACCCTGGCGGGCGCGGTCATCGTCTCGGGTTTCGTGGCGCTGACCCTGTCGCCGATGATGGGCTCGCGTCTTCTGCGCGTCGGCGCCTCGGAGAAGGGGTTCGCCGGCGTGATCAACCGCCGCTTCGAAGCCGTGCGCCGGACCTACGAGCGGCTTCTGCGCGGCACGCTCTCGGCACGCCCGGTGGTGCTGACCCTGTGGGCGATCGTCGTCTCCCTGATGGTGCCGTTCTACATGTTCTCGGAGCGCGAGCTGGCGCCCAACGAAGACCAGGGCGTGGTGTTCGCCATCGTCCAGGCGGCCGCCAACTCGACCCTCGACCAGACCAAGATGTTCTCTTCGAAGATGTACGACGTCTTCCATTCCTTCCCCGAGGCCGGCAGCATCTTCCAGATCACCTCCCCCGGCGGCGGATTCGGCGGCATGGTGACCAAGCCGTGGAGCGAGCGGACCAAGACCACCCAGCAGCTCAACTTCGAGGCGTCGGCGAAGCTGTCGAAGCTCCCCGGCGTCCGGATCATCCCGATCACGCCGTCGCCGCTTCCCGGCGGCGAGGGCTTCCCGGTGGATTTCGTGGTGGCCTCGACGGCCGAGCCCGCGCGCGTCGCGGAGTTCGCCGACACGCTGGTGCAGAAGGCGTTCGGGAGCGGTCTGTTCATGTTCGCCGACTCGGACGTCAAGTTCGACCAGCCGCAGACCGAGGTGGTCTTCGATCGCGACAAGGTGCGCTCCCTGGGCGTCGACCTGAGCCAGACGGGCGCCGACCTCTCCACCCTCGTCGGCGGCAATTACGTCAACCGGTTCAGCATCCAGGGCCGCTCGTACAAGGTGATCCCGCAGGTGCAGCGGTCGGGCCGTCTGACGGCGAACCAGCTCCAGGACGTCTACGTCACCGGGCCCGGCGGCAAGCTCGTGCCGCTGTCGACCTTCGCCACCCTCAGGAACACCATCGAGCCGCGCGAGCTGAAGCGTTTCCAGCAGCTCAACGCCGTCCGGGTCCAGGGCGCCATCCCGCCGTCGGTGTCGCTCGACCGGGCGCTGCGTTTTCTCGAGGACGAATCGGCGAAGATCCTGCCGCAGGGGTTCACCATCGACTACGCCGGCGAGTCGCGCCAGCTCCGGACCGAGAGCGGCAAGTTCCTCGGCCTGCTGATCCTCTCGGCGGTCCTGATTTATCTCGTCCTCGCCGCCCAGTTCGAGTCGTTCCGCGATCCGTTCATCATCCTGGTCGGGTCGGTGCCCCTGGCGATTTCGGGAGCGCTGATGTTCTCGTTCCTGGGATTCACCAGCCTCAACATCTACAGCCAGGTCGGCCTCATCACGCTGGTCGGGCTGGTCTCCAAGAACGGCATCCTGATCGTCGAGTTCGCCAACCACCTTCAGGAGCAAGGCCGCGACAAGCTCCACGCCGTCATCGAGGCCGCCGTCACGCGTCTGCGGCCGATCCTGATGACCACCGCCGCCACCGTCGTCGGCCACCTGCCGCTGGTCTTCGCCCGCGGCCCGGGCGCCGGCGCGCGCAACAGCATCGGCATCATGCTGGTCACCGGCATGATCATCGGCAGCGCCTTCACTCTGTTCGTCGTGCCGTCGATCTACGTCGTGGTGGCGCGCACCCACTCTCTCGCCGAATCGCGCTCGGAGCGCGAGGCGGAAGCGGCGCTCGACGGGGCGGAGCAGGCGGCGGTCTGAGCCGCCGCGGGCGCCGGCGCTAGACCGCGGGCGCCGGTCAGCCGGCTTTCGTGTTCGGCGGCTTCGCGGGGTGACCCCAGAACTTCAGTCCGCCGTGGCTCGAGCAGGCGCCGCCGGATGCCTCCTTCGCGCGGGTGTAGCTGCCGTCCTTGCATCGCCCCGTGGCCCCGTGCGGCGGAGTGCCGAGCCAGACCGACACGCCGCCGTGTCCGGAGCAGGCGCCCTGCTTCGTCGCGCTGGCGGTCCAGGTGCCGTCGCCGCAGTAGCCGGTCGCGTCGTCGGGCATCCGTTCGAGCGCGTCGGCCGGGATCTTCGGGACATGCGTGGGACCGGGCGTGGCGACGGCGGTGTGGGAGCTCGTGGCCGGCTTCGAGCCCGTGGCCGGCCTGGAATTCCCGGATGGCGCGGAGCCCGGCGCCTCCCTGGGCCCCAGCGGGCCCGCGGCGCCGGCCGGCGCGGCGGCGAGTGCGGCGGTGAGCGCGACGGGCAGCATCCCGATCCACAGCCCGACGAGACCCGCCAGGACACGCGGTGCACGAGCGTCTCTCATCATCGGCCCTCCCCGCCCGTATCCTACGCCACCTGGGCGGCGCGATCGCCCGGCTCAAGGACAACGTGCACTGGCTGGTGGCGACGTCGAAGGTCGCGGCGACGTTCGACGTGATCGTGCCGGGGCTCGATCCCGCGCGACCGACCGAGTTCATGGACTACGTCGATCCCCGCCGCGCCGAGCCGACCGGCGACGGCGCCCTCCGGGCCCCGCGCCTGGACGCGGACGAGGTCTTCAGACGCTACGGCAGCTCCGGGGTCTAGCGTCGCGTCCCCGCCGGCGGAAACCTTCCATGGTGGTGCGGAGCTTGGCGTGTCCGGGGGCGGAACATTTGAGTGTGGGGTCGTAACAGGCGCGGGCGCCCTGCCCGGTGGTCCTCACCGCAAGTTGCGTCGATCCAGTCGGGTCGAACCGCCACCGAATCGGCCCGCCGCTTGCCTCACGCTCGGCGATGCGCTGGCCCGCAACACCCGTCGAGCGGCTGCAAGACTTCTTGCCGCGCTTCTGCCCTTGGCCGGAGTGCGCGGAGCACCGCCGGGTTGCACGGGGCTATCGCTTCCAGCGCTCCGGCCTATACGTCACGGCACGGCGAACGAAGGTCCCCCGGTTTCGATGCCTGGCCTGCGGCCGACGGTTCTCGCGCCAGTCCTTCTCGACCTCCTACTACCTCAAGCGGCCCGAATTGCTCCTCCCGGTCGCCGCCGGGCTCGTCGCCGGCTCCGCCCACAGACAGATTGCCCGCTCGCTCGCCTGCGCCGGCGCCACCGTCACGCGCCTGTCCGCGCGTCTGGGCCGGCACGCGCTATTGCTTCAGGCGCTCGCCCTCCAACATCTCATGCGCTCCGTCTCGGAGCCCATCGCCGCCGACCACTTCGAGACCTTCGAGTTCACCCAGGACCTGCCGTTCGGAGTCCTGACCCTTGTGGGGCGCGACTCCTGGTTCGTCTACGGCCTCGACCCCGCTCCGCACGCGCGGACCGGCCGGCGCACGCCGGTCCAGGAAGCCCGGCGGCTGGCCCGGCCGCCGAGGAGGTCACGCGGCGGATATCGAGGATCTTTCCGCCGTGGGCTCGACCTCCTTGATCGCCTCATTCCCGCGAGGAAGTCACTCTCCGTCGCCTGCGACGGCCAGCGGCAGTTCGTCGAAGCCCACGCGTCGCACCCGGCACGCAACACCATCCGTCTCGAGCTCTTCCCAAACCCCCGGCGCGGCCCGAAGGGATCGCCGCGCACCCGGGACGCGCTGGAGCGCGACCGGGCGATGTTCCCGGTCGACCAGCTGCATGCGCTCCTCCGCCACAGCCGCGCCGACCACAGACGCGAGACCATCGCGTTCGGGCGACGCCTGAACGCCGTCATGGAGCGGCTGTTCGTCGCGGTCGTGTGGAAGAACTTCATCAAGGGCCGGTCCGAGCGGCGGCCGGATCCGGTCACCCCGGCGATGCGGCTCGGACTGGCGCTCGCGCCGTGGACCTGGAGGCAGGCGCTGTCACGCCGGCTGTTCCGGAAGCGCCTCCGGCTCCCGCCCGTCTGGCGCGACCTCTATCAGAGAAACTGGACGACGCCGGTGCTCCCGAGCAACCTGCGCCACCGCCTCCGCCACGCCACCTGATCCGGCCTCGGACGTAACAACGTCAGCAACAGCGACGACCGACGCTTCCTCTCGACCGGCGGCGCAGACCACGTCAATCACCCGAACCTCCCGCAAAACTCCAAGCTGCGCACCACCATGGAAACCTTCCGTGGAGTCCTCCGGTAGAACCGGGGCATGACGCACGCCCCCCCTGACCCACGCTCCGGGGATCGGCTGGCCTCCGACCTGCGGGCCTTCGGCCCGCTCGGACAGGTCGCGATGCTCGTCATCGTCCTTTCCGGCACCATCACCCCGGCCGGGATCGCGGTGCCGCTCGGAGCGCTCCTGGCTCTCGCCTGGTGCCGCTGGTCGCTCACGCCATGGCGCGCGATCGGCTACGTCCGGCCGCGCTCCTGGATCGGCGGCCTGGCCGCCGGGACCGCGGTCGGCGCCGGGCTCAAGCTCCTGATGAAGGCGATCGTCATGCCGCTTTTGGGGGCCGACCCCACAAACGGCGCCTACAGGCACCTGGCGGGGAACCGGGCCCTGCTTCCGGCCGCCATCTGGATGATGCTGGTCGCCGGCTTCGGCGAGGAGACCGTGTTCCGCGGCTTCCTGTTCGAGCGGCTCGGAAAGATTCTCGGATCGACCAGGGGTGCGCGGGTGGCCATCCTCTTGATCACGTCGGCGCTCTTCGGTCTGGCCCACTACGCCGATCAGGGCCTCGCCGGCGCCGAGCAGGGGTTGATGACGGGCCTCGCGTTCGGCGCGATCTTCGCCGTGACCGGCGGGATCTGGGTGCCGATCTGCGCCCACGCCGCGTTCGACCTGACGGCGCTCGCGATCATCTACCTGGACCTCGAGAGCGCGGTCGCGCACCTCGTTTTCAAGGGCACCCCCTGACCCCCTTCGTGGGGAAATCGACGCGGGCGTCGTAGCGAGCTCGGCCGCCGTCATAAAATGATGACGGCATGCGCCTCAACCTCAGCGATGAAGCGATCACGGCCGAGCTCCTGGCCGAGGGGCTGCGCCGCACCGGAACGGCGCGCATCACGGTGAACGGCTCGAGCATGCACCCGACCCTGCAGACGGGCTGGGGCGTCCACCTCGAGCCTTCCGACGGGACGGACCTCCGTCCGGGGGACATCGCGGTGTTCCGCACCGAGCACAACCTGACGGTCCACCGCCTGGTCTGGATCGAGAGCGGACCTGTGGGACCCGTCCTGGTCTTCCGCGGCGACTACAACCGCCTGCGCGAGCGGGTGCCGCCGCAGGCCGTCGTGGCGCGCGTCGTGGCGGTCGAGCTCCCGGGGCGGAAGCGCGGCATGGGGAAGATCGTGGCGCTCGATTGGGACGCGCTGACGCTCTTCTATCGTGGCTGCTGGCTGGCCTATCGCGCGCTGCGCCCGATCCTTCCGAAACCGGCGCCGGACGCCGCGCCCGGATGGCTCGGGCGCGCTCTGCGCGCGGTGTTCGCCTTCGCTGAGCGGGCGCTGTCGTTTCTCCTTCCGCAGAGGAGATGAGCGGCCGCGGGACGCCCCGCGTCAGCCCGCTGACGACGCGCGTGCGCCTTCCGGACAGGGGCTCGCCGAAAGATCACGAATTCCCCACTTTCCCTGACCGATTCCTTGACTCGTTTCACCCCGCATCTATATTGGCGCGGTGTGCGGAATCCTGTGCCATTAAGGTCCGGTCGGAGGACGCTGCGGGCATGAAGAATATTCTGGTGGCTGAAGAGGACAGGTCCCGGCGGGACGGGCTCGTGCAGGCGATGAGCAAGGGCGGATACAAGGTCCAGACCGCCCAGTCCGGCAAGGAGGCCCTGGAGAAAATCGACAAGCAGGTCTTCGACCTGGTGATCGCCGGACAGCGCGGCGGGGCCGAGGCGCTCGAGATCGTCCGCAAGGCGCGGGCGAGCAACTCGGGCACCATGGTCATCGTCACCGGCGAGGGAGGTCAGGCCGCGGTCGACGCGATGCGCTCCGGCGCGTTCGACTACGTGCAGAACTCGATGTCGCTCGAGGCCTTCGAGCTCAAGATCCAGCGCGCCATGGAGCACCAGAAGCTCCTGACGAGGCTCTCCTCGATGGCCGACCGTCAGACCGACCCGGCCAGGCCGCACGGGCTGCTCGGTCCGTCGCCCGCGATGCGCGAGGTGTTCCGCGTCATCGACAAGGTGGCCGCCTCCAACGCCACCGTCCTCATCCAGGGCGAGACCGGCACCGGCAAGGAGCGCGTGGCGGAGGGCATCCACCAGGCCTCGCCGCGGCGCGACGGGCCGTTCGTCCGGATGAACTGCGCGTCTCTCCCCGACAACCTGCTCGAGAGCGAGCTGTTCGGCCACGAGAAGGGCGCTTTCACCGGCGCCGACCAGATGCGCATCGGCCGGTTCGAGCTGGCCAACGACGGCACCCTCTTCCTGGACGAGGTGGGGAACATGAGCCCCAGCACCCAGGCGAAGGTGCTGCGCGCCATCCAGAACCAGGAGTTCGAGCGTCTCGGCGGCAGCCGCACCATCAAGGTGGACGTCCGGATCATCGCCGCGACCAACGTCAACCTCGAGACCGCCATCAAGGAAGGCCGCTTCCGCGAAGACCTCTATTACCGCCTCAACGTCGTCAACCTCCAGGTGCCGTCGCTGCGGGAGCGTCGCGAGGACATCCTGCCGCTGGCCGAGCACTTCCTGAAGCATTTCGCCTCCGAGCTCCTGCGCAAGGTCCGCACCTTCTCGCCGGAAGCCGTGAAGGCCCTTCAGGAATACCGCTGGCCGGGCAACGTCCGCGAGCTGGAGAACACGGTCGAGCGCGCCGTCCTGATGTGCGAGAGCGACGCGATCCGGCCGCAGGACCTGACGCTGGTGGATCCACAGCACTCGATCAACATGACGCCGCAGCTGGCCGTCGACCTGCTCAACCTGGAATCGCTCGAGAAGGCCGCCCTCATGGAGGCCTTGAAGCGCAGCAACTGGATCCAGAAGGAAGCCGCCAAGCTGCTGGGCGTGTCCAGCCGGGTGATGAACTACAAGGTGCACAAGCACGGCATCACCCACGACCGCTGGAGCAAGAACCGCAACTAGATTCCGTATCACGGGTCTCCCAATGCGGGCGCCGCGGCTTTCGGGGCGCCCGCGCCTCTTTCTGCCCGCCTGCGATACCATCCCCGCGTGCCGCTCTATCTGACCGAGGATGACGTCGGACGCCTGCTCACGATGGACGCCTGTCTCCTGGCGGTCGAGACCGCCTTCGCCGACCTGGCGGAGGGGCGGGCGGTCAACCGCCCGCGCTCGCGCGCGACGCTCCCGCGCGCCACGCTGCACGCCCTGCCCGCGGCGTCGGACACGCTGGCGCGCATGGCGGCGAAGGTCTACGCCACCACGCGCGGCGGGGCGCGCTTCGTCGTCCTGCTGTTCGACGCCAGGACCTCCGAGCTCCTCGCGATCGTCGAGGCCGACCGGCTCAGCCAGATGCGCACCGGGGCCGCCAGCGGCGTCGCGACCCGGCGCCTGGCGCGCCCCGAGGCGGCGATCCTCGGCATCCTCGGCACCGGCTGGCAGGCGCGTTCGCAGGTCGCGGCGATCGCCCGCGTCCGGCCGCTGCGCAGCGTGCGCGCCTTCGGCCGCGATGCCGGACGGCTCGCCGCGTTCTGCGCCGAGACCGCCCGGGAGACCGGTCTCGAGGTGATCCCCGCCGAGGACGCGGCCGTCGCGGTGCGCGGCGCCGACATCGTGGTCACCGCGACCAGCTCGGCCCAGCCGGTCCTCTCGGGCGCGTGGCTGTCGCCCGGAGCGCACCTCAACGCCGTCGGCAGCAACCGGGCCGACCGCCGCGAGATCGACTCCGACGCCGTCGCGCGCGCCTCGCTGATCGCGTGCGACTCGATCGAGCAGGCGCGGGGCGAAGCGGGGGATCTCATCCTGGCGTCGGCGACCGGCCCGGAAGGGCCGCCGGCGCCGCTCGACCGGGCCGTCGAGCTGGCCGCGATCGTCTCCGGACGTCATCCCGGCCGGCGCGACCCGCGCGACATCACGCTGTTCAAGTCGCTCGGGCTCGGGATCGAGGATCTGTATGCCGCGTCGGCCGTCTACGATCGCGCCGTCGCGGCCGGCGCGGGACGCCCCGTCCCGTGAGCGGCGGCCTTCCTATGGAAGGCGGGCGCGCGGCCGGGCCGCCCGATCGCGTGGTCCTGCTGCATGGCATGGGACGGACCTGGCGCTCGATGTCGCCGGTCGCCCGCGCCTGCGAGCGGGCGGGGTTCGAGACGATCAACGTCGGCTACCCCGGCACGCGCTGGCGCCTCCCGGCGATCGTCGACCTCGTCCGCGCGCGGCTGGCGGCGGTGAACGGATCCCGCGCGCAGGCGGACCGCGGCATGCCGGAGACCGGGCCGCGTCTCCACTTCGTCGGGCACAGCCTCGGCTGCATCGTGATCCGCTCTATCGTGGCGCAGGACCGCCCGGAGCGTCTCGGGCGGATCGTGCTCATGACTCCGCCGAACCGCGGCGCCCGGCTCGCCGACCGCGCCCTCCCCTGGCTCGGATGGCTGCTGAGGCCGCTGCCGGACCTGACGGTCGGCGGCGCGGTGGCGGCCTCGATCCCGACGCCGGCCGGCCTCGAGATCGGCGTCATCGCCGGGACGAAGGATCGCACCGTGAGCCTGGAGGAGACACGTCTTTTGGGCGAGACCGACCGCGCGCTGGTCCCCTGCGGGCATTCGTTCCTGATGCGGCGTGGGGACGTGCAGGAGATGACGGTGCGCTTCCTGCGCACCGGACGGTTCGCGCCGCGCTGAGACCGCCCCCCGGCCCGCGTCAGCCCGCGCCCAGCGCCCGCAGGTGCGCCTCGACCGACGCGGCGAGAGCCCGGAGGTCGTATCCCCCTTCGAGCAGCGAGACGATCCGGCCGCCGCAGAGGCGGTCGGCGGCCTCCCGCACAATCCCGGTCATCGCGGCGTAGCCGGCCTCGGTCAGCTCCATGCCGGCGAGCGGGTCGTCGCGATGCGCGTCGAACCCGGCCGAGATCAGGACGAATCCGGGCCGGAACTCCTCGAGCGCCGGGACCAGGCGCTCGCGGAAGACGGCGAGGTACTCGCGGTCCCCGCTCCCCGCCGCCATCGGGACGTTGAGGGTGAACCCCGAGCCGGGGCCGCGGCCGCGCTCCCCGCCGGCCCCGGTCCCCGGGTAGAACGGGAACTGATGGGTGCTGCAGTAGAGGACGGTCGGGTCATCCTCGAACATGTGCTGCGTGGCGTTGCCGTGGTGGACGTCCCAGTCGACGATGGCGACACGCCCGGCGCCGTGTCGATCCTGGAGGTGACGCGCCGCAATCGCGACGTTGTTGAACAGGCAGAACCCCATGGCGCGGTCGGCCTCGGCGTGATGACCGGGAGGACGGGTGGCGACGAAGGCCGCGGAGGCTCGCCCCTCCATCACCGCGTCGCAGGCGGCGACGGCGCCGCCGGCCGACAGCAGGGCCGCGCCCCACGACGCGGGCACCACGCCGGTGTCGGGATCGAGCATGAGCGGGGCGCGCGCGCAGGCGGCGCGCACGCGCTCGATGTAGTCGCGCGCGTGGACGCGCGCGATCAGGTCGATCGGGCAGGGCCCGGGCCGAATCGGGAGCATCCGGGCCAGAAGGCCGGCGCGCTCGATCCGCGAGCGGATCGCCTCGAGACGCTCGGGCCGCTCCGGGTGGGCGGGCCCGTTCTCGTGCTTCAGGCAGTCCGGATGCCAGACGAAGGCGACCGGGAGCGTCGTCACTCCTCGAAGAGGGTCGAGGCCAGCAGGATCCGGACGCGATCGGCGTTCACCTTGAGAGGGTAGACGGCGATCTCCTTGTCCTCCGCGAGCAGCGCGGGGTCCGTGGTCGGCGTCTGGTAGGTGATCGGCGTCGCCTCGCCCGAGGTGAGCTGCTGGAGTAACCCGCGCGCGGCGACCGCGACGATCGCGATCTTGAGATTGGCGGGATGGAGGTGCTTCCGGATCGCCGCGTTGACCTCCTCGAGGGTCAGCTTCGGCAGCACCTCCTGCACCCGATCGACGTAGGAGGGGACGCCGTAGGAGGCCGAGTCCATCAGATAGCCCAGGCGGCGGCTCTGGCTCTGCGCCCAGAGGCGCGAGTAGTTGAGCAGGAAGGCGCGCGTCTGGTCGAGCTCGGTCCTGGTCATCCCCTGGTCGACCAGCCGCTGCAGCTCCCGCAGCGCCTCGCGGAGCGCGAACGCGGCGTTGTTGCGCGCCACCGGCCGGATCCAGATGCTGAAGGTCTGCTGGCGACGCGGGATGTTGGTAACCGGGAAGGTGCTGCCGCCCTCCTGGATGAAGCTCTCGACGTAGGAATAGTCGCCGTAGTTCAGGCCGCGCGCGGCGCGCATGATGTTCATCAGCCGCCCGTTGAAGGTGCGATGCTCGCCGAGATAGGAGTTGGCCACCAGGAGCGCGTAGAAATCGCGATCCGATCGGGTGACGTCGATCGGGGCGCCGATCGAGATCGCCGCGGTGGGGGTCGGCTTCTCGACGATGGTCACCTCCAGACCCTCAATCGGAGGCGGAGGGGGCAGCGCGGCGCGCGCCGCCGCGCCCGCGGGCAACGCCCGGAAATCCTCGCGCAGCGTCTGCGCCAGCGCCGGCGGATACCCCCCCGCCAGCCCGATCATCAGGCCCCTGCGCGTGTAGTGCGTCGCGTAGAACTCCTTCACGTCGTCGAGCGTGATCATCCGCAGACCGGTCACCAGACCCGCGACCGGCCGCCCGTACGGGTGCTCGAAGTAGATCGAGGCGTTGAGCGCCTCCTTCCCCAGCTCCTCCTCGTCGTTGCCACGCAGGTTGGTCTCGATCGACGCCACCAGCAGGTCCCGGTTGCGCCGGAAGTCGGCCTCGTCGAAGCGCGGCGTGAGCAAGAGCCCGGTGAGGATGCGGTACAGGTCCTGGACGTGGTCGCGGTGCACCTCGCCGATGAAGGTGGTGACCTCACGGTCCGGCTGCGCGTGGAGGGATCCCGCCATCGGATAGAGGCGATCGACGACCTCGCGGTAGCTGAGATCCTTCGTGCCGCCCGATCCGATCGTCAGGGCGGTGAGCGCGGCGAGCCCCTCCTTCCCCTCCGGATCGTCGATCGCCCCGGCGGCGAACTGGATCCGGAATGTCACCAGCGGGGATCCGGCCGCCGGCAGGAGCGTCAGGGTGGCGTCGTCCTTGGTCGTCGATGGCTCAACAGCCGTCTTGCTGCGCACTCGGCCTCCCTCCCCCGCCGGCTTCCCGGCAACCCCCGGCGCCGGCCCGCTCCCCGGGGCCCGTGCGGCGACCTGGGACGACGACATCGCGGCGGCGAGCGCAACGGGAATGAGCGCCGCCGCGCCCCTCGCCCCCCAGCCCGCCCGCCGGCCTGGCCACCTCAACGCCCGCCTCAACGGCCGCCTCCCGATCCGCCGGGGGCGGACGGCGCGGGCGCGGCGGGCGCCGCCGGATCCTTCGCGGGCTCCTTGGCGGGTTCCTTCGCCGGCTCCTTGTAACGCAGCGTGACGAGCGTGCGTCGCGGCGCGTTGAACGTGCGGCGCGCCACGTCGCGGATCTGCTCCGGGGTGATCCGCTCGTAGGTCGCGTAGAGCTGGTTGACCGCGCCCGCGTCGCCCGTGAGCGACAGGAAGTGCGCCAGCGACTCGGCGGTGCCCGCCGCCGTGTCCAGCCCCATCGCGAACTGGTACTTCAAGTGCGACTGGACGTCCTTGAGCCGATCGGCCGGCACGAGGTCGGTCTTCAGGCCTTCGAGCGCCGCGGTGATCTCCCTCTCCACGCGCGGCAGGTCGGCCTCCCGCTTGACCCGCGTCACCCAGGTGAACAGGTACGGGTCGCGGTGATCCTCGGCTCCGCCCGCGAGCACGTCGACGACCTGATCCTCGACCACCAGCTTCTGGAAGAGCGGCGCCGAGTCCGAGAACAGGAGCTGCGAGAGGAGATCCAGGGCCGGGAGATCCGCGCCCGTCGGCGAGAAGGCCGGGATGTGGTAGCCGGCCGACAGGTACGGCTCGGACGCCACCGGCCACTCGATGTCGATCCGCTTCTCCTCCGTCTGCTCCGGCTCGGCGGGGATCACGGCCTGGAACGAGCCGCGCTTCCAGCCGCCGTAGTACTTCTTCGCCAGCTCGAACAGCCGATCCGCCTTCACGTCGCCGACCACCAGCACGATGCAGTTCTCCGGCCGGTAGAAGCGGTCGAAGAACTTCAGGCTGTACTCGTACTGGTTCGGCATGTCCAGGATGTCCTTCAGGAACCCGAGCGTCGTGTGCTTGTAGGTGTGCTTGGTGAAGGCGGCGTTGCGCATCGACTCCTGGAGCTTGCGGTACGGATTGGCGGCGTTCTTGTTGTACTCGCCCAGGACCGCGCCCGCCTCTTTCTTGAAGTCGTCCACCGGGTACTTGAGGTTCATGAAGCGGTCGGACTCGACGGTCATCAGGGTCTCGAGGGCGCTCGCCGGCGCGAGGACGTGGTAGGCCGTCATGTCGTCCTGCGTGAAGGCGTTGTGGTCGGCGCCGAGGGACTTGAGCACGTCGTTGTACTTGTCGCGCGGATACCGATCGGTGCCGCGGAACATCATGTGCTCGAAGAAGTGCGCGAACCCCGAGAGACCGGGCTCGACCTCGTTGCGCGAGCCGGCCCGGACGACGGTCCAGTAGGCGATCAGCCCCGGGCTGTCCATCGGGACCGCGACCACCTTGAGGCCGTTCGGCAGGACCGTCTCACGGACCGGATAGGGGACGATGGGCGCCGCGCCCTGCGGCGGCGCGCCTCCCGTCCCCGCCGTCGCACCCGCCGCCACGCGCGTTCCGAGGACCAGAACGAGCAGGGCGGCCGCCATTTTCAGGATGTCCGCCATCTCCCCCCCATGCTCCGGGGCACCGTTTCCCCCGGAGCTCGCGACCCGCGCAAGGCGCACAGTCTAGCAGACGGGAAGCGCTACTTCCTCTGCGCCGGCGCCGTGCGCTCGTGGCAAACGGCCTCGATGTTGTTGCCGTCGGGGTCGAGGACGAAGGCGCCGTAGTAGTCGGGGTGATAGATCAGCCGCGGTCCCGGCGCGCCGTTGTCCCGGGCGCCCGCCTTGATCGCCGCGGCGTAGAAAGCGTCGACCATCGACCGCGTGCCGCACAGGATGGCGACGTGCGTGCCGGTCGCCACGGGATCGCGCCGCCACAGCCAGACGTCGGCCCGCGCGCCCGAGCCGAATCCGACGCCGCCGCCGTACTCCGCCACGACCCGGTAGCCGAGCGGGGCGAGGGCCGCCGCGTAGAGGGCCTTGCTGCGGGCCAGATCACGAACGTTGACGACGATGTGGTCGATCACCTCGCGCCCTCCTTCTGGTAATCTCTCGGCATGAATGATACCTCCGCGCCGGCCGGGCCCTCGCTCATGAAACGTCTGCGCCGCTTCGTTCTGCTGGCGATCCTGGCGCTCGTGGTCCTCGGCGGCCTCTACACGTGGGCCGCCTGGAAGTACTCCTACTCGGAGGGAGAGCGGGCCGGGTTCGTGCAGAAATTCTCGAAGAAGGGATGGATCTGCAAGACGTGGGAGGGGGAGCTGGCGATGGCCAACTACCCCGGCGCGATCCAGCAGGTGTTCCACTTCACCGTCTGGGACGACGCGGTAGCGTCGCAGATCAGCCAGTCGATGGGAGAGCGCGTCTCCGTCCAATACAAGCAGCACGTCGGGCTCCCCACGACCTGCTTCGGGGACACCCAGTACTTCGTGCACGCGATCCGGCGCGTCGAGAACTGACCGCGCCGGAGGTCGGGCGCCGGCGGTAGGGCGCCGGACCGACCGGGCCCCTACTTCTCGGCCTTGAGCCCCATCTCGCTGCTCACCGTATCGACCGCGGTGACGATCTGATCGATGAAGCCCTGCACCGTCTTCCCGTCGCCGTTCGCCTTGGTGACCAGGTCGGCGGTGCCGGTGATCCCCGCCGCCTTAGAAGGCGAACGAGAGGTATGTGGCCAGGCCGGTGATCTCGTACCTGAGGCGCATCTTGGCATCGCCGCTGACATATTGCTTGATGTCGATGCTCTGCTGCTCGATGCCACCCGAGAGGCCGAAGTGCTTCGTCATGTACCAGTAGAGCCGGATCGCGCGATTGTTGATCCCGCCCCTGAATGTCGAGTAATCGATGTAGATGAATCTGCTGTACATGCGCAGGGCGAGGGTGCGGCTCAGCGCCCAATCGAGCTGGAGACCCACGAGCGGCACGGGGAAATTGATGCTCCCCTCGCGGTTCACGTCCCCCGTGTGGGCGTTGCCATCGGTGTCGTTGAAGGTGCCCGTGGCCGCCACCCCCATCTTGATGCCCATGTAGCTGAGCCCCGCCGAACCCGAGATACGCACCTTGTCGACCTGCAGGAAATCGTACCGCCAGGCCGCGTAAGGGAACTGGGTGCGGAACAGCGTCGACACGTTCGCGCCCGCGGTGTAGACGATGTCACCCCAGGTGATGTCCTGTTGGAGGACGTTCTCCCCCCTTCGCACCAGGGCGACATAACCGAAGTCGAGGTACTGGCGGTTCATCATCCGCCAGGAAGCGGCCGCGCTGAAGACGCTTCTGCTGCTCGGCATGTTGAACAGGTCCTCGAAATTGATCACCGCGCCGACCCCTTTGTCGGCCGATGCCAGCGAGGCTTCGGTGAACGCATCGGCGCGAAAGCCGCCGAGGTCGATGCGCCAGCGATCGGGGGCCTTCTCGGGAATGTCCTTCGTCGTCGAGGTGAACGCGAGCGCCGGAATCCCGGAGGCGAACACCAGCAGCAGGGACGCCACCAGACAGAGACGGCCCCAGCCGCCCCCCGGATTCCGATCGGGCCTTCCCTTTCTCTGCGGATTCACCATAAATCCCCCTTTTAGAAGCGGAAGATTATCACCAGTTGCACCTGTCTCGCCGTCCCTTTCTCTCCGTCGTTGTCCTCCCGACTCCCCCAGATGTACTGCAGCCCCGCGTCCATCCGCGCCATCGGCGAGAAGATCACGTTCGCCGCGAGCCGGTGCGTCAGGTGATACGCGTCGGCCGGCTGGAAATCGGGGTTCTCCACGTCGACGACGCTCCAGATGAGAGACGAGCGCAGGTTCATGTCCTTGGTCAATTCCCAGTGCTTCCACATGTGCTCGTAGTCCAGGTACCAGCCGCCCATCTTCAGCACCTTGAGCTCGCCGGTGGCCGGATCGAAGACGCCGTCGAGCCCGCCCTGCGACGACAGGTCGCTGATGTAGCGCGCGATCGCCCGACCGGCGTTGATCTGGAAGATGAACCGATCGGTGAGATTCCAGCGCTCGAACGGGAAGACGCCGCTCAGGGAGGCGCCCCAGCCGGTCGCCTGCTGGAACGCCTGCGGGTCGGTGACGGGCGCCGCGCGAATCTGCCGGAACACGACCGACCCCTGCAGGTGCGCGTTCTTCTTGTAGTTCCAGATCACGCGCCCGACGAAATCCGGGATGACCTCGCTGCCGAGACCGTTGGTGACGTCCACCTTCGGCGTCTCCATCGAGGCGGCGATGCTGAGATCCTTGCGCGGCAGCCAGGTGTACCTGATCTGAGGCTGGCGCACGACGTTCTCACTGCTCACGCCCTCGAAATCCAGGTCCTCGTGATTGGCGGCGGGGTCCGAGAACGTCGACCAGGTCTGTCCCGCCAGGACGCCATGAAACTGGCCGTAGGCATGACGCAGGCGAAATGAGTTGCTGGGGCCGAAGAAATCCCCCTCGATGAAGGCGCGCATCTGACCCGCTCCGGTCGGCGTGCGCATCTCGAAGTTGAACCGGCTGGTGTTGGCGTTGATGTTGGTCTGCTTGTCTGGGACGTCGGGCGGGGGCGGACCGACCGGTATCGAGTTGGTCAGGAAGCGATCACCCGACCCCAGCGGGTCGAGCGTGGCGACGACCGCCACCCGCACGCGCCCGCCGAACTTCACCGCGGCGTCGGTGCCCGGGATCCGGATCGACCCGGGAAAATCGCCCGCCGACACGACGTTCGGCGGCAGCTCGGGAGTCTTGTCGGTGGTCTTCTCGACCCGCTTGAGGCGCTCCTCGATCGCCTTCTGGGTTTCCGACGAAGGCAGCTCTCCCTGCAGCTCGTCCAGCCGGCGCGTCGTCGATTCGAGCGACCGCTGCAGCTCGTCGAGCCTCTTCCTCTGCGCCGCGATGTCGCCTTCCTGCGTCTCGATCTTCTTCTTCTGCGCCTCGATGAGCGCCTGCTGCTCCACGAGCAGCGCCTTGAGCTCCGCGATCTGGCGTTGCAGCTCCTCGGACGTCGGGGCCGCGGCCGGCTTCTCCCCCGGCGCCGTCGCAGGCGCTGTGGGTTGCTGCGGCGCGGTCTCGTCAGGGGCGGGTTGGGGCGCGTGGTCGGCGGGGGCGGAGGAAGCAGGCGGATCCGCCGGCTCCTGCGCGAACGCGCGGCCGGACACGAGAACGGCGGAGAGCAGCGCCAGCGCCGCGCCCGTGGCTGCAACGGCCAGACTCTCGCTACGGCGCATGCGTGCTGACTCCGGCGGGGGGCAAGGCGCGAATCGTATCACGCGGGTCGCGAGGCCTGATTCACGATGCTCTCGCATGAATCGCGCGGCGATTCAATCGCCTTTGGTGATAGGCTGCGTGCTCCATCACAGTTCGGATCCACCGCTCTCACCCGCTGAAGGGGGACACCCATGACGTCACCGGCGAGACTCACCCGCGGCGCATCGCTCACGCTGCTGGCCGCGGTCCTCGTCGCCGCGCCGCTCATCGTGCGCGCGCAGACGGCCAAGCCGCCCGCGAAACCGCCCGCTCACGCGCCGGCGAAGCCCCCGGTGAAGGCGCCGGCGAAATCCGCGACCGCAGGGTCCGTCCTCGACCGCACCGTCCTGCCGATCCCCGAGCCCAAGGTCCCGTTCATCACCGAGCTGGACGCGCGCAAGGTGACGCCGCCGCCGCGCTTTGAGGTCAAGGCGCCGCAGGGCGCGCCCAACGTGCTGATCGTGCTGATCGACGACATGGGGTTCGGGCAGTCGAGCGCCTTCGGCGGACCGGTCCACATGCCGACGCTCGATCGCCTGGCCGCCGGCGGGCTGCGTTACAACCAGTTCCACACCACGGCGCTCTGCTCGCCGACGCGCTCGGCCCTGCTCTGGGGGCGCAACCACCACATGAACAATTTCGGGTCGATCTCGGAGACGGCGACCGCCTTCCCCGGGCAGACCGGGGTGCGCCCCGCCAGCGTGGCGCCGCTGGCCGAGATGCTTCGGCTCAACGGTTTCCCGACCGCGGCGTTCGGCAAGTATCACGAGGCGGCCGCGTGGGAGGTCAGCCCGTCCGGACCGACCGATCGCTGGCCGACGCGCTCGGGGTTCGACAAGTTCTACGGCTTCATCGGCGGCGAGGCGAACCAGTGGCTCCCGGCCTCTATGACGGCATGACGAAGGTCGAGACGCCGCACACCCCCGGCTATCACCTGACGACCGACCTGACCAATCAGGCGATCCACTGGATACAGTCGGAGAAATCGCTCACGCCGGACCGGCCGTTCTTCATCTACTTCGCTCCCGGCGCCACGCATGCGCCGCATCAGGTCGCCAAGGAATGGATCGCCAAGTACAAGGGCCAGTTCGATCAGGGCTGGGACAAGCTGCGTGAGCAGACGCTGGAGCGGCAGAAGAAGCTGGGCATCGTGCCGGCCGACACGAAGCTGGCCCCCAAGCCCGCGGCGATCAAGGACTGGGACAAGCTCACCGCGGACGAGCGCACGCTGTTCGCGCGACAGATGGAAGTGTTCGCGGGCTTCGGCGAGCAGACCGACTTCGAGGTCGGCCGGCTCATCACCGCCATCGAGGATCTGGGCCAGCTCGACAACACGCTCATCTTCTACATCGCCGGCGACAACGGCGCCAGCGCCGAAGGCGGGATGAACGGCCTGTTCAACGAGATGACCTATTTCAACGGCGTGGCCGAATCGGTCCAGGACGTCCTCAAGCACCTGGACGATCTGGGAGGCCCGGACTCGTTCGGCCATTACGCCGCGGGGTGGGCGGTCGCGGGCGACACGCCGTTCATGTGGACCAAGCAGGTCGCCGGCAGCTACGGTGGCACGCGCAACGGGATGGTGATCTCCTGGCCGAAGCGGATCAAGGCGGGGGGCGGAGTCCGATCGCAGTGGCACCACGTCATCGACGTCGCTCCGACGATCCTCGAGGCGACCGGCCTTCCCGAGCCGAAGTCCGTGGACGGAACCGTGCAGACTCCCTTGCAGGGCGTGAGCATGGTCTACACCTTCGACAACCCGAAGGCACCCGACAAGCACACCACGCAGTACTTCGAGATCTTCGGCAACCGCGGCATCTATCACGACGGCTGGCTGGCCCAGACGGTTCACAAGGCGCCCTGGGAGGCGAAGCCGCGCGCCGCGCTCCTGGACGACAAATGGGAGCTCTACAACACGCGCTCCGACTTCAGCCTGATCCACGACCTGGCGGAAGCGAATCAGCCCAAGCTCAAGGAGATGCAGGCGCTGTTCATGTCGGAAGCCACCAGGAACCACGTGCTTCCCATCGACGACCGCGGCATCGAGCGTATCAACGCCTCGCTCGCGGGGCGCCCCGACCTCATGGCCGGCCGCACCTCCCTGACCGTCTTCGAGGGAATGATCGGGTTGTCGGAGAACGTCTTCATCAACACCAAGAACCTGTCGCACAGCATCACGGCCGAGCTGGAGATCCCGGCGGGAGGCGCCAACGGGGTCGTCATCGCCCAGGCCGGACGTTTCGGCGGCTGGAGCCTGTATCTCAAGGACGGCAAGCCCACCTACGATTACAACTACCTCGGCCTGGAACACTTCAAGGTCGCCGCTCCCGAGGTCCTGCCCCCGGGCAAGGCCACCATCCGCTATGAGTTCGCATACGACGGCGGAGGGCTGGGCAAGGGCGGCACGGGAACGCTCCTGATCAACGGGAAGAAGGTCGCCGAGACCCGCATCGACCACACCCAGTGCTGCGCGTTCTCGGCCGACGAAGGGACCGACGTCGGCACCGACAACGAGACCAACGTCACAGACGATTACAAGGATGGCGACAACAAGTTCACCGGCCGGATCGCGAAGATCACGATCCAGGTCACGCCCACGGATCGGGCCTCCGCCGCGGCCGCGACCGGCGCCGTACAGGATGGACAGCAGAAGAAGGACGACCTGACCGAATGACGTCGAGGAGAAAACAGATGATGACCCGCTTGTGTCTGATCGCGCTCGTGCCCCTGGCCCTCTTCACTCCCCCCGCGCTCGCCCAGGACGCCCAGCCGCCCGCGCAGCCGCCGGCGGCGGCGCCGGCGCCCGAGGCCGCGGCTCCGCAGGCCGCCACGGGTCCGGATCGAGTCGCCGCCCTCAAGCAGTCGCTTGCGACGAGCATGGCGGCGTTGCGCAAGTACGAGTGGATGGAGACCACGGTCGTCTCGATGAAGGGCGAGGAGAAGTCGCGCAAGCAGAACCGCTGCTACTACGGCGCGGACGGCAAGGTGCAGAAGGTCCCGGTCGAAGCGCCCGCAGCGCCCGCGAAAGACAAGAGGGGCGTGCGCGGAAAGGTCGTCGCGAACAAGAAAGAGGAAATCGGCGACTCGATGAAGGAGGCGATCGCGCTGGTGAAGTCGTACGTCCCGCCCGACGCGGCCCGCATCCAGGCGGCGAAGGATGCCGGGAAGGTCGCGGTGAACCCTCCCGACCCGCAGGGCCGGGTGCAGATGGTGATCAAGGACTATCTCAAGGCTGGCGACTCGCTCACCATCGATCTGAACGCCGCCGCGAACACGCTCGCGGGATTGACGGTCGCCTCGTACACCGACAAGGAGAAGAACGCCGTCGGGCTCAAGGTCTCGTTCGGCGCGCTCGCCGACGGAGCGATCTACCCCGCGAACATCGCTCTCGACGTGAAGGAGCAGAACATGAACGTCGCCATCACCAACAGCGGATACAAGAAGACCGCTCCCTGAGGCTCGCGGACGCCCCTTCGCGATCGGTGTCTCGATGAGAATCCCGACTGTTGTCCTGTCGCTCGTCGCGGTCGCGGCCGTCTCCTCGGCCGCGGTCCGCGAGTCGAGGGCGGCCCAGCCCCCGGCCGCGCCGGATTCGAAGTGGGAATGGACCATCGCCCCCTACCTCTGGACCGCCGGCATCAAGCTCGACGTGGAGGCGAACGGCAACCTGGTCCTCGGCGGCGACGCGACGTTCCCCGACATCCTCGACAAGCTCGACATCGCCGGCATGCTCCACTTCGAGGCCCGGCACGGGAAGGCGGGGCTGCTCGTCGACGGCCTTTACCTGTCGCTGAGCGACGAGAGCAGCTCCTCGGGCAACGCGCCGATTCCGAACGGCACGATGGCCGACACGAACCTGAAAATGGGGCTCTACGAGCTCGGCGGCTTCTACAGGCCGGGCGGCGGGAAAGGCGGCTTCGACTTCCTGTTCGGGGCCCGGGACGTCGACGTCAGCCAGACCACGGACGTGACCTTCCCTGGTCCGCTCGGCCTGACGACCTCGTTCGACGGCTCGAAGAATTATCTCGACGCGTTCGCCGGCGCCCGCGTCATGCTGCCGATCGGAACGCGCTGGAATTTCATCGGGCGCGGCGACGTCGCGGGGGGCGGCACCGACATCACCTGGAACGGCGTCGCGTCGTTCGGCTTCAGCTTCGACAAGGCCGGCAAGTACACGCTGCAGGCCGGCTATCGCTACATGCACATCGAGCTCGGGCAGACGACCGACCGCGGCACCGACATCACGAACACCATCACCCTTTCGGGGCCGATCGTGGGGTTCGCCTTCCGGTTCTAGGCGGCTATTGTAATTCAAGAGCCACGCGTGCCGCGCCGGGAGTCGCCGCGGCGGCGTCCCCCGACTTGACGAAGAGGCGCCCCGCCTCGACGCCGGCGGCCGTGAGATAGCCGCGGACCGCGTCGGCGCGGCTCGCGGCCAGCGCCGTGAGGTCGGCCGGCCCGATCGCGATCCGCGCCAGGATCCAGGTCTCCATGTCGTCGGGCGTCTGCGGCTTCGGCTGCCCCTCCTCCGCCGGGCGCCCTTCGCGAAACGTCTTCCAGGCCGTCTTCACGTATTTGGCCCGCTCGTCGGGCGCGACGACGACGTCGGCCGCCGGCGTCGACTCGCGGTCGTGCCGGCCGAGGGAGCGCCACTTCGCCTCGCGCACGAGCGTCTCGAGCCGGGCGCGCTTGAGGTCGTCGGTGTCGATCGACGCCTCGGACGAGCCGGCGATCGCCAGGGTCAGCCCGGGCCGATCGGTGAGAGCCTTGTTCAGCGCGTCGAGGCGTGATTTCGCCTCGGCGTCGAGCGCGGCGGATCCCGGGCGGAAGTCGATGACGCTGAGATCGACGTCGTGTCCCGCGAAGGCGCGCGCCAGGAGCGTGAAGGGAGACGTCACGAGCTTCGCGAACACGTTCACCAGCGCGCGCAGGATGACCCGTCCGAGCCGGAAATGCGGGTCGTCGAGGCTCCCCTGCACCGGGACGTCGAGCTTGATCACCCCGTGCCGATCGCGGAGGAGCGCCAGGCCGAGGCGCACCGGCAGGTGCGTCGCGTCGGGGCTCTCGGTCTTGGCGCCCAGCAGGAACGGATTGGCCGTCAGCACGTTGGCCCCCTCGATGGCGCGGTTCTCGAGGCGGTAGTGCATGTCGAGGTCGAGACGCGCGCGATCGAGGGCGTAGCCGAGATAGCGCGCCGAGTACGGGCCCAGCGGCCCGAGATCGATCCCCTGCCCCTTGAGCGTGAGGTCGCTGAACAGGTCCGACCCGAGCGGGTCGACCTGCCCCGTGATTGACACCGGCGCCGTGTCGTCCACCCGCGCGCCGATCGTCACGTCGGCGCGCGCCCCCGGCCGCGACGAGATGCCGGCGAGCGTCCCCTCGATGCGCGTCAGCGCGAACGTCGCCGCCGGCTGCATGGCGCGATCGATCACGCGAATCCGGTTGTCGCGCAGGCGGATGTGGGCGACGCGAGTGTCCCCTTCGTCGGCCGCGGCGGGCTTCGGCGCAGCCGGCGGCGGACCGGCTGCCGGCGGCGGATTGGCGGCGGGCGGCGGACCGGCTGCGGGCGCCGCAGCGGGCGCCGCGGCGGGCGCGACGGCCGGCGCCGTGCCCGCGGCCGCCGGCGCTTCGGTATCATCCCCGGCCGGCTCCGGTGTCTGTGGGATGCGCAGGACCGTCATGACGTTGAGGCTGTCGTCCTCGAAGCGGACGAGCGTCGCGTCGGCGCCGTCGATCGCCAGGTCCTGGATCCGCATCCGATCGCGACGCAGGGAGTAGTCGACGCCGGTCATCCGCACGCTGCGCCAGCGCAGGAAATCGGCGCGCTTGACGCCGTCCACCGCCGTGAATCCCGTCAGCCGCGCGTCACCCTGGAACGCGAATTCGGGCCTGGCCGCGTCGGTGAGGTCGGCGTGCACGCGCCCCTCGGCCCCGAACGACCCGGCGGTGACCCGCATGTCGAGCGCCGGCTCGACGTACGGCCCGACCGGGACGACGTCCAGGCCGTCGAGCTTCACCTTGAGGTCGCCGACCAGCCCGACGAGCGACAGGTCGCCCTCGGCGTGCAGCGTCCCCTCGCCGTTCCAGCGCAGATCGAGCTTCCCCTTCTCGGTCGTCGCCGGGATGTTGTCGACGCCGAGAAGGGTGAGGTTGATCTGATCGAGCCGCACCTTCACGGGACGCGGCGGGCTCTGGTCCTCGGCATCGAGGGTGTAATCGAAGAACGAGATCTCGCCCACCCGGATGGTCGGCGCCGCGCCGGTGACAGGTGGAGGAGCGGGCCGCGGCGCCGCGGGCTTCGAGGGCGGGGCCGAGCCCGGGGTGGTCGCCGGCGCCGGCGCAGGGGCCTCGAAGAACGGCAGCAGCATGTCGAGCAGGTTGACGTGACCGTCGGCCGTCTTGCGCATCAGGACACGGCCGCCGCGCGCCGTGATCGTCCCGACCGTCGCCACGCCCGAGAGCAGCTCGATGTCGCCCTCCTTGAGCTCGGCCGCCGGGGCGTCGAGGGCGATCTCCTCCTTGGCGTGCTCCGAGACCTTGAGATCGCGCAGCACAATCCCGGCGCCCATGAGCCGCACCTCGCGATCGGTCGCGCCCCAGGCGACGCGGTACTTCGAATGCACGTCCGCCGCGCCGCCGCGGATGTCGAACGGGACGACGCCGCGGTAGTAGGGGTGATACTTCCCGAGCGTCAGGCCGGTGATCGCGAACTCTCCTTCCGAGCGGATCGGATCGAGCGCGAACTGGCCGCTCCACGAGAACGCTTCGCCCGCCTCGCTGCGCCCCTGGAACGAGTAGGCGTTGCGCGCGTCGGTTCTGGTCGTGAAGTCCCTGAGATCGATGCGCAGCGGGCCGAGGGTCGTCGTGAAGGTCTCGGCGCCGGATCGATCGATGAAGTTCATCAAGGTGTCCTCGACGCGCAGGCGGTGGATCAGCACGACGGGCGGCGGACCGGCCGGCGCGGCGCCGGGCGGCGAGAGTCGCGCCAGGACGTCGTCGATGTTGAGGGCGCCGCCCGGCTCCATCACCAGGCGGGCCGAAGCGCCCTCGAGATCGATCTCGCGGAACACCCAGGAGCGCTTGAAGAGCGACGCCCAGGCCTGGAAGTCGACGAACAGGCGATCCCAGCGCAGCAGAGGCGCGCCGGCGCGCTCGGTGATCGCCAGGCCTTCCACGGTGGCGGAGAGGGTGAATGGATTGAGACGCAGCCGCCGGATGGCGACCTCTCTGCCGAGCATCGCCGCGGCCTTCTTCTCGATCGGATGACGCAGGAGGGCGGGCGCCAGCAGGAATCCGGCCGCCGCCCACGCCGCCACCAGCGCGAGCGCGATGAAAAGCAGCCGCCGCGTCCGTGACACCGTCATGGTTCGCGTCAGAACAGGTCTTTGTACTGCATCTCGTCGACGACCAGCTGCACCATCTCGTTGACATGCTTGCGCAGGTAGTTGATCGACTGCCGCGGGAAGCGTCCGGCCCAGATGCGGCGCCCCGGCTCGACCGACCCCATCGCCCAGAGCGTCACCTCGGCGGCGAAATCGTCCGCCTCCGGATTGATCTCGCGCAGCGAGGTCTCGACATAGGCGCGCGCCCGCTGCGGCTCCTGCTGCGCGGCGCGCCACCCGGCGGCCCACGCCTCCTCGGACTTCGCGTCGACCGGCTTGAGCCGCACGGTGATCACGCCGTCGACGCGCAGCGCGAACAGGGTCTTCATGTTCGCCTCCGGATCGCCGGGGGCCTGGAGGTCCGGGACGATCGAGTAGCTCGTCACCCCTTCGGTGTCGTGCGTTCGCAGGACGGTGACGAGACGGTCTTCGAATCTCCGTCGCGCCCTCGGGTCCTTGGCGATGCCGACGATCAGGACCTTGTGCAGCCCGATGCGAGCGGCCGTCGCATCCATCCAGCGATCGGCGAGTCCCGACTCGTCGGCACGGACCGGAGGCGCGACGGCGGCGGGCGCGAGGGCGGCGCACGCGACCAGGAGCATGCCGGCCGCCACCGCGCGGCGGCGGGCACGGAAGACCGGTCGGCTGGAGGGCATCGCTCCGGAGTCTACCACCGGGTCCGACCCGGTGGCGTCGCCGGGATCGCACTCCGTCGGGTGCCGGGGCGGGGCCCTGGTGTATTCTGAGGCCGGCGTGCGGGGAGGAGGACCGGCATGGAGAGGCGCAGGGCAGGACCGATCGTTCCCATCGTGATCGCCCTCGGCCTCCTGGCGGCCGGCGGCGCGCTCGTCGGCGCGGCTCCATCCGCGGGCGCGGCGGCATCCGGCGGCGCCGATTCCGGCCACGCCACCGCCGCGGCGGCGCCGGTTTCCTCCGCGGGCCGTTTCGTCTGGCAGGACCTGATGACCCCGGATGCCGCGGCCTGCCGGAAGTTCTACGGCGAACTCCTCGGCTGGCAGTTCCGTGAGACGACGCGTAACGGCAAGCCGTATCTCATCGCCCGTCTCGGCGGCAAGCTGGTCGCCGGCATCGTCGAGGTGAGGGACCCCCGCGTCAAGGACGCAGGCTGGCTCTCCTACCTGTCGGTCGACGACATCGACGGGGCCGTCTCGCGGGTGACCGCGGCGGGCGGCACGGTGCTCGTGGCGCCGCTGCGCATCGAAGGCATCGGGCGGATCGCGGCGGTGACCGATCCCGAGGGCGCCCCGCTCGGACTCGCCGGCCTCGAGATCGAAGCGCCCGCGGAGCCGGCCGATCCCCCCGTCGCGAGGTTCTTCTGGCGTGAGTATTTCGCCCACGACGCCGTGAAGTCCCTCGCCTTCTACAAGGACCTCAACGGATACCAGGACACCTTGAGCACCCGGAAAGGTCTGGTGCCGTATCACCTGCTCGAGCGCAACGGACCGCAGGGCGGGCTCATCCAGCTTCCCCAGGAGCTGATGGCCGTGAAGTCCAACTGGCTGCCCTACCTGCGCGTGGACGATCCGGCGGCGATGTCGGCGCGCGTCACTGCGCTCGGCGGGCGGGTGATCCTGCCGGTCAACGACATGGTCCGGAACGGCACGGTCGCCATCGTGGCCGACCCGACCGGCGGCGCCGTGGCGCTGCAGAAGTGGCCGATATGAATCGCAACCGGATGCTGCAGGTGCTGGCCTTGGGAGCCGTGCTCGTGCTCGGCGCCCTGAATCTGTCGTGCCAGGGGTACATGAGCGTCGGGGTCGGCGTGCCGATCGGCGGGGCCTGGGGCGGCTACGGCTACGGCACCGTCGGCGTCACCGTCCCGATCGGCCGCTGACGCGCGCCGCTGACGCGACGACCGGCGCGCCGGGCGCCGCGCTTCACTTCGGCGCCCCGCGCTCGCCGCTGTCGTAGACGATCTTTCCGCCCAGCATCGTGAGCAGGACGCGCGTGTCGGAGATGCGCGCCGCCGGGACGCGGAACAGGTTCTGATCGAGAACGATCAGGTCCGCCTGCTTGCCGACCTCGATCGAGCCCGTGACCTTCTCCTGGTGCATCTCGTAGGCCGAGTTGATGGTGTGCATCCGGATCACCGCCAGGAGATCCGGGATCGCCTCGCGCGGCGCCAGCGCGCCGGGAAAGACGCCGGGCAGCGGCTCACCGGTGCGGGTGATGGCGGTCTCGATCTGGGTGAACGGCTGCAGCGGGTCGACCGGGTAGTCGCTGCCGCCCGCCACGACGCCTCCGGTGCGCCACAGGTCGTAGGCCGGGTACTGGTGATCGTAGAGATCGTCGCCGATGTATCCCTGCGTGTAGGTCACCGAGTAGCCGTCACGCCGCGCCCAGTGCAGAGACATGCTGGCCACCACGCCCAGCTTGCCGAAGCGCGGCACGTCGGCGGGATCAATCGTCTGCAGATGCGTGATGGTGTGACGCAGGTCGCGCGCGCCGTTGGCCTCGAGCGCCGCCTGAAAATTGTCGAGCGCGTCGCGCACCGCCCGGTCGCCGATGGCGTGCACGTGGATCTGCCACCCGGCACGGTCCAGCGCCACGAAGCCCGGCCTCGCGTCGGCGCACGACGGGTCCGGGCCGCGTGACGTGCCGGGCCGCCACTCGGGGCGTGCCGCGGTCCCGGCGTTGACGCGATACGGAGCGAGCATCGCCGCCGTCTGCGCCGGGTACTCCATCACCCCGTCGCAGTAGACCTTGACGGCGTCGACGGTGATCAGTCCCTTCGCGTACTTCTTGTATGCGGCGAGCGCGTCGATGCGGCGCTTCAGGTCCTGCGCGTCGGAGTTGCCCCGCACGAACGAGGCCGACAGCCCGACGCCGGCGCGCACCGTCATCTTCCCCTGGTCCTGGAGCGCGGCCCACTGGGCGATCTCCTCCTCGCCGCCGCCGGGGATGAAGATCGACGTGAGTCCCGCGCGATTGGCGTCGGCTTCGGTGCGCGCCACCCAGTCGAGGCGCATCGCGTCGGTCACCGGCCGCTCGTCGCCCCAGTGGTCCACCTCGATGTCCGCGAAAAACCCGTTCGGCGTACGGTCGGCCTCGCGGCCGATCACCCCCGCGGGCGGGTCGGGCGTTTCGCGACTGATGCCGGCGTTGGCGATCGCCTTGCCGTTCATCCAGAACTTGTGCCCGTCGGCGTTCTCGACCCAGATGGGCCTCGTCGTCTCGAGCCGATCGAGATCCTGGCGCGTCAGCGGCGTCCCCGCCGGCTCGATCGACTCGCCGAACAGGTTGTTCGCCTCGAAGCGCGTGTTGGTGCCCTTGAACGCCGCCTGCTCCGGGCTGTCGAGACAGGTCTGGAGGCGGGCGAGGATCTTCGCCACCGTCCCGCCCTCGTAGCCCATGGCGCAGTCGGTCGGACGGGTGCCGTGGAAATGGCCGTCGACGATGCCGGGCATCACCATGCGGCCGCCGAGACTGACCACCTTGGTCGAGGGGCCGACGTACGCGTGCGCCTTCTTCGACGAGCCGATGAAGACGATCTTCCCCGCCTCGATCGCCAGCGCCTCCGCGAACTCGGGCTCGGCGTTGCCGGCACGCGTCTCCTCGCTCGCGCCGCGAGATCCGAAGTCGGCCGCGCCGCCGGCGGGCCAGCCGCGTCCGCTGCGCACCTCGATGCCGTGGAAGACGAGAATCGCGCCGTTGACGATCACGGTGTCGGCGGGGTTCGGGCGGGCCGATGCCGTGCCGGGGGCGAGAAGAAGCCCCAGCGACGCCAGCATGACGACCGTGACCCGGACCGGAACCATCGCTCGATTCAGCATGCGAGAGGCGTGATTATCTCACCAAAGTGTTACGCTCGCACGCGAAGCGAGGGCCCCGGCCTCGCCCGGGACGAGGAAAACTCGGATGACCAACGAGCGACAGGGATGGGTCACGCGCGCCCTCGACCCCGGCCAGCGGATGGGCGAGGTCCTGTTCGGCCTCATCATGGTGCTCACCTTCACCTTGTCCGCGGGCCTGAGCGTCGCGGAAGGACCCGAAGGCGTGCGCCAGCTCCTGATCGCCGCCCTCGGCTGCAACTTCGCCTGGGGCATCATCGACGGCGTCTTCTACATCATGGGCGCGCTGTTCGAGCGCGGCCGTCTCAACCGGCTGTCCCGGGCGGTGCGCGAAGCGCCGAGCGAGGCCGCCGCGACCGCGACGATCGCGACGGAGCTCGAGGGCACGCTCGGGAGCGTCAGCACCGCGGACGCGCGCCGCAGCCTCTATCTCGACATCGCCCGCGTCGTGTCGCGCTCCGCCCCGGCGAAGGTCCGCATCACCCGCGCCGATCTGGTCGGCGCCCTGGCGAGCTTCTGGCTGGTGGTCCTGTCGACGATCCCCGCGGCGCTGCCATTTCTCATCTTCAACGATCGGCCGCGCTTCGCGCTGCGCGTCTCGAACGGGCTGCTCCTCGGCATGCTCTTTCTCGTCGGCCACCGCTGGGGGAGATACACCGGCGGCTCGGGCTGGCTGATCGGATTGGCGCTCACGCTGGTCGGCGGAGCGCTGGTGGCGATTGCGGTTTCGCTGGGCGGCTGAGCCGTTCGGGGCGCAGAGATGCGCCCGGAGTCAGGACGCCGCGCCCGGGGGACCAGAATCTGCGCGGAGGACCTGGTAGAGGATGTACGTCGGGCTGCGGAACAATTCGTGGAAGTGCTTCAGGCTGCCGGGTTCGTGCAGCAATCGGAAGAGAACCGTCGCCTTTCCCGCCGCGGTCGGCCCGTCCGCGCCGAAGTACGTTCCGTAATCCACGCCGGCCTGGTGTGCATAGGACATGGTCCGGTAGACCGGAACGAGCAGATAGGCCGCGCCGTGCCGGACGCAATAGTTCCACAGCGCGCCTTCGTCGTCCGAGTAGTACGCTTTGCTCTCCTCCAGGATTCTGCTCACGATCTCCCCGCTCTCGAAAAGCCCGTCCGTGAGCGTCGGCCGATCGCAGTAGCTCTGCACCATGTATCCTTCGGCCCAATAGCACGACACGGCCGCGCCGGGAGGAGTGAGGTCCCGGATCTTCACCAGGGCTTGCGTCAGGTGCGTTCCAATCCTCGTATCCAGATGCCGCGCCGATGCCATCCGGTACCCGTCCAGTCCCGTCTTGGCCATGATCACGAGACTCACGGCGAGCAATCCGTACCGGACTGCCGCTTTTCGCCTGGGATCTCCGGCAGCGCTCAAGCTCTCCCCGGCCGTCAGGGCGACGAAGGGCGCCAGGAAGACGACGTTCCTGTTCACCAGGCTGGCGAGTGCCCCGAACAGCACGACGGACGCGCACACCACGTCCCTCTGGGCCGATCGCTCCTTCCGCCCGAAGGACATTGCGAGAAAGATCACTGGAAATATCGCCGACAGGGACAGCATCTTCCAGCCGATCATCTCGCGGGGATCGACGCTCTGGAGCTCCCGGTTGTCCGACACGAGCCTCGTGAAATCGCTGAATTCCGTCCGGACACCCAGGCTGTTCAGGCCGATCTCCAGAATGGCCCTGGGAAAACCGCCGTAATGCGATTCCGGGTTTCTCATGCCGAAGCCCGGGATGAACGACAGCAGGATGCCGCAGAAGCAGAGAAGAAGCAGACCCGCGATCGCGACCCTCCGGATGCTCGTCGTGCGTCTGAACGCCAGGTACACCAGGGAGACCAGGTAGGCCGCGACGAACAGGATACACAGCCTCCAGACGTAGAACGCCGCCACCAGCAGCGCCATCGAGATCGATCCGTTCAGAATGGCCCTCCGGTCGCCCGAGGAATCGAAGATCTTCAGGAAGAACAGGAAGCTCAGAAAGAGAATCGGCACCGCCAGGATCTCGTCGCGGTACCAGTAGCACAGAGTCCGCTCCAGAGAGCCCGGGATCACGCCGGCGAGAGCGGCCGATGCGAGAGCGATCGGCCTGCTGTGGTACAGCTCCAGCGAAATGAAGTAGACCGGCAGCGCGATCAGCGACCCGCACAAGGAGCAGAAGAGAAGAACGATGGTCGTCAACCGGAGGCTCGAGAAGATGTCCATTCCCCGGCGAAACGCGGCGCACGCGTAGTAGATCCCCGTCGGGAGCAATGCGGTCACCTGCTTCCCTTCGGGGTATGTGCTGAGCGGATCGACGGCGGGGACCGTGCCTGTTTTCAGGAGCAGGTAAGTCATCCGGTAGTTGAAGACCGCGTCCATCTGGAGGTCGATGTCATGCCCCGAGGCTGGCATCATCCGCAGATGAAAGAGAAATGCGGCGATCAGGGCCAGGACCAGTGCGGCGGCGGCTCTTCGGACGGATGTCCCTGAGCGTGGGGTGGGCCCCGGGGCGGGCGGCGATCCTTGAGTCGCCGGTTGGCGGGGGCGCTCCCGGGCTCGATGACCTCTTGGCCGGCTCATCCAGGTCGTCTCCGCCTCAAAACCGTCCCCTAGCGATCCGGATCGTCCGCGAGGTCACGCGCGATGGCGGCCTTCTGCGCGTCGGAGATCGCCGGATTGATGTCCGTGTAATTCGCGAACGCACCGCGAACGGCAGGCGCCGTGCGGAACCAGTAGGCGTGAAAGCCGTGCGCCAGCGCCACCGCCTGATCCGGCGCGACGCCCCGGAGATAGGCGGCCGTCACCCGGCCCGCCCAGGCTTCCAGCAACGACAACGGGTACGCTTCGAACACCGATCGAGCGCTCAACGTACGCAGCGTCATCTGCAGGATGTTCGCGCGCTCGATGCCCGGGGCCTCTTCGAGTCCCGAGAGCATCGCGGCCAGGTACCCGACGAGATCGAGGCGCTCCGCGATGTCGGTGTCGAAGTCGCACCACGCAGGCGAGAAACGCTCGCCGCACGGCCTCATCCCTTCGTGCCAGAAGTCCGCCCAGGACTCGCAGAAGCCCTTGGAGTAGAGCTCGACGAAGCGGCGAACGTTCTCGGCGTCGGCTCGCCGGATGCCATGAGTCAGGTGACAGTCCGAGCTCCAGATCTGGGCCGCCAGCGGGCCATAGTCGGTCGAGAGGTCGACGTGCCGCTTCGCCAGCTTCCGCGCCACGTCGAGGTGCTTCGTCGCGACGCGCTCGCTCGATGCGGCCCACGCATCCACGACCGACACCGCGACCAGCAGGAGGAATCCGGAAGCTCTCATCGTGTTCCGCCCGGGAAGTATAGGCTGCGGAGAAGGTCTACGGCGTCCCGGCCGGCACCAGGTAGCAGACCGCGGCGAGCATCACGTAGACCGCGATGAGCTGCACGCCCTTGAACCAGTTCGACCGGCCGTCGGCGGCGACCAGGCCGCCGAGCAGGACGGAGATGAACAGGAATCCCATCTCGCCGCGGTTGAAGGCCAGGGTGAACGGCTGGGGGCCGACGAGACCGCCGACGAGCACGAGGACGGGCGCCACGAACAGCGCGATCTGGATGCACGAGCCGAGGGCGATGCCGACCGAGAGATCCATCTTGTCGCGGCGCCCCATGACGATGGCCGATCCGATCTCGGCCGCGCCGCCGACCGCCGCCAGGAGGATGAGCCCGATGAAGGTAGGTGACATGCCGAGGGCGTGCCCGGTGGCCTCGGCCGCGCCGACGAGGACCTCGCTCAACCAGCCGGCGGCGACCGACGCCGCGAGCAGGGTGCCGCCGGCGCGCGGCAGGCTCCAGCGCGCCGCGTGCCCGGCGGGCGCCGCGTGCCCGGCGTGCGTGTCGTGCGCGCCGCTTTCAGGCTTGGCCTTGCCTCCGCCACCCGGCGCGACTTCCGCCTCGGTGAACGATTCCTTGTGGGTCCGGAGCTGGTAGACGAGGTAGAGCGCGTACGTCACGAGCAGCACGATCGCCACGCTCGTGTCGAGCACGCCGGAGTGCACGAAGCCCTGCTCGGCCCCGAAGAAGCGGTGGAAAGCGCTCGGGATGGCCATGCTGATCACCGCGAGCAGCATCATCGAGGAGTAGGCGCGCGCCGCGAGCGGGTTGTAGTCCTGGACGTGGTGGCGCAGCCCGCCGAGCAGGAAGGCCAGGCCGAGCCCGAGCAGGAGGTTCGCCAGGAGCGCCCCGACCAGCGAGGCGCGCACCATCTCGACCAGTCCCGAGCGCAGCGCCACGAAACAGATGATGAGCTCGGGCAGGTTGCCGAAGGTCGCGTTCAGCAAGCCGCCGATGGCGGGGCCCGTGTACTCGGCGATCGCTTCCGTGGCCGCGACGATCAGGCCGGCCAGCGGGACGATGGCGATCGCGGCGCAGAAGAAGATCGCCGGCGCCGGCACTCCGCCGACCATGTCGAGCAGCACGGCAAGCGGCGCGAACAGGAGCAACCAGAGCATCGGCGTACCTCCCGGCGCGGAGTATCGCACGACGTGATGGTGATGCGGCGGGACGGCGGCGTGTCGCCGACGGGCCGCGAGGCGGCGATCGCGTGCTACCCTTCCGGCCGGTCATGACGCATCGGGGTCGTCTCCTCGCAGGCGCCGTCCTGGCTCTCGGCATAGCACCGGGGCTGGCGTTGGCGCAGAACGCGGCACCACCCCCGACGCCGCCACCCACGGCGCAGACGGCCGCGACGCCGCCGCCCGCGCGCGACTGGGCTTTCTCCGTGAGCGGCAACGACTACATCTTCCCCGACGAGGACGACCTCCTCATGGGGGTGGCGACCGCCGATCGCGGGGCGCTGCACCTGGAGACGCGCTACAACTACGAGGCGCGGAACACCGGCTCCGCGTGGGGCGGGTGGAACTGGTCCACCGGCACGAAGGTCGAGTTCGAGATCACGCCGATGCTGGGCGTGGTGTTCGGCGACACCGATGGCGTGGCGCCGGGCTGCAAGATGAGCCTCGGCTGGAAGCGGCTCGACTCCTACCTCGAGAGCGAGGTCGTCCTCGACGCGCACCACGACGAGGACAACTTCATCTACGCCTGGAGCGAGCTGGGCTGGAAGCCGGTCGACTGGCTGCGTGTCGGTCTGGTCGGACAGCGGACGCGCGTCGTCGAGGATGGTCTCGACATTCAGCGGGGCTTGCTGGCGCAGGCGATCGTGGGTCGCTTCACCCTCGGGGTCGACTGGTTCAATCCCCTCGGCGACGAGTCGTTCACGGTGGTCGTCGCGACGGTCGAGTTCTGACGCCGCGGCCCGCAGGCGCCGGCGCGCGGTTCCGACTCGATGGGTCGCGGCTCCGCTCCGTAAGGGCGCGCTTCCGCGCGGCGTTCGCAATCGCGCTGCCGCGCTGGATGGCGGCGCGCACTTCGCTGTTCGCGGCGGCGATCGCCTTCCAGGCGCTGCTCGCCCTCGCGCCGATCCTCCTGGTGCTGACCTCCCTCGCGGGCCGCATGCTCGGGCAGGAGGCGGCGCGCCGCAGCCTGATGGAGGCGGCGGTGCGGTTCGCGGGGCCCGGTGCCGACCAGGTGGTGTCGAACTTTCTTGACATGATCACCGACGCGCGCGGATACGCGGCCGGGACGATCCTGGGCATCGTCCTCCTGCTTTTCTTCGGATCGTCGTTCTTCGCTCAGCTTCGTGGCGCGCTCGACTCCATCTGGGAGGTCAAGCCGCGCGGGCTCGGGCGGGCGCTCTTCGGACGCGTCCTGTCGTTTATCGAGACGATCGTCGCGGTGAGCGCGGCGATTCTCGTTCTGGGGGCGGGCGCGCTGCGCTCCATCGCCGGGCCGTTGCTGGCGCGTACGGGCACGCTGGGCGTCTTCGCCTGGTCTGCGTGGACCCGGATCGGTACGCTGGCGATGACCTGCGCCCTCCTGGGAGCGGCATTCCGTTACATCCCCGACGTGCGACCCCGGCCCACGTGGGCATCGATCCTGGCCGGCGCGCTTCCCGCGGCGGTGGCGCTGGGCGTCGCCGGAGACCTGTTCGGCTTCGTCATCGGCAAGAGCGCGGTCGCGTCGCTCTACGGCGCCGCCGGCAGCGTGATCATGTTCCTGCTCTGGGTGCAGTACAGCGCCTGGATCCTGCTGTTCGGCGCCGAGCTCTGCCGCGCCTGGGACGAGACCGGTCCCTAGAAGTGGATCAGGAGCGACGTCCGGAAGGTCGTGTCGAGGTTCTGCTTGCGCAGCGTGTCCTCGCCGACCTTGATCTCGATGCCGCCCGAGTCGACGGTCTGGTAGAACTCGTCGCCGGTGCCGGGGATGCCGTCCGGGTCGATCAGGATCGCGCGGACGATGACGTCGACGTCCTCGAGGGCCGGCTCGCTGGCGTAGGTGAGCTGCAGGCTGACCTTCAGGGACAGCCACTTGTTCATCGACACCGCCAGCCCCTGGGTCAGGTCGGAGGTCCAGTCGTGGAGGTCGGTCAGGCTGATGTTGTAGGTGAAATCGGCGTCGTAGGTGGTCGTGCTCCACCACTTCTGCATGAAGTAGGAGGTGACACGGGCGCCCGGAAAGCGCTCGTCCTTCTCGGGGTCGTTGATGTCCTCCTGCCGGTCCGTGTAGCTCAGGCCGTAGCTGGAGCGGAACTTGAAATCCTTGTCGTCCCGCCAGACGTTTCCGAGCCCGGCGAACACGATGGAGCGGCTGACGATCCCCGCGTCCAGGTTGCGATCCCAGCTCGCGCCGGCGTTCCAAGTCACCTTTTTCGACAGGTCGCCGTCGTAACGCCCTTCGACGAAGTCGCGCGTCACGTCGGGCTTGGTGCTGGGATAGACGGCGTTGGTGCTGAAGGTGGTGGGGACCTGGCCCGGCTCGAACGTGAGCCCCGACTGGACCTGCAGGAACGGATCGTCGCTGGTCAGGGAGTGCACCGAATCGATCTTGAATCGCATGCGGCCGGAGGCCGGCTTGTACTCGAAGGTGTCCTTGAACCCGAGCGACTCGACGTTCGAGTTCCCCTGCGTCAGCACGTAGCTCAGCTCGGTGGAGTTCGACCACTTGTTCGGCGGCTTGGTCTCCGCCGTGGCCACGGGCTCGTTGGCCGCGTTCGCGGCCGTGACGCCGGCGAGGAGGATGAGCCCGATCGCGGACAGGCGCATGCGCACGGCCTAGAATCGCTCCGGCACGAATCGCCGGCCCCTGAGCGACGCGTGGTCGTCGTACGCCCCCTTCATCGAGCGCTTGGGAAGCCTGACCTTCTCGCGTCGCACCTTCTTGTGGGGGATGAGGGCGAGCAGATGGCTGATGCAGTTCAGACGGGCGCGCCGCTTGTCATCCGACGGCACGATGTACCAGGGGGCGTGTTTCGTGTCCGTGGCCTTGAGCATCATGTCGCGCGCCCGGGAGTACTCGAACCACTTGGTGCGCGACGGCAGGTCCATCGGGCTGAGCTTCCACTGGCGCAGCGGATCGTCGATGCGCGCCTCGAAGCGGCGTCCCTGTTCCGCGTCGCTCACCTCCAGCCAGAACTTGATCAGCTGGATGCCGCCCTCGACGATGTAGCGCTCCATTTGCGGACAGAGCTCCAGGAACCGCTTGTGCTGCTCCTTGGTGCAGAACCCCATCACGTGCTCGACACCGGCGCGGTTGTACCAGGAGCGGTCGAAGATCACCACCTCGCCGGCCGCCGGGAAGTGCTGCATGTAGCGCTGCATGAACATCTGCGATTTCTCGCGATCGGACGGGGCCGGCAGCGCCACCAGGCGGAAGACGCGCGGGCTGACGCGCTCGGTGATCGCCTTGATCGTGCCCCCCTTCCCGGCCGCGTCGCGTCCCTCGAAGATGACGATCGCGCGCAGGCCCTTCTCCTTGACCCAGTCCTGCAGCCCGCACAGGTCGGCTTGCAGCTTGCGCAGCGCCTTCTCGTATTTCTTGCGCTTCATCCGCTTTTCGGTGGCGGCCATCGGTCACCTCATGGGTCGTACATGAACTGCCGGATCCGCTCGCGGGTGTTCCCCGGCCGTCGCCCGCGCGCCAGGCCGGACGCGTACGCCTTCTCCGCGACGCTCGTCGCGATCGCCAGAGAGACCTTCCGGATCGTCTTGAGGGGAGGATACAACGAGCCCCGGGCGAGATCGTCCTTCCCGACCAGGCCCGCGAGCGTCCTGGCGGCCGCCAGGAACATCGGGTCGGAGATCGTCCGGGCGCGGCATGCCACGGCGCCCAGCCCGACCCCCGGGAACACGTACGCGTTGTTGCCCTGTCCCGGGTGGAAGCGCCGGCCCCTGGACACCACTTCGCCGAACGGGCTGCCGCTGGTGAAGATCGCCTTGCCGCGGCTCCAGGCGTAGGCCTGCTCCGCGGTGCATTCCGCCTTCGAGGTCGGATTGGACAGCGCGAAGATCGCCGGACGCCGGTTGATGGCGCTCATGCGCTCGATGGCGTCGCGGGTGAAGGTGCCGGGGGCGCCGGTCGCCCCGATCAGCACGTGCGGCCGGATGGCGTCGATGGCCCTCACGAACGGCAGCGGCGCGTGCTCGTGCGCGTACGGAAGGTTGTGCTCCAGGAGGTCCTTCCGGCTCTTCACGACCAGCCCCTTCAGGTCGACGAACCACAACTGCCGTCGGGCCGCGTCCGGCGCCGCCCCGCCTTCCACGAGCGCCGCGACCATCAGATCGGCGATGCCGGTCGCGGCGGAGCCCGCCCCCAGGAACATGACGCGCGACCCGGACAGCGGGGTTCCGGTGATCCTCTCCGACGCGAGCACGCCCGCCAGCACCACGGCCGCGGTGCCCTGGATGTCGTCGTTGAAGCAGAGCACGCGTCGACGGTAACGATTCAGGAGCGCATAGGCGTTGGGCGTCAGGAAGTCCTCGAACTGGATCAAGGCGTCGGGGTAGCGCGACTGCACCGCCCGCACGAACTCGTCCACCAGGGCGAGGTAGGCGCGGCCGCGCAGGCGCCGGCGCGGATAACCGAGGTAGAGCGGATCCCGCAGGAGCTCCTCGTTGTCGGTGCCGACGTCCAGCGTCACCGGGAGGCAGGACCGTGGCGGGATCCCCGCGCACGCGGTGTACAGCGCCAGCTTGCCGATCGGGATCCCCATCCCGTTGGCGCCGAGGTCGCCCAGGCCCAGGATCCGCTCCCCGTCGGTGACGACGATGACCCGGATGTCCTTCTCGTCCCAGTGGCCGAGCAGTTTCCTGATGCGGCCCCGATCCCCGGGCGTGATGAACAGCCCCTTCGGCTCGCGCGCGATGTGCGAGTACTCCCGGCACGCCTGGCCCACGGTGGGGGTGTAGATCACCGGCATCAGCTCTTCGACGTGATCGATCACCGTCCGGTAGAACAGCCGCTCGTTGCGCTCCTGCAGCGACGACAGCGCCATGTAGCGATCGAGATCGCCGGGCAGCCGGCGCAGGCTCGTCATGACACGGTCGACGAGCTGCCGCTGGCTGGAGACGCGATGGGGGAGGAGCCCCGTGAGCCCCAGGCGCTCCCGTTCCGCCCGGGTGAAGGCGATCGACCGGAAGATCGTCTTGTCCCGCAGGACCTCGAGGCCCTTCTTTATCATTATTAGTACGCCTTCAAGCCGGCCGCCCGGAACTGGGCGCAGGCCCGCTCGATGGCGTCCTGGGACGGGGGCTCGAACGTCTCGAGCTCGTACTCGATCCCGAGCTGCTTCCACTTGGGCCGGCCCATCTGGTGGAACGGCAGCACGTCGACCCGCTCCACGTTTCCCAGATCGGCGGTGAAACGCGCGATCTGCGCGATGTCCCCGGAATCGTCCGTCAGGCCGGGCACCAGCACGTAGCGCAGCCACACCGGCCTGCGGCGCGCGGCAAGGCGGCGCGCGAACTCCAGGACGGGATCGATCTCCATCCCGGTCAGCCGGCGATGGCGCCCGGGGTCCCAGCCCTTGATGTCGAGCAGGACGAGGTCGGCGCATTCGAGCTCGGCGTCGGCGAGCTTGTCGCCGTAGAAGCCGTTGGTGTCGAGGGCGGTGTGAATCCCCATCGCACGCGCCGCCGTGAGCAGCTTCACCGCGAACCGGTGCTGCATCAAGGGCTCGCCCCCGCTCAGCGTGAAGCCGCCCGACATGACTTTCAGCCCGTGACGGTACTTGCGCAGCTCCTCGACCGCCCGTGCGACGGGGACCGGCAGGCCGTTGATCAGGGTCCAGGTGTCCGGGTTGTGGCAGTACTGGCAGCGGAACATGCAGCCGGTCGTCCAGGCGACGAGGCGCACCCCGGGGCCGTCCACGGTCGAGCCGGTGGTGAAGGAATGCAGGAACCCCATGTCGCCGGTCGAGAGCGCCGAACGGACGGTCGCCTCGGGAACCCCCTTGCCGAGGTCGACCCTCAGCTCGTAGGGGCTCTTCGCCTCGAGCGGCGTCTCTTTCGCCGGTTGCTCGCCGGACATGGCGCTCACTCTCCGTGGAACGTCCGCTTGATGACGTCCATCTGCTGCTCGCGTGTCAGCCGCACGAAGTTGACCGCGTAACCCGACACGCGGATCGTGAGGTGCGGGTACTTCTCCGGGTGGTCCATGGCGTCCATCAAGGTCTCCCGGTTCAGGACGTTCACGTTCATGTGGAAGCCGGTGCTCCCGAAGAACGCGTCCAGCATCCCGGTCAGGTTGCTGATGCGGTCCTCGGCCACCCGTCCCAGCCCGCCCGGCACGATGCTCGCCGTGAGCGAGATGCCGTCGGCGGCGTCGCGATACGGGATCTTGGCGACCGAGGCCGCCGCCGCGTGCAGGCCGTGGCTGTCGCGGCCGTGCATCGGATTCGCGCCCGGCGCGAACGGCTCCCCCTGCCTGCGGCCGTCCGGGGTGTTGCCGGTCGCCTTGCCGTAGACGACGTTCGACGTGATCGTCAGCACCGACTGTGTGTGCACCGCGTCGCGATAGGTGGGGAACTTCCGCAGCTTGCCCATGAACGTGCTCACCACCCACGACGCCAGGTGGTCGACACGGTTGTCGTTGTTGCCGAAGACGGGGAACTCCCCTTCGGTCTTGTAGTCCGTCACCAGACCGGTCGCGTCGCGGACGACGCGGACCTTGGCGTGCTTGATGGCCGACAGGCTGTCGGCGACGACCGACAGGCCGGCCATCCCGAAGGCCATCGTCCGCAGCGGCGCGTAGTCGTGCAGCGCCATCTCGATGCGCTCGTAGGCGTACTTGTCGTGCATGTAGTGGATGACGTTCATGGCGTTGACGTAGACGCCGGCCAGCCATTCCATCATCGCCTCGAACTTCGTGCACACGTCGTCG
>Ga0134121_10000169_pt1 | contig 75770 bp, 65 predicted proteins | sample KB301_FD_96463 | JGI IMG/M metagenome (GOLD analysis project Ga0134121, IMG submission 96463) | Terrestrial soil microbial communities without Nitrogen fertilizer from Kellogg Biological Station, Michigan, USA - KB3-0-1 | ecosystem: Environmental > Terrestrial > Soil > Unclassified ...
AGATAGAAGACAGAAGATAGAAGACAGAAGATAGAAGACAGAAGATAGAAGACAGAAGATAGAAGACAGAAGATAGAAGACAGAAGATAGAAGACAGAAGATAGAAGACAGAAGATAGAAGACCAGAAGATAGAAGACAGAAGATAGAAGACAGAAGATAGAAGACAGAAGATAGAAGACAGAAGATAGAAGACAGAAGATAGAAGACAGAAGATAGAAGACAGAAGACAGAAGATAGAAGACAGAAGATAAAAGACAGAAAATTGAAAATTGAAAATAGTAACCACACATAAAATAGTTCACAAACCCATTTTCAAATTTCCATTTTCATAAAATAAAAATCGAATGAGCAGATTCAAACATAAGCTTCACATTAAAAAAGGTGACATGGTTGTCATGATCTCCGGAAATCACAAGTATGGGCCGGATAATAAGACAACTCATCGCGTTCTTGAAGTGTTTCCTGATAAGCAAATGGCCATTGTGGAAGGAGTGCATATCGTTAGTAAGCATACAAAGCCAAATGCAAAAAATACTCAGGGTGGAATTGTGAAGACAGCCGCTGCAGTAAATGTTTCAAAAATCGCGTTGCTTGACCCGAAGGATGGTAAGCCAACGCGCATAGGAAGAAGAATCGAGAACGGCAAATCCGTTCGTTTTTCAAAACGATCAAACGAGATAATTAAATAAATTAGAAAATAATCGAGTAATGGAAAAGTACACTCCACGTCTAAGGAAACATTATGAGGAGGCTGTGATCCCTGCGCTCACAAAGCAATTTAATTACACCACAGTGATGCAGGTTCCGCGCCTGGAAAAAGTTTGCCTCAACCAGGGTGTTGGCGCAGCCACCGCCGATAAGAAGATGATTGATACTGCCCTCGCAGAAATGACCACTGTTGCCGGACAAAAAGCAGTGTCTACGAAATCCAAGAAAGACATTTCAAATTTCAAGCTTCGTGCAAACACTGCTATTGGTGTTCGTGTTACACTTCGGGGAAACAAAATGTACGAGTTCGTTGATCGCCTCATTGCCGCTTCTCTTCCCCGTGTGCGCGACTTCAAGGGTGTGAACGATAAGAGTTTTGATGGAAGAGGAAATTACACGCTCGGTGTTACAGAGCAAATCATTTTTCCTGAAATTGACATTGACAAGGTGACGAGGATCGGTGGCATGGACATCACCTTCGTAACCACAGCAACCAATGACCAGGAAGCAAGAGCATTATTACAGGAATTAGGGATACCGTTCAAGAAAGAAAATTAAGAGCATGGCAAAAGAATCAGTTAAAGCAAGAGAGCGTAAGCGTGACCGCATGATTAAAAAGTATGCGGAGAGAAGAAAAGCGTTGAAAGCCGCCGGTGACTATGCTGCATTGGATAAACTTCCAAAGAATGCATCACCGGTTCGACATCATAATCGCTGTCAGCTCACCGGCAGACCTAAAGGTTACATCGGCGAATTTGGCGTATGCAGAAATAAATTCCGCGACTTAGCACTCAATGGAAAAATTCCCGGCGTGACGAAAGCATCCTGGTAAAATAAATAGGCAGTAGGCAGTAGGCAGTAGGCAGTAGGCAAAAAGAAAAAAGAAGAGTAAAGAACTGAAGAACACTTTTTAAATCCGAAATCATCCCGATCAATCGGGACCAAAATCGAAATCAAACTATGGTAACCGATCCAATAGCAGATTACCTTACCAGGTTAAGAAATGCGCTGGCAGCGAATCACCGCATTGTGGAGATTCCTGCTTCAAACCTGAAAAAGCGCATCACTGAAATCCTGTACGAGAAGGGATACATCCTCAAATACAAATTTGAAGATTCTGAGAATAAACAAGGTGTGATCAAAATTGCTTTGAAGTACAATACAGCGACTAAACAACCCGCGATTGCCGGAATCAGGAGAGCATCACGACCGGGATTGAGAAAATTTTCGAACGCTGCTGAAATGCCACGGGTTCAAAATGGTCTTGGCGTTGCTATCATTTCGACGAGCAGAGGAGTAATGACTGATAAAGAAGCAAAAACGCAAAACGTAGGGGGAGAGGTTCTTTGCTACGTTTACTAAAAATACGATTCACGATTCACGATAAATTTCTAGAGGAAGGAAGTCCAAGGCAATTGCAAACTGAAAACTGAAAACTGAATGTCACGCATAGGAAAATTACCGATCACACTTCCGAAAGGAGTTACAATAAATGTTTCTTCTGCGAATGAAATTACTGTGAAGGGACCCAAGGGCGAATTAAAACAGCGCATTGATCCCGATATCACAGTCAAAACAGAAGATGGTGTGTTAACGGTGCAACGCCCGACCGAACAAAAGCGGCACAAGGCATTGCACGGATTGTACCGCTCCCTGATCTCCAACATGGTGAAGGGCGTTACGGACGGCTACCAAAAGAAATTAGAATTAGTAGGCGTTGGTTTTCGCGCAACAGCAACAGGTCAATTGCTCGAACTGTCAGTAGGATATTCTCACCCGGTGATGTTTGCATTGCCGAAAGAAATAAAAGTATCGGCTGAACAACTCAAAGGTCAAAACCCGATCATCACACTTACCAGTTCTGACAAACAATTGATCGGGCAAATAGCCGCGAAAATTCGTGGTGTTCGCAAACCTGAGCCCTACAAAGGAAAAGGAATCAAGTACGTAGAAGAAATACTTCGCCGCAAAGCAGGTAAGTCTGCTGCTGCTGCAGGTGCTGCTGCTACGAAATAAAATTTGAAGTGAAAAACATTACGGCAAAACCCGTAACCGGTAAAACAAAAATTTATGGTACGCAGAGGAGCAAAAAGAGAAAAGGTTCATCGAAGAATCAGAAAGAAGATCAGCGGAACTAAAGAGCGTCCGCGTCTTACAGTATTCAGAAGCAACGGCGACATCTATGCACAAATTATTGATGATGCACAAGGTCACACACTCGCTTCAGTTTCTTCGCGCAAAATGAAAGAGTTAAAAGGATCAAAAGTAGAGCGCTCAAAAGAAACAGGTAAGGCATTGGCGCAAATGGCAAAAGATCATGGCATCATATCAGTCGTGTTTGATCGCGGCGGATACTTGTATCATGGGAGAGTAAAAGCATTTGCAGAAGGGGCGCGGGAAGGCGGACTTCAGTTTTGATTTAAGAAGTAAGGTAAGACGTAAGACAAAAAAAAATCACGATTTACGTAATACGACTAATAGGATTCACGTAACACGACATAATAACAGATTTATGATTCACTTTTCACTATTCACCATTCACTAAATAATGGCACACGAAAATATTCAACGGGTAAAAGCCAGCGAGCTTGAAATCAAAGATCGCGTGGTGAACATTCAACGTACAGCGAAGGTCACAAAGGGGGGGCGCACATTCAGCTTCTCTGCTCTTGTGGTGGTTGGTGATGGAAATGGAATTGTGGGACATGGTTTGGGGAAGGCACGTGAAGTCCAGGAAGCCATAAGCAAAGGAATTGATGATGCGAAGAAGAATCTTGTCAGGGTTTCTATTTACAAAGGAACAATTCCTCATGAGCACATAGGGAAATTCGGCGCTGCAAAAGTGTGGGTGAAGCCCGCATCACACGGTACCGGTGTAATCGCCGGTGGTGCAATGCGTGCCGTGCTTGAGAGTGCCGGGGTAACAGACGTGCTGGCAAAGTCACTCGGCTCATCCAATCCGCACAACGTAGTGAAAGCAACAATCAAAGCATTGGCAACAATGCGTGATCCGCTTACAGTTGCGAAAATGAGAAACGTGACGATGAAGAAGGTTTTTAACGGGTAAATAAAAAGTAGGCAATAGGCAGTAAGCAAAAAAAAAGCGATAAACGAGTTTTCCCGATTTGATCGGGATTCAAGTACGACTAAAAAAATTCACGATTTACAATTTTCTAATTTCCATTTTCTAATTTCTAAAATCAAAATGGCCAAAATCAAAATCACCCAGGTAAAAAGTGGAATTGATCGCAGTGTGAGGCAAAAGAGAACGGTGCGTGCATTGGGTATCACGAAACTTCATGTTCCTGTGGTGAAAGAAGATACACCACAAATACAGGGCATGATTACCAAGGTGAGACATTTAGTAACTGTAGAAAAAATTTAGCAATGAACTTAAGCAATCTTAAACCCGCGAAAGGTTCCACAAAGAAAGTGAAGCGTATTGGCCGTGGCCAAGGCAGCGGACATGGTGGCACTTCCACTCGTGGTAATAAAGGAGCCGGACAACGCAGCGGAAATAAAGTGAGGAGAGGATTTGAAGGCGGGCAGATGCCATTGCAACGCCGTGTTCCGAAAGTAGGATTCAAAAATCCTTTCCGAAGAGAATTTGAAGTCATTAACCTTGATCGCCTCCAGGAATATACTGACCTGCATAAACTTTCTACGATTGATCACGAATCACTTACAAAGCATGGAATCATCAGCAAAAATGATCGTGTAAAAATTTTGGGAAGAGGTGAATTAAAATCAAAACTCGATGTGAAAGTAAATGCTGTGAGTGAATCAGCAAAAAAAGCCATTGAAGCAGCCGGAGGAACTGTGAATATTCTTTAGAATGCAAGGCAATGACCAATGACCAATGACTAATGACCAATAACCGGAGCGAATGAAACGACTTTTTCAAACCATACAAAACATCTGGAAGATTGAAGATCTGCGCAAGAGAATTCTCTATACGCTCGGTCTGGTCTTCATCTATCGCTTAGGTACATATATAGTGCTGCCCGGTGTTGACCCAATAGCATTGGAACAAATTGCTGCGCAGGGCGCGAAAGGAATTTTCGGGTTGCTTGACCTCTTCGCCGGCGGCGCTTTCTCACGCGGTTCCATTTTTGCCCTGGGAATTATGCCATACATCTCTGCGTCCATCGTGATGCAGTTGATGACGATGGCTATTCCCTCACTGCAAAAAATGCAGAAGGAAGGTGAGAGCGGCAGAAAAAAAATCAATCAATATACGCGCGTTCTCACTGTCTTTATCACTGCAGCACAAGCTTCCGGTTACGTAGTGTATCTTAAAAGCGGACTCGGCACCAATGTAGTTTACAACGCAACATTGTTCTGGCTTTCTTCCGTTTCAATTCTAACAGCAGGTACCATTTTCATCATGTGGATGGGAGAAAAAATTACCGACCGCGGAATCGGCAATGGAATTTCTCTTCTCATCATGATTGGAATTATAGCTCGCTTGCCGTTCGCTTTGATTTCAGAATTCCAGGGAAGATTGAACGAAGGCGGTGGCTTGGTCACATTCCTCCTTGAAATAGCGGTATTACTCGCTGTAATTGTTGTTGTGATTCTGCTGGTCCAGGGGACAAGAAAAATTCCGGTACAATATGCCAAGCGTGTGGTGGGAAATAAACAATACGGCGGCGTTCGTCAATACATTCCGCTCAAAGTAAACGCTGCAGGTGTAATGCCGATCATCTTCGCCCAGGCGATCATGTTCATTCCGGCAACCATCGCGCAGTTCTTTCCGAACTCTGATGCTATGCAGGGTACGGCGGCACTCACGAATCCGGGTTCTTTCTTATACAACCTGATTGACAGTATTCTCATCGTCGTGTTCACCTATTTCTATACGGCAATCATTGTGAATCCTGTGCAGATGGCTGATGACATGAAACGAAACGGTGGTTTCATTCCAGGAGTAAAACCCGGAAAACAAACCGCAAACTTTATTGACACTGTTATGTCGCGCATCACCTTACCGGGAGCATTTTTCCTGGCCTTCATAGCACTCATGCCTTCATTCGCAAGAGCATTTGGCGTTAACTCGGCGTTTTCAAGTTTCTTCGGCGGAACTTCGCTGCTTATCATGGTAGGTGTAATTCTCGATACCCTTCAGCAAATTGAAAGTCATCTGCTGATGCGTCATTATGATGGCTTAATGAAATCAGGGCGAATTAAAGGCCGTTCAACAGTGGGTGTGCAATGATCTATTATAAGACAAATGAAGAAATTGAAGGCATCCGCAAGAGTTGCCTGCTTGTTTCAAAAACACTTGCGGAGGTTGCCAGGCATGTAAGGCCGGGTGTGACCACGCTGGACCTTGATAAGGTAGTGGATGAATTCATCCGTGATCACCATGGACTGCCGGCATTTTTGGGATATCGGGATTTTCCGAAGTCGGCGTGCATCTCGGTGAATGAAGAAGTAGTGCATGGCATTCCAAATGATTACGTACTGAAGGATGGAGATATTGTATCGGTGGATTGCGGAGCACTGCTCGATGGCTATTTTGGTGACAGTGCATACACATTTCCTGTCGGTGAAATTTCAGATGAGAAAAAACGATTGCTTCGCATCACGAAGGAATCTCTTGATGTAGGAGTGGAGCAGGCACGTGTAGGAAAAAGAATCGGAGATATTGCTGCAGCCATTCAGGATTACGTGCAGGCAAAAGGTTATTCTGTGGTGAGGGAATTAGTGGGTCATGGTGTAGGAAAAAGCTTACATGAAGACCCCCAGGTGCCGAACTACGGTAAGCGCGGTTCAGGTACCAAGATTCAGGAAGGATTGGTGATCGCTATTGAACCGATGATAAATGCAGGCAAGAAAGACGTGTATACAGCAGATGATAAATGGACGGTGATTACCGAAGACGGAAAACCATCAGCGCACTTCGAACATACGGTAGCAGTAAAAAAGAGCGGACCGGAAATTCTTACCACATTTGAATTCATTGATGAAGTTGTTTACCGCGTCGCAGTATAAAAAATTTACTAATGACCAGAAATCTCGCAGAGTCCTATGGACAATTTTCAGAAAAAGTTCGCGTAATGAATTTCAAAATGAAATTCAATGCAGCATGGTCGTGGAGAATTTTTTCTTTGTACCGAAAACATCCTATGGGGAAAATTATTTGGTGAATTTTCTGAAAGACTCTGTGATGTAATTGACCTGATCATTAATAAATCTGAAGATCACTAAAAAGTCTCGATAGAACATCCGATATTTGCACCTCTTTTTTAAATGGCAAAACAAGACCTGATTAAGCAAGATGGAACCATCACAGAAGCATTATCAAATGCGATGTTCCGTGTACGACTCGAAAACGGTCATGAGATTATCGCCACCATTTCAGGAAAGATGCGCATGAATTACATCCGTATTTTACCGGGAGATAAAGTGGCGGTTGAAATGTCGCCCTATGATTTAACGAGAGGAAGAATTACGTACCGATACAAATAACGATACACAATCCACGTAACACGATTCACGATAACGAAAAACGATTCACCATTCACCAATGAGAGTCCGAGCATCTATCAAAAAACGAAGCCCTGAATGTAAAATCGTTCGCAGGAAAGGGAAGCTGTATGTGATTAACAAAAAAAATCCACGGTTTAAACAACGGCAGGGTTAGATCGCGATGCGTAACTGCGAAAAAAAACAAAATGAACGAACTAATCAACCTAATCACCTATTAACCCAATAACCAAGAATGGCGCGCATATCAGGCATTGATTTACCAAGGAACAAAAGGGGCGACATCGGTCTCTCTTATCTTTTCGGCATTGGTCGTTCAGGAGGAATTAAAATCCTTGAGCAAGCCGGAGTGGATATAAACAAGAAAGTGAGTGAATGGGATGACGATGAACTAAATCGCATCCGTGCTATCATCACGAGTGAATGGAAAGTGGAAGGTGCTTTGCGATCAGAAGTTCAAATGAACATCAAGCGCCTGATGGACATTGGAAGCTATCGCGGCATTCGTCATCGTAAAGGATTGCCCGTTCGGGGCCAGCGCTCGCGCACTAATGCTCGTACGCGCAAAGGAAAACGTAAGACAGTTGCTGGAAAGAAGAAGGCACCGGCGAAGAAGTAGGCAGTAGGCAATTGACAATAGGCAAAAAAATAAATAGTCTAATACACAAAAATGGCAGAAGTTAAGAAAGCAACGAAGAAAAGAACAGTGAAAGCTGACGCTGAAGGTCAAGTGCATATTCAAGCCAGCTTTAACAATCTTATTATCACCTTCACCAATAAAACCGGCCAAACCATTTCGTGGTCATCCGCCGGTAAAGTTGGTTTTAAGGGATCTAAGAAGAACACGCCTTACGCAGCGCAGATTGCAGCACAGGAAGCATCCAAGGTTGCGCATGACGCGGGAATGAAAAAAGTAGAAGTATTTGTGAAGGGACCGGGCTCTGGTCGTGAAGCAGCAATTCGCTCGATCAATTCCTCAGGCATAGAAGTTACTGTAATCCGTGATATTACCCCGATGCCCCATAATGGTTGTCGTCCACCGAAACGCAGGAGAGTTTAGAATCACGATACACGAGTTCTCCCGATTTAATCGGGATTCACGTAACACGATTCACGATAAAAACAAAAATCAGTTAGGAAGCTCAAAACATAAAAAACCATTCAAAGATTAAAGATCAACCATCATAGATTCTAAATGGCAAGATATACAGGACCCAGATCAAAGATTTCAAGAAAATTCGGTGAGCCGATTCTTGGCTACAGCAAAGCGCTGGAGAAAAAGAATTATGCACCCGGCATGCATGGCACAACAAAAAAGAGAAAGCAAGCCACAGAGTATGCTGTCCAGCTAAAGGCTAAACAAAAAGCAAAAATGATTTATGGTTTGCTTGAGCGCCAGTTTGCGCGTTTCTATCGTGAGGCAGTGCGCAAGAAAGGTGTCACAGGCGAAAATCTTATGAAACTTCTTGAAGCAAGATTGGACAATGTGGTATACCGTCTCGGAATTGCTTCAACCCGCCGGGCTGCCCGTCAATTGGTGTCCCACAAACATATCATGGTGAATGAGAAGATAGCGAATGTGCCGTCAATGATACTGAAGCCGGGAGATGTGGTGAGTGTGAAAGGAAATTACAGGGACAATACCGTGATCAAACAAGCGCTCGGAAATCGGGATTCAAAATTTGGATGGCTCGAGTGGAACAGTGATAAGTTCGAAGGAACATTTCTGGCTCTTCCTGAGCGCGATCAAATTCCTGAGAACGTTCAGGAGCAATTGATTGTTGAATTGTACTCTAAATAAAATATGTTGTGGGCTATGAGTTATGCCCTATTAGCAAAAAACTAAATACTAAGAACTAAAAACTAAATACTAAAAATGGCTTTACTCACTTTTCAAAAACCGGATAAAATTGTTCTTCAGAAAGCAACAGACTTCGAAGGACTCTTTGAATTCCGTCCGCTGGAACCCGGGTTTGGTGTTACCATCGGTAATGCAATTCGTCGCGTACTGCTTTCTTCGCTGGAAGGGTATGCAATTGTCTCTATCCGCCTAAGCGGAGTAGACCATGAGTTTTCAACCATCAAAGGAGTGATTGAGGATGTGACAGAAATCGTTTTGAACCTCAAGCAGGTCCGTTTCAAAAGAACAACGGAGGAAGAATTGCAGAGCGAGAAAATCTTAATTTCCATCAAGAACAAAGATGAATTTGTTGCAGGAGATATTGAAAAAGCATCTTCTAATTTCCGCATCATGAATCCTGATCTTATTATATGCAGAATGGAGCGCAGCGTGAAACTCGACATGGAAATCATTGTAGGCAAAGGAAGAGGATATGTTCCGGCAGAAGAAAATGAAGTGACTGATGCACCTATCGGTACCATTGCCATGGATGCCATCTTCACTCCTATCAAGAACGTTCGTTATTCCGTAGAGAACACGCGCGTTGAACAACGCACTGACTATGAAAAATTGATCGTAGAAATTAAAACGGACGGAACCATTCATCCTGAAGAAGCAATCAAGGGAGCAGCGAAAATTTTGATTCAGCACCTCATGCTCGTGAGTGACGAGAACATCACCTTTGAAAGCAAGGAGAAGAAAGAGGAGGAAATGGTAGACGAGCACGTATTGCAAATGCGCAAGCTTTTAAAAACACCTCTCGAAGATTTGGATCTTTCTGTTCGCGCTTACAACTGTTTGAAAGCAGCAAAGATTTCTTCATTGTCAGAACTTGTTAAATACGATACGAATGAGTTGCTCAAGTTCCGCAACTTCGGAAGAAAATCATTAATGGAAATTGAAGCGCTCATCCAGGAAAAAGGATTGCACTTTGGAATGGACCTGGCGAAGTTTGGAATTGAAGAATGAAAAACAGGAAATTAGTTTATTAGCAAATTGGGTTATTCGGATTCCCAATAAACTAATATCCTAATGCCCCAATATCCCAATTATCATGAGACACCGTAATAAAATTAATCAACTCGGCAGAGAGACACAGCATCGCAAAGCATTGCTGCGCAACCTTGCAATTTCTTTGATCGAGAAGAAGCACATCACCACCACAACAGCAAAAGCTAAAGAGCTTCGGCGCTATGTTGAACCGCTTCTCACCCGTGCTAAGAATGATTCCACACATAACCGCCGAATTATTTTCAGCATGCTTCGTCATAAAGAAACCATCAGCATGTTGTTTGGTGAAGTCGCGGAGAAAATTGCGGATCGTCCCGGAGGATATACCCGTGTTGTCAAAATCGGTACTCGCCCGGGTGATAATGCTGACATGGCGCTGATTGAGTTGGTTGATTTTAGTTTATTGAATGGCGGAGGAGAGATTTCTGCAAAAGCAACAGAGGCAACACCTAAGAAGCGTACTCGCCGCGGTGGAAAAAAACAAACCGGGGCAAAACCGGAAACGAAAACGGATAACGTTAAAAGCGGAAAAAAGCCTTCCACAAAAACTCCTAATGCACCTAAGCGTCGCCAGAGGAAAAGCGGTGATGCGTAGCACAGACTTACTTAAGAGAAAGTCGGGTGTATTGAATCAAATGTCTCAACATCGTCGTATTAAATGTTTAGTGGCTGATTCCTATTGGTCAGTTGCAATTCCCCATAATGAGGATGCCGGAAATTTTACTTGTTGATGATCATGCCCTCATAAGGCGTGGAATGAAGTATGTAATTAATTCCAATTTTTCAGGATGCAGCATTGATGAAGCCGAAGACGGAAAGGGGATGATAGAGCAATTGAAAAGCAGGCATTATACACACTTGATTCTTGACCTGCAGTTGCCGGATTGTAACGTGATGAATATCTTTGAAACTATTCGCAATGATTTTCCGGATTTACCCATACTAATTTACACCATGAGCCCGGAGGATATTTTCGGAAAACGACTGTTGCAGATGGGCGCCAAGGGTTTTCTTTCCAAAGAAAGCAATGTAAAAGAGGTGATAAAAGCACTCAATCTTTTTTTGCTGGGAAGAAATTATATGAGCGCTGAAATGGAGGAACTGATGAAGATGGAGCCCGCAATCAGCTATAGTACTCAAAATCCTTTCGATGACCTTTCAGCTCGTGAAGTGGCAGTTGCCCATAATTTATTGCGTGGTATCGGTGTAAAAGAAATTGCCGGCGAACTTGATCTTAAATCCTCTACAGTGGCAACTTACAAGGCGCGCATCTTCGACAAGATTGGAGTGAATAACCTGATGGACCTCCGAAATATGGCTCAAATGTTTCACTTCTCTACATAATCCCTGCTTTATTTTTCCTTTGCATCATTCAAAGATGCTTGTGAGTATACTGATTATTCAGTTATATTGTATGCTCCGAGTTTAATCTCTTCCTTTTTCCTCTTAAACAGCGTTTTTTATGATTTGCAAGCCCGGTGTTTTGATTGACAATTCTCCGTCAAGGCACGTAAGTTTCATTTCCCCCAATGATCTCCAATCTGTTTTTGAACAACTATTACAGATAAGAACATAATTGACTATTATAGTTAGCTGTAATTAACAATTATAGCTAACTATATAATCAACTATTAGTGTAGTTTGAATTCTACAATTAGTCGATAGCATTGCTTGTTCCTTTGTGTACAAATAAAATATTGCAGGGGCATGAGTTCCCCAAATCACGAAGGATCAGTTTAATTACCGTCGAGCTTAAGGGAAAATTCTTTAGATAAAAACTACAATCATGAAAACTTTAATACCGAATCTTAAGAAGTTTTCAATACTGATAGTCGCCATTACTTTAAACTTTGCATTCAATGCTTCTTCACAAAATGGAGAGGACCCTGCATCAAAACTTAAAGAGAATCCTATGTTGGACGATAAAAAATCGTCCGTTATAAGCCCTGACATTAAAAACCTGTTGCATTATTATGACAAGCAGATTTACTTTACTAAAAACGAGGGTCAGTGGCCCGCAAATATAGTTTTCAAGGCAGACTTCCCATTGGGCCAAGCAGTTGCTACTAAAAAAGGAATGCTTGTAGGAACTTTTGATCCAACCGATATTTCCGTTCAATATAATTACGGAATGAAAGAAGAAGAGGCTAAGAAGAATCACACCCCATTCAATGACCATAAAGTTAAGGTGAAAGGACATGCCTGGATGATGAACTTCCTAAATAGTTCACCATTGATGAGTATTGAAAGTAAAACCAGACACCCGGATGTATTCAATTATTTTATTGGCGCTCCTTCAAAATATAAAACCCGTGTAAGTAACTTCCAGGAAGTTTGGTATAAGAATGTTTACGATAATGTAGATGTACGCTACTATCCTTCAGAAGATGGAACCCTTGAGTACGACATGATCTGCAAACCGGGTTTCAGCAAGAATAATATTGCTATTCAAATGGACGGGATTTCAAATCTCTATTTAAAACAAAATGGATCTCTTGTTTTAAAAACAAGCATTGGTGAAATGATGCTTCCGGCACCCGTTGCTTATCAAAAAATTAATGGTAAAAAAATATTAGTAGAAGCACATTATGTAATTACCGGAAATAATGTCGTGAAATTCAGTATTGGAAATTATGATGCGCTTCAAACACTCATTATTGATCCCATCGCATTGCGTTGGGCGACATTGATAAACAACAACTCCACAGGAGATAACCATGGACATTGTATTTGGGTGGATCCGTCTGATGGTGCCATTTATGTTGTAGCCCGGGTTGCTGGAACTACGAACCTGATAACCCCGGGAGCCTTTGACGAATCGGCTAATGGAAATTTAGAAACGATTATAGGCAAGTACACTGAGCCGGATTCTACAGGTGGTTCGGGAAGCCGTGTTTGGCAAACCTATATAGGCGGTGGCGGCGATGACAACCCTTATGCTATGGAGCAGGGACCAGATGGCAATCTTTACATTACGGGTTATACTTCAAGTGCAAACTTCCCCTTATTAGGTGGAAGCGCTTTCAGTGGTTCGAGCATTGATGACGGTACCCAGTTATCTGATAATATTTTTGTAATGAAAATTAATAGGGATGGAAATTCCATTAAGAGTTCAGTTATAGGAGGTAATGGTGACGATGGGTCATTTGATCTTCGCTTTACACCTGACGGTAGCATCCTTATTTGTGGGAATACCAGAAGTACAAATTTAAATACGGTACATTCAGGTATAGGTGCTACAAATACTAACTTCGGTGGAGTTGATGTAATTGTTTTTAAAATCAATTCAGATTTAAGTACCCTTTCATGGATTAAAAATTACGGAGGTTCCGGTACCGATCAGGCGACCATCATGTTGAACAACCCTGATAATGGTGATTTATATGTAGCAGGTTATACTTCTTCTTCAAGCGTTTTCCCTATCGTGAATGCCCGACAATCTTCTAAAACGGGAAGTACAGATGGGTTCATCCAAAAATTAAAATCCAACGGGACCATTGTTTGGTCTTCATATTTCAACTCTGCTTCAGGCAAAACAACCGACATTCTCTGCATGGAATTTAATACTCTAAGGAACAAACTTTATTTCGGTGGAATTACCGGCGGATTAAACACAAGCAATGTATCGGGCTCCGTAGTTTATGATAACACTTATAACAGCGGAACGAATGATTTCTTCGTCGCCAGCATGGATACCAATCAAACCTTTAACGCTTCAACATATATTGGCGGTTCAGGCAATGAAGTAAACATGATGGGCTTGAATATTGACCTGAACAATGATGTATATGTTTTTGGATATGCTAACAGCACGAATTTCCCGACTACTTCAGCCGCTTTACAAACACAATTAAACAACGTTAGCAACAACGGGGTAAATCCGGCTAATGACAAGGTATTTCTAAAATTATCCTCTTCACTTTCAAGCTTGCTTTTCAGCACTTATTATGGCGGAGCTGCAGACGATTATGATCCGGTGGGAGAGCGCGGTATCAAATTTTCCAACTGCCGCATCTATACAATTGTTACCGGACGATCAAACAATCTTCCTTTGACCGAGGGGGCCGCTACGACCTCTAAATTAAGTTCAACTTCAATCTATGAACCCGGGCTTGTAGTTTGGGCAAATCCTCCTGATCTTTCCAACAATACTATTTTCGGCAGCCAGTCAGTTTGTGCCGGGGCTATTCCTGCAGGTTTTACTGGTTCTGAACCTTCATACATATTACCGAATGTTATTCGTAACGGAACTATTTCTGCATATCCGGTAACCCTTTCTTCTGCTACCACTTATCAATGGCAAAGAAGTAGTGATAGCATCAATTGGGAAAATGTCACAGGAGGCACCAATCAAAATCTAAGCAATTCATTGATTGGCAGCGTATATCAGAAAACTTATTTCCGAAGAATCATTGGTGGTGATGCCTGCATAATAGCAGGCGCAGCTGATCAATCAGTAGTTATAAAAACATTAACTACACCGGGTACTATTACGAATGTAACATGTTATGGATTTGGCAATGGATCACTCACGGCACATCCTGATGGAACACCAAATTATAGTTATAGCTGGAATACGGGTGCAACAAGTCAAACTATTTCTAACTTAGTTCCCGGATCCTATACCGTAACAGTTACTGATGGAAATAATTGCTCAGCCTCAAATACATTTCAAATAACTCAACCGGATACACTTGGAATAAGTGGAGTAATGGGTAACATAACAACGACCGGAGGAAATAATGGATACATTAATTTAACAGTGATCGGCGACACAAGTCCGTACAACTATTTGTGGAATGATGGAATAACCAGTGAAGATCGAAGCAACCTTATCGCAGGTATCTACACGGTAGCGGTAACGGACCTCCAGGGTTGCCAGGCAGCACAAAGCTTCACAATCACACAACCGGAATGCATCATCAGCATGAGCGCGACCTGCACGAAGCCCGCCTGCTTAGGTGATGCAAATGGAAGCATTCATATTACAGTCGTGGGAGCACAAGGTACCGTTACCTATCTTTGGAATGATGGAACAACCACTCAAAATCGTAGTGGATTGACTGCCGGAATTTATACGGTTACAGCAACCGATGGAAGTGGATGTTCTGCTACGTTCATCCGACCAATTAGTCAACCGGGACCAATTAACATAAACGAAACGCATATTAACGTTTCCACTTTGGGTGGTCACAATGGCTCTATAGACATAACTGCTACTGGCGGCTCGGGGCTTAAAACCTACTTGTGGAATGATGGTGTTTCAAAACGAGACCGCGTACATCTTTATGCCGGAACTTATACCGTCACAGTTACGGACAAGCATGGATGCACTGCATCGAGAGCTATCGCCATTACTCAACCTTCAGGCAAGGCGGCTCTTTCACTGGAGCAGTCAATAAAACTTTATCCTAACCCGGCAAGCAGTGAGTTTATTGTTCAGTTGAATCTGGATGATGCAACTGATGCTCCCTTTAAAATTCATATAATAAATACAGTGGGCCAGGTAGTAGCAATAAGAACCGGCAACTTTGCAGACGGTATACTTCGTGAAATCTTCGAAACGAATGCCGGAATAGCGGATGGTATGTACCAGGTTCAGATCATCTGGAACGATCAAATAATTATCTGTGCGCTGATTATTAATAAAGAGTAATTGTTGTAGTGCAATTCACAATATTGTCAAGCAGTTCCCTCGAAAGGGGGAGCTGCTTTTTTCTTGTTTCGACTACTTGACTAAGTTGTTGATTGCTTGCTTGAAGATGAGATAAAAATTCGGCGCTCTTCTATAGAGAGTTTCATGACAGCAGATGTTGTCGGTTTCCTTACAAGATCCAACCTCAGCAGATCTGAAAGCAAGTCATAATAATAAAATTACCTTTGAGAGAGTAAATCGCCGCAAAGCAGACTGACCGAACGATTCAAGTTTTTTCTTTCACCCTCTCTCCTACTTCGCCACGATATCATTTTTCACAACAGAGCCTTTTTTCATACTTTTTTTATTAATGACGAGATGTTGGCAACAAAACATTTGTTGCTTTAAAAATTTTTATACCGCATCGTTTTAAAATGTATCTTTCACCCTGTAAATAATTTGATGTTGATTCCATCATTTTTACTGCTATGAAAAAAATTTTTACCCTCATTTTTATTTTATCAGTTACTTCCAAAATTTTATTTGGACAACAAGTCATTCATGCATGCTGTGATACTTTTGTGTGTTTACCCGGAACAGCTGTGCCTTTGGAAGTGGTAATTGATTCAGGCACGCAGGGAACATTGCTCAACATTGCTGATGATATTTACAGCCAGGTAATTAATCTTGGTTTTTCATTTACCTATTTCGGTAACACGTACTCCCAATGTGTTCTTTCCACCAATGCCTACATCACTTTCGACCTGGCTAACGCGCTTCAGTGGTCTCCATGGACCATAAGTAATGCTGCACCTTCTCCGTTAAATCCGTTGAACTCAATCTATGGACCCTGGCATGATGTAGATCCGGCTGTTCCCCCTTATGGCACTATGGGTTTCGGAACATTCGGTACTGCACCCAACCGCTTTTTCATTTTTAACTTTTGCAGCGTTCCCATGTATTCGTGCAACGATACTCTTTTCACAGGGCAAATTATTTTGTATGAAGGAACCAATGAAATTGAAATTCATCTGACGGAAAAAAGACTTTGCAGTACATGGAATGTCGGGGCCGCCATTGAAGGCCTGCAGGACAATACCGGCGCTGTTGCAGTGATTGTGCCCGGAAGAAATTACCCCGCGCAATGGACTGCATTCAACGATGCCTATCGCTTTACCCCAAGCGGCAGCAGCTACACAGTCGCCCCTATCGCTTATGCGCCTGTTCCCTTTGTTGCAGGCACCCCCGTATGGAATACCATCAACGGAAATTATGTAGGTACCGGCTACAGCCTTAACGTATATCCACTCACCACCACAAGCTACGTGGTGACTACTGCCTCGTGCGGATTCTCTGCGGACACTATCACGGTAGTGGTCGGGAGCCTGCCTGCAATTTACGACACTGTGGATCTGTCGTGCACGGGTAGTAATGACGGAGCTGTATCCGTGATGCCCACGGATAATAGCGGGCCTTATTCTTTTGTTTGGACCGACTCCAACGGGGACACATTGCAAATAGACAATGTAAACACTGGTGATACACTTTCGAATCTGCCTCCGGGAACATATAATCTGTTCTTCGTTAATTCCATTGGCTGCAATCAGCAGCATACCTATACGGTAACAGAGCCATTATATGAAGCAGCATTTAATGTTTCACCGGTATCCATTTGTGATGGCACTGCGACGATATTCACCGATTCTTCTTCCGGAAATATTTCTACTTACTTATGGGAATTTGGCGACGGTGCCACTTCATCGCTGCAAAACCCAACGCATACGTACACCACACCCGGAGCGTACACTATTACGCTTACGATTACTACACCTAACGGCTGCACTGATACTGCACAAACTTCTTACATCGCAAGCGGAACGATACAGGGAGTAGTAGATCAAATGACTGATGCAAAGTGTTTTAATAGCTGTGATGGAGCTATCATCGTGAGTGGCAGCGGAGGCGCGCTTCCTTTCAGCTACTCCTGGTCGAATGGCCAAACCTCGCCCGGAATCGGTGGCCTTTGCGCAGGTGCATACACGGTGATCATCAGCGATTCCGCAAACTGCTCAGACACACTCACGCTCCAGATCAATGAGCCAACACAACTTTATTTCTTACTTGATTCGATCAGCAACCCAAGTTGTTACGATTATTTTGATGGATACGTCAAAATCGAAGCGCGCGGTGGCACACCGAATTATCTTTACTCGTGGCAACCTTATGGAGGCAACAGTACCGTCGCGTCTCACCTGAATGCAAATACTTATACGGTCGAAGTTAAGGATGCGCATAGTTGTTTGCACGATACTATTCTGCAACTCACACAGCCCGAGCCTTTAGTCATCACGTATCCCGGAGATACTACGATTTGCTACGGAACAGAAGCGACACTAAATGTTCCCATCAGTGGCGGCACACCTCCCTATGCTGTCACCTGGAATACCGGCGACAATTCCAACCCTCTGCTGTTTAAAACTGATTTCGATTCTACGATTACGGTGTTTGCACTAGATGCCAATGGCTGCACCGCCGGCCCGGTGGAATATCGCGTACAAGTGCTTCATCAGCCCACAGTGAGTTTGGGAAATGATACTACGATGTGTGCCGGGGATGTACTCGACAAAAGCATTTTTCAGCCGGGAGTTTTATATGAATGGCAGGATGGATCGAAGTACTATAACTACGAAATCGGGGAAACGGGAATTTACTGGGTGAAAGTTTATAACGACTGCTTTTCTGCGGATGACTCCATTACCGTGAAGTTCGATGACTGTTCCACATGTGTACACGTGCCTGACGCTTTCACTCCCAACAATGATGGCATCAACGATATTTTTAAGGCGGAGATCGGCTGTTATTTCACAAACTATCTTTTCAAAGTCTTCAATCGTTGGGGGCAATTACTTTTTGTCACTGAAGATCCAAATGGTGGATGGGATGGAAGAAACGGCGGGAAGACTGAAGAAACGGGTACTTACGTTTGGCAATTGCAATATGCAGGCTCGGAACATGATCTTTCCCTCGATCAAAAATTATCAGGCTATGTTGTTTTAATTCGTTAAAAGCGATGTGGCTATTTAAAGCTCTCCGACTACCTTTGACTTCATGCTGAAGAAAATTATTTCCACTATTGCGATTGCAATAATTTTTTCTTCCTGCTCCACTTTAAGAACTTACACCTCTCTCGATTCAGCTCTCGAAAATCCAGAAGCTGTTGAGCGGTTAAAAATATCTTACCAGAATCTCCATTCACTTCCTCCTGAAATCGCACGGCTGAAAAATCTGCGGGAGCTTATTCTCTTCCGTGATAATCTTGATTCACTGCCCGATGCAATCGGAGCGTTTCCCAATCTTGAAAAACTTTCAGTTACAAGTTGCCGTCTTCAAAAGATTCCGCCCTCGATTGGCAAGCTTTCGAAGCTTCGCATTTTGTATCTGCAAAACAATCAAATCTCATTTCTTCCAAACTCAATTGGTAACCTTCCCGCTTTGCAACAATTGAATGCCTCGAATAACTATCTCGATTCCATTCCATCTTCTGTCGGGCAGTTGCAAAACCTGGAATATCTTTTTCTCGCCGGGAATAATTTGAAATCTATTCCCCCATCCATCGGGGACCTCCGGCAACTTCACATTCTTCATTTGGGAGAAAATGATTTACTCACGCTGCCGAACGAGATGGGCAAGCTTAATGCGTTAGTCGAATTGGATGTGGTGAATGCCGGCGCCCTGCTGAGAATTCCTGAATCAATGTGTGCGCTTCACAATCTCGAAACTATAAATGCTGATCCCACGGTGATCATACCTAATTGCATCTTAAGCAGAATCTTTTCGAGACAGCGATAAATTTCTTTACAATGTTACCTCCAGCACCGGCGAACTGACTGAATATTTTTCTCCTTCAATCGCTAATTCTGTATTCGGAAATATCATACGTGCTTCTTCAAGCATCGGCTCGAGCTCAGTGTATTTTGCAGAGAAGTGCCCGATCAATAATTTTTTCACATTCGATTTCATCGCGATGGTTGCGGCTTGTGAGCTCGTGCAATGGAAAGTTTGTATGGCGCGCTCCATTGATTCATTCATGAATGTTGACTCATGATACATCAGGTCAGCGCCTTCCACCTGCGGAATAATTTTTTCGTTGTACAGAGTATCAGAACAAAAAGCATACGAGCGAATGGGTGAAGGCTCACCGGTGAGTTCCGAATTAGGAATTGTTTTTCCATTCGCCACGAAATCTTTTCCCTTCTTCAAATCTGCAATCGCAGTAACCGGAACCTGAAACTCCTCTAATTTTTGAGGAAGAATTTTTCGCTGATGATTTTTTTCCCGAAACAAAAATCCACAGGTAGGAATGCGATGGTTCATGACGATGGTGCTCACGTTCAATTCTTCATTCTCAAAAATTTTTTCTTCAGCTTTTGCATCGTATTCATGAAACACAATCTCGTAGATAAGATGCGTGTCAGAATAGCTGAAGTTGAGCGCAATAATTTCTTTCAACCCCTTCGGGGCAAAAACATGGAGTGGTTCTCTTCGCTGCAACAAATGATATGAAGTGAGCAAACCAATAAATCCATAATAATGATCGCCGTGAAGATGCGTAATGAAAATGTGATCAATCTTGCTGCGCTTAATTTTCAGTTGGCTGAGCCGCATTTGCGTTCCTTCACCGCAATCGAGCAGAAAATATTTTTCATTGTGGTTTAAAACCTGTGAAGTAGGATGGCGTCCGTGGGCCGGAATGGCAGAGTTACTTCCGAGGATGGTAACTTCGAAGGTCATGGCTCAGTCGTATCATTGAAATCGCGTTCGATTTCTTCCATCAAAACCAGATCTTTCGCTTCCTGCATAGTGTGGACGAGATGAAGGACGGAATCGAGCTGTGAGATCTGTAAGAGTCGCAATACCTGCTCATTGATTCCTGAGAGGACAAAGGTTCCTTTTGCATTCTTGCATAAACGATCAGAAATTAAAATCGCGCTGAGTCCCGAGGAATCAACGAACTTTACATCGTTCATGTCGAAAATAATATTGCGAATCCCTTCGGCGTTGAGCAAAATCATTTCTGATTTCAGTAGCGGCCCGGTTTGTGAATTGAGATTTTCTTCGTGTAGTGAGAACACGCAATACTTTTCCTGCTTATCCATGCTGAACTTCATGATACTCTTTCTTGTTTTGCATTGCAAGGTAGGTTAAAAAAAATTCTCGGACTGAAACCTTTGAAAGCACTCAATAAAATGAATTTCAGAGGCAAAATGTCATACAACTCTAATCGTTAATGTTGAAAACAAAACTTAAGGTGACAGGAATTTGTAAATAATTTCAACTCGTCTTACTTTGCATGACAGATTGATTGCAAAAGAAAGTTGGCGGGTACTTTGTTCAAAATAAAAACTATGGAAGCAAAATTTTCTCCGAAGGTCAAAGAAGTGATCTCGTATAGCAGAGAAGAAGCCCTGCGGCTGGGCCATGATTTTATCGGCACCGAGCATTTGATACTGGGATTGATCCGCGATGGCGACGGACTTGCCATTAAGATCTTAAAGTCAATGGATGTAGATATTGTGATGCTGCGCAAGGCGATTGAAGATTCAATCCGCGACAAAGCAATGCATCATCATAATGTGAATGTGAACAATCTTCCCCTTACCAAGCAGGCAGAGAAGGCATTGAAGATTACAATCCTTGAAGCAAAAGTTCAGAAGAGTGACACGATAGGGACTGAGCATTTGATTCTTTCCATCCTAAAAAATAAAGACACAGTGGTTACAGAAATTCTCTCGCGATTTGAAATCGATTACGATTCTTTCAAAGCCGAATTGGAATTCATGCTGAATGATGTGAAAAGTGAGATTCCCCATGAGCAGCATGAGGAGGAAGAAGGGTTTGAAGAAGAAAAATCTAAAAGCACTTCGTCAACACGCAAAGCGCCTGCTGCAAAATCACGCACACCCGTGCTCGATAATTTTGGAAGAGATATTACCAAGCAGGCAGAAGAAGGAACGCTTGATCCTATTGTTGGAAGAGATACAGAAATCGAACGCGTTTCGCAAATCCTCAGCAGAAGAAAAAAGAACAACCCGATTCTCATTGGTGAACCCGGCGTTGGTAAAACAGCAATTGTGGAAGGTCTTGCGTTAAGAATTATTCAGCGTAAAGTTTCGCGCGTGTTGTTCGATAAGAGAATTGTGATGCTGGATCTCGCTGCCCTTGTCGCCGGAACAAAATACCGAGGGCAATTTGAAGAGCGGATGAAAGCCATCATGAATGAACTGGAGAAGAACCGCGATGTGATTCTTTTCATTGATGAAATTCATACGATTGTGGGTGCAGGCGGAGCGACAGGGTCCCTCGATGCTTCGAACATTTTTAAACCTGCTCTTGCCCGTGGCGAACTCCAATGCATCGGCGCTTCTACCCTTGACGAGTATCGCCAGTATATTGAAAAAGATGGTGCGCTTGATCGCCGCTTTCAAAAGGTGCTGATTGATCCGCCTTCTCCGGAAGAAACGATCATCATCCTCAATAACATCAAGAGCAAGTATGAAGATTTTCACAATGTAAATTATGCTAACGAAGCAATCGAAGCGTGTGTGAAACTGAGTACCCGTTACATCACCGATCGCTTGCTTCCTGACAAGGCCATTGATGTGCTGGATGAGGTAGGTGCGAAAGTTCACCTAAAAAATATCCATGTGCCACCAAGCATTTTAGAATTGGAGAAGAAGATTGAAGATGTGAAGACCGAAAAAAATCGCGTCGTAAAAAGTCAGCGCTATGAAGAAGCAGCGAAGTTGCGCGACAGTGAGAAGCGATTGATTGAAGAACTGGAGCGCGCAAAGAATGATTGGGAAGAAGATACCAAGGTGAAGCGCTATCCTGTAACAGAAGAAGACATTGCCGAGGTGGTTGCGATGATGACGGGCATTCCCGTGAAGCGCGTTGCTCAGAGCGAAAGCTCGAAGCTGCTGAACATGGCAGAAGAATTAAGCGGCAGTGTTGTGGGACAGGAAGAAGCAATCAGAAAAATCACAAAGGCCATTCAGCGCAACCGCGCAGGATTGAAGGACCCCAAGAAGCCGATTGGCTCATTCATTTTCCTTGGACCAACAGGAGTCGGCAAAACAGAATTGGCAAAAGTGCTTGCGAGATATTTGTTCGATTCAGAAGATACGCTGGTGCGGATTGACATGAGCGAGTATATGGAAAAATTTTCTGTGTCACGCCTGATTGGCGCTCCTCCGGGTTATGTGGGTTATGAAGAAGGAGGACAACTCACGGAGAAAGTCCGGCGGAAACCATACAGTGTAATTCTGCTCGATGAAATTGAGAAAGCGCATCCGGATGTGTACAATATTTTATTGCAGGTACTTGATGATGGATTGCTTACCGATGGTCTCGGAAGAAAAGTAGATTTCAAGAATACCCTTATCATCATGACGTCGAACATCGGTGCGCGGCAGTTAAAGGATTTCGGACAAGGCATCGGGTTCAATACAGCAGCGCGTCAAGACCAGGAAGACGGACATTCAAAATCAGTAATTGAAAGTGCCTTGAAGAGAACTTTCTCTCCTGAATTTCTCAACCGTGTTGATGATGTGGTGATCTTCAATGCACTCACCAAAGACCATATCTTCAAAATCATTGACATTATGCTGCGCGATGTGCTCAAGCGCGTAACCACTCTCGGCTATCAGCTTGAACTCACCGGTGGGGCGAAAGAATTTATTGCCGAGCGCGGATATGATTCCAAGTTTGGTGCGCGACCATTGCAGAGAGCAATTCAAAAATATCTTGAAGATCCGCTTGCAGAAGAATTGCTCAATTCAGAGATGAAAGCAGGCGATACCATCATGGTGGATGTTGATCCTGCCGATCCTGAGAAGCTGAAAACTTTGGTGAAGAAATTAGTGAAGGAAGAGAAGATGGATGTTTGAGTTTAGAAATTAGAAGGTAGAAGATAGGAGATAGAAGGTAGAAGCCCTCGCAAGAGGGCTTTTGTTTTTTGAAGGTTTATATTTACGCTGTGAAACTGTTCACCGTCCTCTTCGCTCTCTACACAATATTGCTTTCGGTAATCCCATGCTCTGAAAGCTTAATGAATAAAGACAAGACACCACGTCTCACTGAGCTTTCACATAACTCCAATAATCAGGAAGGCACAGATGATTGCAGTCCTTTCTGCCAATGCGATTGCTGTCATAGTTTGGTAGTCCTTTCAGTTTTTCATACTCTTCTCCCTGTTCCTGCTTTTTCTCAAAAACATTTTTCCGCGCTCCCAACGCATATTCCTTCTCATTTTGCTGCTGACTTTTGGCAGCCACCCCGCATAGGTTAAGAATCATATCAGCAAAACTTTTCTGAAATGGTGACTGAAGTGTTTTCATTTCAGCCTGATCATTACTCACGTTCGATTACTAACCTCGTTCATTTCGTATGATTAATAAAATCATTCAGTTCTCCATCGCGAACAAATTCTCCGTGGGCTTTTTTACACTTGCACTAATTCTCTACGGAATTTATTCCGTTACACAATTGCCCATTGATGCAGTGCCTGATATAACAGACAACCAGGTGCAAGTCATTACACTCGCTCCCACTTTAGGAGCGCAGGAGGTAGAGCAGTTCATCACTGCTCCCATTGAATTGGCTTTCGCCAACATTCCGGAAGTTGAACAGCGGCGATCTATTTCACGATCCGGACTTTCAGTGATCACCATTGTGTTTCACGATCGAACAGATCTTTATTGGGCGCGGCAGCAAATCACCGAGCGCCTCAAGGAAGCTGAATCACATATACCCGAAGGATTAGCAGAACCGGAGCTTGCACCAATCACAACAGGATTAGGTGAAATTTATCACTACGTCGTGTACGCAAAGCAGGGGTACGAAAACAAATACGCTACAACCGATTTGCGCACCGTCCAGGATTGGATCATCAAGCCCCAGTTATCAGGCGTACCTGGCGTTGCAGAGGTCAGTGCATGGGGCGGCTATGTAAAAACTTATGAAGTAGCAATAGACAATGACCGTCTAAAATCAATGAATGTATCCATTCCCGAAGTCTTTGAAGCATTGGAGCACAACAATGAAAACACGGGAGGCAGTTACATTGAACAGCAAGACAATCTCTATTTCATTCGTGGCATTGGTCAGGTCAAATCCTTAGACGACATAGGAAAAACTGTGATCAAAAATGTAAACAATGTTCCTGTCCTTATTCAGGCTGTGGCAAAAGTGCAGTACGGTGCTGCAACGCGTTACGGTGCTGTTACGCGCGATGGTCGGGGTGAGGTAGTAGGCGGCGTAGTCCTTATGCTTAAAGGTGAAAACTTCAATGAAGTGAGCCGGAATGTAAAAGCACGAATGCACCAAATTCAAAAGTCATTACCGGAAGGAGTTGTTGCTGAGCCCTACATTGATCGCAGCGAATTGGTGAACCGTGCTATGGGTACAGTAGAAAGAAATTTATTGGAAGGAGCCCTGATCGTCATTTTCATTCTCGTATTGTTTCTTGGAAATCTTCGCGCGGGTTTCATTGTCGCATCAGTCATTCCGATGGCAATGTTGTTTGCCATAGTGATGATGAATCTCTTCGGAGTTTCAGGAAACCTCATGTCGCTGGGCGCTATTGATTTCGGTTTGATTGTGGATGGTGCCGTGATCATTGTTGAAGCAATTCTGCATCGCGTAACGAATATTAAAATTGAAACTGAAAAGCATCCGGGACTTTACACAGAGAAATATTCCGGAAAATCTTCTCTCTCCAAAGAACAGATGAACCATGAAGTTTATCACGCTGCTTCCCGCATGATGAATAGTGCCGCCTTCGGACAAATTATTATTCTCATTGTTTACATTCCCATTCTCACCCTCATCGGTATTGAAGGAAAAATGTTTCGACCGATGGCCATGACGGTTTCATTTGCCATCATCGGCGCACTGATTTTGTCACTCACATATATTCCGATGATGTCTGCACTGTTTCTCCCGAAAAAACCTTCTCACAATAAAAATATCAGCGACCGGATGATGGACACTTTCTCGCGTTGGTATCAGCCAATTATCAATTTTGCAATTAATCGTAAAGCGATTGTTATCGGAATCGCCGTAATTCTTTTCATTGGATCTGTATTCATGTTTACCAGGATGGGAAGTGAGTTTATCCCTACACTGGAAGAAGGAGACCTGACCGTAGAAATTTTTCTTCCGCAGGGAACATCACTGACTAAAACGGTAGAAACGTATTCAATGGCAGAAAAAATTCTGAAAGAAAAATTTCCTGAAATCAAACATGCCGTCACCCGGATTGGCTCAGGTGAAATACCAACCGATCCCATGCCTATTGAAGCAGGGGATATCATGCTTGCAATGAAACCGATGAACGAATGGACTTCCGCCCATTCACGGGAAGAAATGCAGGAGGAAATTGAAGAAGCACTTTCAGACATTCCGGGTGCATTTGTAGAGGTCACTCAACCCATGCAAATGCGTTTCAATGAATTGATGACCGGCATAAAGCAGGATGTTGCGGTGAAAATTTTTGGTGATGACCTGAATACACTTGAACAGAAAGCCAGCGAAGTAGCAAAGGTGATCAGCAGTGTTGAAGGAGTCACGGAACCAGGTGTTGAAAGGGTGAGCGGGTTGCCGCAAATGGTGGTGGAATATGACAGGAATAAACTGGCTCAGTATGGCTTGTCTGTCAGGGATGTAAATAAAATTCTCAGCACTGCGTATGCCGGAACATCCGCAGGAGTTGTGTATGAAGGTGAAAAAAGGTTCGACCTTGTTGTGAGGCTGCAACCGGAATCAAGGACAAATCTTGATGACATCAGAAATTTATTTGTGCCTCTTCCCGATGCAGGCCAAGTTGAATTGCGGCAGCTTGCCGACATTCAATTGAAGGAAGCACCCGCACAAATTTCAAGAGAAGACGGCAAGCGCCGAATCTATGTCGGGTTCAATGTTCGTGGTCGTGATATGAAAAGTGTGGTAGATGAAATTCAAAAGAAGTTAGATGAAAAAATAAAACTTCCGCCCGGATATTATTTTACGTACGGAGGAACATTTCAAAATCTCGTGGAGGCAAACAAGCGGTTATCAATAGCATTGCCCGGAGCTTTGGTGCTGATTTTTCTTTTGCTCTTTCTCACTTTCGGTTCGGCAAGAGAAGCGTTACTCATTTACACTGCAATTCCAATGAGTGCAATCGGTGGAGTGATTGCGCTTTGGTTGCGCGATATGCCATTCTCGATTTCAGCAGGAGTTGGTTTCATTGCATTGTTTGGAGTAGCGGTGCTGAATGGAATTGTTTTGATAAGCACGTTTAACCAGTTAGAGAAAGAAGGAATTGCAGACATCAGAGAAAGAGTTTTAAAAGGCACACGAATACGGTTACGACCCGTGCTCATGACTGCATCCGTTGCTTCGCTTGGATTTCTACCGATGGCAATTTCAATCAGTGCTGGAGCAGAGGTGCAGCGACCACTTGCCACTGTTGTAATCGGAGGTCTCATCTCTTCCACTGCATTAACGCTGATTGTTTTGCCGGCACTCTACATCCTTTTCTCGCGAAGAAGAAAAATAAAAACGACAACTACTTCAGCAACAATTATTCTGTTGCTCACTTCTTTTGCAACGCAGTCATCTGCTCAAACAACTCAATCCCCTTTGGTGGTTTCGCTCGACAGTGCTGTAAACATGGCCATGAGAAATAATCCCGCATTGCAATCTTCTCAGTTGCAACTTACTCAGCAACAGAAATTACAAAAGACAGCTTTTGATTTCGCCAAAACGGGTTTGTTCTATGAGAATGAAGATTTAAGATCAGACCAGCCGGATAATAAAGGAATTCTTAAAATCGGCATCACACAGTCTTTTGAATTTCCTACAACCTATTTCGCACAAGGAAAGGTCAATAAACAAAACACAGGCATTGTTCGGACAAATCTTTCACTTGTGCAAAAAGATTTATTGCGTGATGTGCGAAGCGCATACTTCAACTTGTGGCTTGCAGTAGAAAAGCAAAAACTTTTTATGCAGCAGGATAGCATTTTCACAGAGTTTGAAAATGCAGCTACGCTTCGATTCAATACAGGTGAAACAAATAAGCTTGAAATGCTTTCTGCACAGGCGAAGCACAAGGAAATTCAATTGGCCTTGCAATCCTCAAGTGCTGATGTGATCATTGCTCAACAGGAATTGATGAAGTGGATGAATGTGTCGGAGGCAGTGCTTCCTGAAACGACACAAGTCCAAAAGCTGAAATTGGAAATCGGAAATTCGGGAAGCCAAATTTCTAATTTCAATTTTCCAATTTCAGATCATCCATACTTACAACTCCCGCAACAAAAAATTTCCCTGGCAGAATATCAAAAGAAAGTGGAGGTAAATAAATTTTTGCCTGACTTAAACATTCGATATTTCAATCAAAATTGGTTAGGTATTGAACCCGGATACTACGGATACAGCTTAGGAATAAGTGTTCCATTATTCTTTTGGTCGCAACAGGGAAAAATTCAGGCAGCAAAACTCCGGCAACAGATAGCGCAAAAAGATTTTGAAACTGCAACACTGCAATTCAATACGGCTTACATCCAAACAATTCAGGAGTTAAACAAGCAGCAGCAATTACTTCAATACTACGAAACGACAGGAGTGCAACAGGCAGATGAATTATTGCATAGTGCAACGCTTGCATTTAAGAATGGTGAAATAGGTTATATCGAATACACTTCTTTGCTTTCGCAAAGTATTGACATCAAAAACAATTACCTCACTGCATTGAATAATTACAATCAGGCAGTGATCAAACTGAACTACTTCTTAAATCTTTAAAATGAGAATGGAAATTAGAAAATGGAAATTTGGATGACAAATTTCAAATTTCCATTTCAAAAGTGTCATTTCAAAAAAACACAAAATCAAAAACAAATGAAAACACTCACAACCCTTGACGTTTACAAACTTGCTGAAGAACTTTCTGATATTGTTTGGTATGCCTATGATACGTGGAGCTACAAAGCGCAACACACTATCGGCTTACAAGTAATCCGGTCTGCAGATAGCATAGCAGCAAATATTGCAGAAGGATATGGAAGATTCACACCTCCTGACCGAAGGAAATTCTACCGCTATGCAAGAGGTTCTTTTGAAGAAACCAAATCATGGTTGCGGAAAGCGATCCGTCGAAAAGTTCTTTCAAAAGACGATGAGAAGAAACTGACGATAATCATAAATGAGTTAGGTCCGAAACTCAATGCATTTATTTCAAAGACAAAATAGTAACAGGAAATTTGAAATTAGAAATTCAGATAGCCAAATTTCAATTTTCCAATTTCAATCTGGCCGTATCCCTGACTTAAAAACTAACTAATAAAAAAATGAAACCAACAACCTCACGAATCACAAACCGAATTCCCAATTTCCAATTTCCAATTTCATTGCTGATCATACTCATGCTTTGTATCTTTCAAAGCTGTAGTGACAAAAACGAATCTGAAGTTGCTAAAGAAGAAGAAACAAAGCAGGAAGCAGATGCAACGGAAGTCACTATCACAAAACAACAGTATGAAACCATAAACATCCAGCTTGGCACCATTGAGCAAAAAAATCTTACCAGTGTATTAAAGACAACAGGATTTTTGAAAGTGCCGCCACAGAATAAAGCAAGCATTACCGCTGCTATTGGCGGAACAGTACAAAACATTCTTATCCAGGAAGGTGACTATGTAAAAAAAGGGCAGACGTTGGTAACACTCATGAATCCTGATTTCGTCAAATTGCAGGGAGCATTTTTAGAGGCACAATCACAAATCACTTTCTCAGAAGCAGAATTTAACCGGCAAAAAGAACTGTCTCAAAAAAATGTCTCATCACAAAAAGTATTTCAACAGGCACAATCCGATTTCAATTCACTGCAGGCAAAGCTCAGTTCACTAAGGCAACAGCTTTTATTGCTTGGTATTAACCCTGAGTTACTTACAAAGAATAGCATTGCATCTGCTGTCAGTATCAAGAGCCCGGTAAATGGAAGTGTATCCCACATTGATATCAACATTGGCTCTAACATCGAACCCTCCGAAAGCATGATGAATGTCGTCGACAATTCACAACTGCATCTTGACTTATTTATTTACGAACAGGATTTAACGAACGTGAAAGTCGGGCAAACTGTAAATTTCACCTTGACTAATCTTGCAGGAAAATCATACACTGCAAAAATTTTTGCAATTGGAAATGCATTTGAAGGTGATACCAAAACCATTGCCGTTCACGCATCCATTCCGGGAGACAAAACAGGTTTGATTGAGGGAATGAACGTTATGGCCATGATAGATATTGGAAATAACTATGCGCCTTCTGTTCCGTCTTCAGCAATTACAAATACAGATGGTAATGATTACATTTTCATTCAGATTGAAGGACATGAAGTCAAAAGACATAAACATGATGATGAAGAAAGTAAAATTGAAAAGGAAGAATTAGGGGATGCTTTCACTTTCGAAAGAGTTCAGGTTAAGAAAGGTGTCACGGATGCAGGATACACAGAAATCACTCCGCTTGAAGAAATTTCTGCCAGCCCGAAGGTGGTTATTAACGGGAGTTTTTATTTGATGGCGATGTTGACTAATGAAGGTGAAGATTAGTGTTAAGCAAATGAAATTTTACATTGTGAAAACAAACGCAATACTCATACGTCTCAGTTGCGAAATCATTCTGAATAGTTGCAATCAAAATGCAGAAGTACTGATGATCGAAGCCTGCCATCAGATCGCAAAACTGAATTCAGCAGGAGGAGAAGAATAACGCTAATCAAATTTCATGCACCATGTCAGAAGATTTGCATTATCACAGTCACGCTCCGCAACCACTCACCAATGTCCACCGCGCATTCTACATCGGCATTGGGCTCAACTTATTCTTTGTTCTTCTTGAAGCAATAGCAGGATTAGCCATTCATTCATTGGCATTGATTTCCGATGCAGGCCACAATCTTGCTGATGTTGCAGGCCTGGCATTGTCGCTCCTTTCATTTCGTCTTTTGAAAGTGAAATCGAATCAAGTGTACACTTATGGTTATCGGAAGAGCACCATCCTCGTCGCGTTGCTGAATGCCGTAGTGCTGTTGGTTTCTATCGGAGCCATTGCGTATGAAGCTGTACATCGCTTGTTTCAGCCGGAACCATTGCCGGGAATTACCATCGCCTCTGTCGCTGCCATCGGAATTGTCATCAACTCTATTTCTGCGTGGTTGTTTTTGCATGACCAGGAAAAAGAAATAAATGCGAGAGGCGCATACCTGCACATGCTCGCCGATGCGCTGCTGAGTTTGGGAGTAGTTATTGGTGGAGTCATTATTTACTTCACTCATTGGTTTTGGATTGATCCGCTCATCAGCATTGCGCTCGTGGTTTTCATTCTCATCGGCACGTGGAATTTATTGCGAAGCAGTGTGCGAATGTCCATGGATGCCGTTCCTGAAAACATTTCATTCAATGAAGTGAAACAAGCGATGCTGCAAATTAAGGGTGTGCAGGATGTCCATCACATCCACATCTGGTCCATGAGTTCAACGGAAAATGCACTCACGGCTCACATCGTCATTGATGAAAGCACGTCACTTCCTGAAACAGAAAAACTCAAGCAACAAATCAAGCACGAACTGGAGCATCAGCACATCAGCCATGCAACGCTGGAATTTGAAATGAGGAATGCTGAATGTGAGACAGAAGAAATTTAACGAGACTTTGTTTTTGTTGAGGTGAACAATTTTTCCAATTTTTAACTTTTACAAACTCCGCAATGTATTTCCTCCTCTCCCACTTCTCTGCTGCAATTCTCTGTTTGTTTTTCGTGACGCTTTCCATAGCTGTGGCGTTTGCCGGATTTTTTCTGCTGAAAAGATTGGTCAATTACGAAACCTTCAAAGCGAATCACGAAGTGACCGGATTAATTTTCGCGGCTACCAGCCTGATTTATTCTCTCGTGCTTGCTTTTGTAATCGTTGCTGTTTGGAACGACTATGAAGACTTGAACACTATCATTGAAAAAGAAACCGATAAGCTCAGCGACATCATCGTTCACGGGGAAGAATTACCCGACAGCATCGCAGCCCTGATAAGAACCTCCATTAGTGAGTATGCGCAATTAGTGATCAAAAATGAATGGCAAACGGAAGGTGAAAAAAGAAATTCCAACGCTTACCTGCAACGACTTCGTCTGTCGCTTTTCAAGTTTCATCCTGCGAAAGACTCGGAACAGAAAATTCTTGATGTTATTGATGATGATTTAAGTGCCGTATCCGACTTGCGCCGCGAGCGCTTAAGTCACAATCACTCACACGTACCCGGGCTGGTGTGGATGATCCTGATCGCAGGAACCATTATCACCACCCTTTGCTCGTACTTGTTTTTCGTAGAACCAAAACGTCTTCACTATTTATTCATCGCATTGCTCAATTGCATGATAACAATGAGCTTGTTTCTTGTGTACATGCTCGATCATCCTTTTGATGGATCAACAGCGGTAAGCAGCCAGCCTTTCCGGGAATTAGCTTCTTCAGCGGCACCGGATTGACCCTGCCAAAAAAATTTTCATTGAATTTGTAATTCTCTTTCCTACTTTTCCGAATCAATTTCTCTTAAGAATATTTGTTACTCCCTAAATATTCCCGTATGCTGATTCCGTTACCCAATCTACCCTTGATGTATGACTGATTATTCTGCAGCAGAAAACTTTATACTGAAAAAGCTGGAGAGCGAACTGCCGAAAGATCTCTCTTATCACGGTGTGCATCACATGTTGGATGTATTGAATGCTGCATTACAGATTGCAGCGGCAGATGGAGTCACCGGTGAAGAAGAGCTAAGGATACTGCGCGTGGCAGCGCTGTTACATGATGTGGGCTTCATTTATAAATATCAAGGACACGAGGAAAAAGGATGCGAGGTGGCGCACCAGCTCCTTCCGCAATTTGGTTTTGACGGAGAGCAGATCAAAAAGATTTGCGGAATGATTAGTGCCACTAAGCTGCCCCAGGAACCACACACACAACTTGAGCGCATCATCGCTGATGCTGATCTTGACTATTTGGGAAGAGAGGATTTTTACCCGATTGCAAAAACATTATTCGATGAATGGAAAGTATATCTGAACATCACCGATGAAAACGAGTGGAATCGCATCCAGACAAACTTCCTTTCTCACCATCATTATCACACTGCCTACTGTGTAAAATTGCGCGAGCCTGAAAAACAAAAGCGGCTACGGGAGATTAAAGCGCTAGTAAAATCACAGTCGTAGCTAATTTGCTTTCAGAGTAACTTTTACATCAGTAACAACGGACATTTATTTTCTTCTTGCATACATTCGATTTACGCAACAACCACAATTGTAACCATCAAGGTGGAGCGTATCGTTTCCATCAAAATATATTAATGCGGGAAAGTCAAATGCTGCAAAATATACTATGCAGTAATCTGCTTTACTCATGAAGGCAGGATCCTTAGGCTTGAATTGAAAGTAGCAGTCTTGCTTTCATTGCCGTCAACAACCCATTTAACTTTATTGATCTTCGTGAATTCAATTGACTCTTCATGCCCGCTTGAAGATGGAGTCCATGTTCCTCCGCCAAAGCCCCCGCTTGAACTGACCAGATACCAGGTGCCGAAAATTTTTTGCATATCGAGAGGAATGTAGACGGCTTTGTCTTTCGTACAGGTAATTATCAGCGCTCACAAAGCTGAAATCGCAATCAGCAAAATTTTTGAAGAACTTTTTTTATTTCACAAAATGCATTTTTTGAAGGAGTTAATTCATCCGCCTTCATACAAGTCTACCCCGTGAGTAAAAATATCGCATACCCTAAGCATTAACTTTTTTTCGAGAACTATTTACGCTTGGCTTTTTGCTTTTATGCTTTGCTCTTCTCAGTTTATCTGCCTTGATAAATTCAGAGATTGCCTTTTGTTCTTCTTTTGTTAAAGGTCTGGGATCAACCTCAAGGTCGATTTCAACCGGTAATTCTTTTAGTTCCATAATTATTGATTTTGATAGTATTTGTCAATGAGTTTTAATGCTGCTTCAGTATTAATAATCATCAATCCACCCCCAAAATGAGTTGCTCCCAAACTTTGATTGTAATGATCTATGAGCTTAGTTTTTGAAGTGAACGAAACATATCCTTCTCCGCCTCTTTGAAATGAAAGTTTACAAGCATAAGCAACAAGATTTCCGGGCACACCTGCATACACTTTCGTTTTACCTCTGTTAAAAGAAGCGCTTTCAATCAAGTGCATATACACGTGATCTTCTTTAACCTGCAAACTAACCAATCCTTGAATGACGTTTTTATTTTCTGTAATCGTTAGCTTGAAAACATCTCTGTCATGCTGACTGAATTCATATTTCCAATCAAAAACCCATCCGCTTTGTTTTGTAATACTTTTCAACTCTGCAGTTGTCATAAGAGAAATCTCAGTCCTGAAACTATCACCCGTTTGAACATTTTCAATGGAGTTCGTGAGTTTATCAACAATGAAATCAAGACCCTTCTGCATTCTTTTTTTCACTATGCTAATTTACGGAATGCTGAATGAAAATCAACAACTGAATTTCATTTATTGTGCAGCGAAATGCCAGGAAATAAATTCAATTCACCTCAGGTGTTTCTCTTTGCTCACTACTCACCATTTTCCATTCACTACGATGTCGGAAGCGTTTGCCCCATCTCCAGAAATTTCTGATTCATCATTCGAATGCGGCGGCAAAGAATTTTAATGATGCCTTTCACAACTTCCGGGCGCGATTCAAATAAATCGTAAATCGGTTCCTGGTCAATTTTCAGAAGCAGCAGATCAGTGAGTGCAGTTGCTGACGCTGATCGTGCCTCGGTGTCAAGCAACGATAACTCTCCGAAAAAATCCTTCTCCTGAAATTCAACCAATGTTTTTCCTCCCCGGTGGATGCTTACCCGTCCTCTGAAAATAACGTACATACAGTTGCCGATGTCACCTTCTTTAAAGATGTTGGAATCAGTAGGCAATTCCACTTCTTCTGCTAAATGCGCGATCTCTGCCAGAATGGTTTCAGGTGTTTCGGAAAAAATGCTGAGCGACTTCAGCACCATCACCTTTTCGATCATCAGTAGTTTAGCTTCTTTCATGTAGCGAGCGGGGATGAATCAATAGATATTCCCTGCATAAAATTAAGAACCCACTGTGATGTTTCTTTCAGCAATGGATTCGGTGAATGAGTGAGCGGCTCGATGGATGCTTTGCCACTCAGACGCATTTCGTCCCTCATAAAATACATCACGCACGATTTAGACCACGCATTAAAATGATGATGCTGGTCGCAAAGAATTATATCGCAAGCAACAGCCCTGGTGAGATGTGGAACAGCATAATGACCTTTCAGTTCATGGGATTTATGAGTGAGTGACGTGTGTTCAAACAGGCTGATAAATATTTTTGAGAACTCATGGGCAACACTTTCTGAAATAATCTCGAGTGCCGTTGCAAGACTTTCGTTTGAATTGATTTTTAATCCCGCGGTTGCTTTTTTAATACTTCCTGCATCATAAAGAAAACTGAAAAGCTCCAGCAGGTTATCACGAATTGAAAGCAGTTCAAGTTGTATCGCATCAATCAATGCAGTATGGGCGTGTTCTGATTCAAGATATTGCATGAGATATACAAGATGTGATGCGCTATTCAAATGATCACGCACAAATTTTTGATACTTCGCTTTCTGGTGATGATCTGCCTTAAATCCTGCATGGTTCATAGCTTTGAAAATGGTTTCCCTCATCGCAGGAAGCTCATCGGTAAGCTGATCGAGTACATCTTTTGCACGGTCATCATTAATTTTTCCCAGGAGCATAATCATCTTTCCCCACAGTCTTTCATCAGGTGAAGTGAGAATTAAAGTTTGAACCATGTCAATGACCATTCCTCCCTGCATGCGTAACGCTTCAATAATTGCAGGGTGATTGTTTTGATCATCAAGCATCCTGATCAATTCATGATTCAGTAATTCGTTATGCTGCTTACCAGCAGCAAAAATCGCCGCCTCCTGAACATGAGGATTTGAATCATGCAATAGCTCCACAATCAATGAGTGAAAATCATTCCCGCTCAGTTCCCCAATCGTTTTGGCCGCTTGCAATCTAAACGTATGATCGGACGAATGCGCCCGGGAAATCAGCAGTTGCCTCGCCTCCTTTGATGAAGAATCATTTCTCGTTAATGAATATACCATGGCTGCTCTTACGATATCCGGGTTGGTATGAATCAGGAAGCCGGCGTAGTCGAAGGAGGGATCCATGGAAGCAAGCACAGAAAGTGCCGTCACTAAAACATCCTGATGATTACTCTGCAATGAAATCTCTTTCACCTGAGGAAGCAAACCCGGCAGGTTCCATTCCCGCACTAATGAAACCGCTTCGCATTGAACAACAGTTGAAGAATGGTGTAATGCAGCAAGCAACATCTCCCGCTGAGTCGCCTGTGGTTGCGACTTTACCAAATGCAGCGCGAGCATTACCTCGCCGGGCTCCCCATTGGAAATTTTTTCTTTTAGTATCTGAATGGATTCCCTGTCAGTAATCATTACTTCGCGATGACGCACGGTTCGGTTTCTTATCGCAAGCTGTAGCGTCTGAACATAATTTTTATCAAAACTTAAAACAGATATAATACAACCGATCACAAGCAGGAGCAGCATTACAGTCATAATGCGATAATCAAGCTCGGGCTGAAGGATAAAGAAGACAAGGAGCATTGAGCCAACGGTAAGAAAAGCAAACGGATCAGTTATTCCTTTGATTACCGTGTGACCTCCAAGGCGCTCTTTCACCGGCAACGGCTGCAACGCAGCAAGTAATACCGGAAACTGAATCGCTGACCTCAATACATCTGTAATGATGGCAATTGCGGCGAACGTATAGAACACCACATCAAGCGATCCAAAGAATGTTGCAGGCAATGCAATAAGACACAAAGCAAAAAGTATTACCGGGGTTATGAGCAACGCATTCCTGATCCCTAACCTGTCGGCTAAGCGATTGGTAACTGTTAGTTTAATAATGAGCGTGATCAGCCGGCTGAGGGCCAGAAAAATTCCAATGAATAAAGCAAGTGAGCTTCCGTGTTCGTGCGATGCTTCTTTCACGTAACCGAAAAAAATAAAGTTGAGAAGAATGAATGCACTATAAGAAAAGAATGAAATGAATGCTGCCCGCCTCACCAAAACATTCCTCCGAAAAATTTTTGCGGTCTGCAGCAGCACGGGATTTTTGCCGTTCGAATGATCATGATTATGATCATGATGATGATCTAATGCTCCTGTCTTCTTAAGCTGCTGAAAAAAGTAAATGGACAAGATGGTACTTCCGAAAGCAATCCACAACAAGTTTGCTTCGCCAAGATAGTGCCCGAGAAAAGCCGAAGCGAGATAGCCGATAAGCTTCGCGGGAATATCTCCGGCACTCACGATCGAAAACAGGCGCTTGCTTTGCCGGACATCAAACAGCAAGGCAGCCGTTCCCCAGAATTCGAGGTTACTCAGCAAGTAAGCAACGTTGTAGCTGCCGAGCATTAAATAATAAAACCATAAGGGCTGAGGAAAGGTGAGCCCAAACCGAAAAAGTAAGATGAGAGCGGCATTGAAGAATATTACTGCGAGAATAAGGTTCTTGACAGGCAGAAGATGCTCGACCCTCGTATAGAGGAAACCAAAAGTCCACAGGAGAAATGCTGACAGCACAAAAACATTAGGAAGATTCTCAGTAGAGAGGTGATCAAGAAAAATAGTAATCGTGCAATAGAAAAAAACAGCGATCGAGATTCCCTGAAAAAATTCAAATGCAAAAAGGCGGCTGACCAATGTCCATTCATGATCGCGGATGAGTAATAAGCGCTGTAACCTTGTTGAGACAGACAATGAAGAACCCCGGGGTTTAAGTTTGCAAAGCGAAAATACAAAGATGGGTAAATGACTTACATCAGCGGCGAAGAATTGCTTTTGATGAATGATTAGACAGAAGGGCCTATCTGTATTCCAAATTTTTTTACTCCTTCTCCACTTTTCCATCATTACCAATCTTCGCCTTCTTAAACTGCTTTATGACGCGAATAACAACAGGGATTGTAACCAAAACTATAATGGTGATGATGACATAAGGAAGATATGGTCTCAGAAAAGGAATTTTACCGATGAGGTAGCCGGCTAACACAAATGAAAGTATCCAGAGGACTGAGCCGATAAATGTGAAAAGAAGGAAGCGGCGCAAATCCAGTTTTATCATTCCTGAAACAATGGGTGCAAATGTTCTGATAATGGGAAAGAACAATCCTGCTGCCAGTGCAACTCCACCGTATTTCTCATAGAATGAACTTGCCACCCGCATGTGTTCTTGCTTGAAGAAGCGAGAATCTTTTCGGCGATACAACAATGCTCCTGCTTTTCGACCGAACACATATCCCGTAATGTTTCCTGCAAAAGATGCGAGGATTAAGACGAGGCAGATGGTAAGAACAGAATGATGAAGGCTGCCTGTAGCCGCCCATACTCCTGCAGTGAACAAGAGTGCCCCGCTGGGCAGGAAGAAGCAGAAGAATATTCCTGTTTGGCCGAACACGATGAGAAACATGAGCAACAGGCCGCCATAGCTCAGCAACGATTCCGGATTGAACATGGTTGAAATGCTTTCCAAAATTTTCTGCGTGACTGGAACAGATGAGAGTGATTGCAGAGATTGAGCTCTTTTGTCAATGACATTTTTTTCATGAAGATCCTCTTCACTTTTGACTATTCACCTTTGCTCTTAAACATCTCCATAATTTTCTCACTCACACCCGTGAGTGAATACCCGCCATCGTGAAATAAGTTCTGCATCGTTACTTTTTTGGTGAGATCACTGAAGAGTGTGACGCAATAATCAGCGCACTCATCGGCGGATGCGTTTCCGAGGGGAGACATTGCATCAGCATAGTTGTAGAAGATATCAAATCCTGAAACGCCGCTGCCGGCAGTCGTATATGTTGGAGATTGAGAGATGGTATTCACGCGTACTTTTTTCTTTACACCATAATGATAACCCCAACTGCGCGCAACAGATTCCAAAAGCGCTTTGGCATCTGCCATGTCATTGTAATTGGGGAATACCCGCTGTGAAGCCATGTACGTGAGCGCCGCAATGGAGCCCCATTCATTGATGGCATCAAGCTGATAAGCTGTCTGAATCATCTTGTGAAATGAAGCAGCGGAGATGTCAAGTGTTTTTATATAAAAATCATAATTGAGATCCGTGTAGGGTTTGTTCTTTCTCACATTGGGTGACATGCCAATGGAGTGGAGCACGAAATCAATTCCACCGCCGTGAATTTCTTTTGCGCGCTGAAAAAGTTTTTGCAAATCTTCTGCGCTGGTTGCATCTGCCGGCACCACTTCGGCATTCACGGCCTTTGCCAGTTCATTGATCTTCCCCATGCGCATGGCGATCGGTGCATTCGTGAGCGTGATGGCAGCGCCTTCCTCAAAGCAACGAGTGGCGACTTTCCATGCAATCGAATTTTCATCGAGAGCGCCTGAGATGATTCCTTTTTTTCCTTTCAGCAAGTTGTATGACATCGGTAAAATCGTTTGCCGCAAATGTAAAGGGTGAAAGGTGAAATGTGAAACGTGAATGGTGGAATCGTGAGTCGTGAGTCGTGAGTCGTATTACGTGGATCGTATATCGTTCTCAATTCAACAACTCCTTCGCACTCTCCAACGCAGCCGCTGTAGTTTTCTCCCCTCCGATCATTTGCGCTATGGTCTTGATCTTTTCTTCTTTGTTAAGTGCTCGCACGTGCGTGTAGGTTTTTCCGCGGGAAATTTCTTTGTACACAAAATAATGTGTGTCTCCCTTTGCAGCGAGTTGCGGCAGGTGTGTGATGCAGATCACCTGGTGTTCATCAGCAAGTTTTTTGAGAATGCGCGAAACTTTCATAGCCGTCTCTCCGGAAATTCCTGAATCAATTTCATCGAAGATAAGGGTGGGTAATGATGTGGATGAGGCGATGAGCGATTTGAAGCAGAGCATCAATCGCGATAGTTCTCCGCCTGATGCAATTTTTTTAATTTCCCCGAAGCTGCTTCCCTTGTTCGGAGCAAACAAAAATTGGAAGCGATCCAATCCATTTGCGTTGAGTTCATCTTCTTTCAATGTCTCATGCTCAATTTTAATTTGTGCATGCGGCATCCCGACATCCTTCAGCATGGTGTTGATGGATTGAATCACTTTCGGAACTTGTTTTTTCCTGGAAGAAGAAATTTTTTCAGCTGCCTTGATCAGCTTGTTTTTCTGTTCTGAATTTTTCTCTCCTAATTCTTCCAACTCTTCCGTGTGCATGCTGATGGAATTTATTTTCTTCCGAAGGTCCTGTGCTAACATCATTAATGAAGCAACATCATTCACTTTGTGTTTTTTCTGAAGGCGAAAAATCAGGTCGAGGCGCTGCTGAATTTCCTGCAGCCGCTCGGGATCGGCGGCAATTGTTTGCTGAAGACTTTCTATTTCGGAGGCGATGTCGTCCAATTCAATGCGCGCACTTTCGGCCCGCTGAAAGACTTCTTCTGATTCGGGAAGAAACCTTTTCACACTATTCATCGAATGAAGCAGTGCCCCTAATCGTTGCATCAGGGCATCTTCTGATTCCTTCAACTGGTTGTATGCCATTGCAAATACCCGTAAGATTTCTTCTGCGTGTTGGAGCTGCTGTTGCTCCTGTTCCAGCATGTACTGTTCACCAAACTTCAGATCAGCATTTGAAAGTTCGTTAAGCTGGAAGTTGAGATAATCCAATTCCTGCGTCTCCCGCTCATGCTCATCATTCAGTTGCTGCCAGCGCAAAACATTTTGCTGATACTTCTGAAACTGGTTTCGGAAATCTTTCACCGGCCGCTCTTGTGATGATAAGGAGTCGAGCAGCGCGAGTTGAAATTGCGAGGTGCTGATCTCCTGCGACTCATGCTGCTGATGCATGTCCACGAGGTGATCGCCCAACAATTTCATCACCGGAAGATTCACCGGAGTGTCATTGATGAACGCACGTGATTTTCCGGCGGAAGAAATTTCTCTTCGCAGCGTCAGCACATCTTCTGCATCGAGATCATTCTCTTCAAAAAAAGTTTTGAGATCCAGCTCATGAATGTCAAACTCTGCTTCTACCACGCACTTCTTCGCTTTGTCAAACAGAACATTCGTATCGGCTCGCTCACCGAGCACGAGAGAAAGCGCTTCCATCACAATTGATTTTCCGGCACCAGTTTCACCCGTAATGACTGTAAGCTTGTCAGAGAAACTCAATTCAAGCTCCTCGATGATGGCGTAATTCTGTATGGAGAGTTTGCGCAGCACGAAGCGAAGATAATTGGTTCATCAGGTTATTTGTTATTGGAAATTGGAAATTGGAAATTGGGTATTGGGGTAATGGGGATATTGATGTTGGGGTGTTGGGGTGTTGGAAATTGGAAATTGGTTATTGGGATATTGGGGATAGCTCTTTTACATTCACAAGCCTCGTATCCACGAGTCTCAAGTCCACGAGTCTCAAGTCCACGAGTCTCAAGTCCACGAGTCTTATGTCCACGAGTCTTACGTCCACGAGTCTTACGTCCACAATTCTCACATCCTCAATTGCTCTTCAGTATCTGCTGATACTTGGCGGTGTTGGAAGCATCGAGTGCGGAGAGGATTTGCACGGCAGATGTTTTTTCCTGCGGGGTTGCCTTCGAATAAATGTTCACCATTTCATCGCCCTTCGTTTGGAAAAATACCTGCGTGAACATGGCGTTGGGAGCATCGTCTTTCAGCTTCATCAGCAACTGCAGCGCAGCACTGATGGGCTTGCGTGCGTCATCACTGCTCTCATACATCTTATCCAAACCTTCGTGGTGATATTTGTAGATGGCAGTATGAATATAATCAAGCTTGGAATTCGTGAGGTTGTTAATGATCCAGTAACGATTGCGGATGCTCTCATACGATTTCCATCCCGGTCCAGCATTATTATTGCTTTGTGCAGACGTTACAATCGAGTTTGCTTTTTGAAAGTACGGCATCCCTCCCTTTGGTGAAAAGCTATCGTAGTCATAACCGATAATTAAATAGGCATAGTACGCCAGCACAGAAGTGAGATTGGAAGTAAACTGATTGTCAGTGTACTCGAGCGGCTGATATTGCGCATATTGAAACTGAAAATCTTTGTCAGCCATGTACAGCATCGGCGAGTTATATGAAGAGTTGAACACAGGGCGATTGCTCTGCACGGTGATCTGCGCACCAAATTTGTCCGATGAAATTTCCTGCGTGATGCTGATGAGCATGCTACACTCGATTTTCTCTTCTGGTTTGTAACTGTCATTTGACCATTTGCGGTTGTTCATAAATTCATAGATGGCCTGCTTCAGCGTTTCAAACACTTTTGGATCTGTAGTTTGAAGATTCGGAGCAATCACGTTCACCTGGCAGTTTAACTCCTGCGCGTGAATGGTGAGAGCGAAGGTGAGAGAGAGGGTGAGAAAAATCAAGAGTGATTTCATAGCGGGTGGATATTGGGGTTATTGGGTTATTGGGTTATTGGGTTATTCGGTAATCTGAATCTTCTGCTGCTGATTTAGTATTGCCAATTTTCTAATTTCTAATTTCCATTTTCTATCGGAGTGGACATTGGGTTATTTGGTTATTGGGATTCGGTTATCTTAATCTACTGCTGCTGATTTAGTATTGCCAATTTTTTAATTTCTAATTTCCATTTCTAACTTCTATCTTCTAACCTCTACCTTCTGTCCTCTATTTTCTTAACAATGAACTCAACGATATCCTTAGCAACATCTTGCTTTGATTTCAATTCAAAAGGGTAAATCTTTTTTTTGCGGTCAATGATGGTGATTCGATTGGTGTCGTGCTGAAATCCTGCTCCTTCATCGTTGAGTGAATTCAGTACAATGAAATCCAGGTTCTTCTTGCGGAGTTTTTCTTTTGCATGCTTCATCTCATCATTTGTTTCAAGTGCAAAGCCAACAAGAATTTGCCCGTTGTGTTTTTTCTTCCCCAATGCCTTTAAAATATCGGGGGTTTGTTTCAGCGGTAGATTCAGCGTTTTACCATTGTGCTTTTTGATTTTTTCCAAAGAAAAATTTTCAGGAGTATAATCGGCCACCGCAGCAGACATCACGGCGATGTCCGCTTTCTTAAATGACTTCATCGTGGCTGCAAACATTTCATTTGCTGACGTGACCGCCGTAGTTTTTATGGAAGCATGCTTCGGCGCGAGTGAAGAGGGGCCGAGAACCAATTGCACGTCAGCGCCTTCATCAGCCAATTTTTCTGCTATCGCGATTCCCATTTTCCCGGAAGAATGATTCCCAATGAAACGAACGGGGTCAATCGCTTCATGTGTTGGACCCGCGGTCACTACTGCTTTTTTTCCTTTCAATCTTTTTTTTTGTGATGAGGTTTTTTTTTCAACAAGATTTTTGATGAACGCAAGAATGGTTTCCGGCTCTGCCATTCTTCCCTCTCCTGTCAGACCACTTGCAAGTTCACCACTCTCGACCTGAATGATATGATTGCCGAATAACTGAAGAGCAGAAATATTTTGTTGCGTTGCGGTGTGCTTCCACATGTCTTCATCCATAGCCGGCGCAACGCAAACCGGGCAGCGCGCGGAGAGATACACGGCAGAGAGAATATTATCACATATTCCATGAGCGAACTTTGCTATGGTATTAGCGGATGCAGGTGCCACAATCATTACATCGGCCCACAACCCAAGCTCAACGTGGTTGTTCCAGAGCGTTTCCTTATCATCCACCAGATCACTCAGCACCTTATTTTTAGAGAGCGTGGAAAGCGTTAATGGCGTAATGAAATCCATTGCAGATTTTGTCATCAGCACTTTTACTTCGGCACCTTCTTTCACCAATAAGCGAATGAGCAAGGCGCTTTTGTAAGCTGCAATGCTTCCGGTTACACCCAGCAAAATTTTCTTTCCTGAAAGAGCACTCATCGGAGGTGAAGTTAAGGAGAAACTGGAAGTTAGAATATAGAAGTTAGAAATTTGAAATTTGAAATTAGATGTAAGAAATCAAGGAAACACCCGAAACCCGACCCGTTCCGATTCGACCCGGAAATTCGAAATTTTTTAAATGCAACAGCGCAAGAGTAGGCTCCTGCGCTGCATTTTCTTTCTTACAAAAAAATTTATTCCTCCGTCAGGGGCTCTTTAGCGGGATTGCGGAAATAGATTTTCCCTTCGAGGAATTCCTCTGTGGCCTGGATGGAGGGGTTCGGAAGCCGCTCATACGCTTTCGAAATTTCTATCTGCTCCCGGTTCTCGTGAATTTCTTCGAGGTTATCTGACGTGGTGGCAAACTCCTCAAGCTTGCCGTGCAATTCTTCCCTGATAGTAGAAGAAATTTGGTTAGCGCGCTTGGCAATCACTGCAATCGCTTCGTACAGGTTGCCGGCTTTCGACTGCAAGTCAGCGAGGTTGTGCGTTTCAAGCACGGGCGAAATGTTGCCGTTGTTTTTATTTTTAGTCATTCGTTTTGATTTTACTAAGGTTCTTTAAAGATGCTTCGTAAATGGTTTTTGCTTCATCAAGATATTTACTGTTGCTGTACCGCGAGGTAAAAGTTTGATAGGCTGTGATAGTAGTCCGATAACGCTCCGGTTGCTTGCCCGGAATACTTTTGACGGCGTAAAGATAATCCGATTTAAGTTGCATAAACATGGCGAGTTCGGCATCCTTACTTTCAGGGTAGTCACGCTGCATGTTATCGAAAGCGACAGCAGCAGCATTGTACTTCTCCATTCTGAAATAAAGATCAGCACTGTAGAAAGCTTTCTCTTCCATCTTCTGCCTGCAGGCATCGAACATCTTGTTAGCATCAGCAACAAACTTACTGTCAGGATAGGTATTGACGAAGAGCTGAATGGATTCCATGCATTGTTCTGTATAACTCTGCTCCAGCATATAGCTGGGTGAAACGTCGAAATAACACTTCGCACTCATGAATAAACATTCTTCAGCGCGCGGATCTGATGGATATGTGCTCGCGTAGTTTTTGAAATGATAGGCCGCTACGAGATACTCGCCTGTTTGATAGTGGCAGTATGAATAGTAGTAAAGAATATCCTGCATGAGGTTGGTGCCTTTGAAGAAGCTGATGAGTTCTTCAAAGAGCGGAAGGGCCTGGTAGTATTTTTTGTCGAGATAATATTCCTTGGCCTTGGCGAACTTGAGGTAATAGTCGTCACTCTTTACCACCATGGCGTATTCACTGCACGAAGTGATAGAAACGGTGGAAAAAAGAATTGTGAGAAGAAGAAATTGCCGGAGCATTTTCATTGGGGCGCGAAGATATGGCATCGTAGGGAAACGAATCTGGGGGTGGGGAAGTATGCGGTTAGCAGTTAGCAATTAGCAGTTGGCAAAAAAAAACGATACAATTCACGTAATACGACTCGATAACTATTTACACAGGACTTTGCGAAGACAAGTGACGATTCATTAAGGAAAGCCGTAGGCTAAGAAAACGATACACGATACACGATTGACCTAATACCACTCGATAACGATTCACCATTCACACATTCACCATTCACGTTCACCATTACCGCTGCTTCACTACTTTAAGCGTTTTTGACTCTCCGTCCTGTTCTGTGTGAATGAAATAAATTCCGGCTGGGAGCTGACTGGTATTCATTTCCATCTCCTGGTTTCCCGGTGAGAAATTTTTCACTTCTGATAGCAATACTCGTCCAAGCACATCCGTGAGTTCAACTTTAACTACCGACGCATTCGAAGCAGAATAATTCAACTGCAAATAATTCTCAAAGGGATTGGGAGAAACAAAAATGGCATTTGCAGAATTTACTCCCGGAATTCCTGTCAATACGGAAACTACCTGCGAAATGGTATCGCAGCAATTTCCTGTGCAGGCAACCAGGAGAACATTAAAATTACCGTCATAAGGATATTGATGTACCGGATCAGTTTGCAAGGATGTGCTTCCGTCACCAAATATCCATTCATAAGATGTAGCACCACCCACACTGTTATTAGTGAACGTAGCCTGATGACCGTTCATGGCGTAAGTAAACATTGCTGTAGGTGTGGGCAAAACCGTTACCTCGGCCGGCACGCGACTGCTCGTACATGCACCTTTCTGGACTTTCCAGTTGTAGAAATAATAATAATGTTCCTGATCAGGAATATCATTGCCTGTTATTGAAAGCATCCCTGAAAGTGTGTAAGGAAAATTCGCTCCTGTTTGGTTGCGATACAAATGATTCAATGATCCATCCTGTAACCCAAGCCAATAACCGCTACCTGAAGTAATCGGAAAATTTAGTGTTACGGTCACGGTGCCGTTACCAATGTTCTGTGTAGAAGAGTTAATAAGATTACCTGCATTATCAAGCAATTCGATGGTGCGAACTCCGCTCTGGTCAGAATACACCGTCACAGTCTTAAGTGTAAAATCAGTGTATGCATCGAAGATGCAATAGCGAGGATTGGTAAACGTAGCATAACTGCCGGTACCAAAGTTATTGTTGAGTGCACCTGCTGTCTGAACCGGCGATATCTCATCATTCTCTGCGTAGAAGGTTGTGTTTGCAACTAAAGGAGCGGTGTAGAATGGACTGCCTGTACCGAGAGGTGCTCCTCCTGAAGGTACATCATACCAGGTGATCGTTCCGTTGGCTGAGCCGGTAAGCATGGCTGGTGAATTTTGACAAGTTGTGGTATTAGAAGCTGTTGGAGCAGCCGGAAGAGCGATGGTAATAAAATTCAGTTGCTCTAAGCTATCAGTCCCACAATTTCCGCCATCCGCATACAAAGAAACATTGTAGGTTCCCTCTGAAGAATAAAGGTGAGCCGGATTCATATCATTACTGCTGGTACCGTCACCAAAGTTCCATAGGAAGCTTCCGCCATTGGTGCTAAGATTGTTGAAGTAAATAGTATCATTTAGTGAGCACAATGTAGTCGCTGATGCTGTAAAATCAGCGATCACGGTTGCGTCAAATACATTCCCCACTCCTATCGCGTGCCATGCATCGGTACATGAAATAACTTCCTGCGTACAGGCGCCATACAAATCGATAGCAGATTGAATAGCGTAGAAGCGCGCGTCAGCGTACTGTGCTGATGGAAAAAGATAAACAGTTTGACTGCGGAAGGTGATTGCATGCGCTTCATCCATCCCGATGCCTGCAACACTGTATGACACTCCCAAAGAATTTATGCCTGTATCACCTACCGATAAAATGTAGAACCAATGATTCTGCGGTCCGCTCCAGAAGTGAGGATCGTTAAAGTAGTTCCAGTAAGCATCACCATAAGAAGAAGCACTAATTCCATCCGCCGAGGGATCAGAAAAGTACCGGAATGCATATCCGAGTTCTGCACCTACCATCCAATCGTTCACCCCCTTCCCCATCCTCTCAACCATTTCGCCGGCGATATCACTGAAAGATTCATTCAACCCACCGGGCTCATCGGTGTAATCGAGGTTGCAGGTAAACTCAGTGAGGCCGTGAGTTATTTCATGCCCTGTTATATCAAGAGTGGTAAGCGGTGAGCCATACCCATCGCCAAAGGTCATCTCCTGCCCATCCCAAAAAGCATTGAAATAGTTGTTGCCGTAATGCACGTATCCAAACAACTCGAATCCATTATCGTCAATTGAATTGCGGTTGTAAACAGAATCATAAAGGTCATAGGTCTTCTCCATGCCATAGTGAGAGTCAGTTGCATATTGATCCAGGTCTGCATTTATGTTGTTCCAGTTGTTATCAGCATCCTGAAAATTAACGGCGCCGTTGTTGTAATAACTGTTATTCATGTCCAGGGTGATCACACCATTTCCGCGAAGGGAATCACGCAGGTAAAATTTGTTTGCGGCCTCACCGTCTGCTATGATCGTTTTGATTCCGCTGTACCCCGTGTGTGCAGTACCTTCCACGGGATTGTTGTCCTGAATCCGGTTTTTTGTGTAAACAACTTTTCCATTTTGTGCATCTACAAAAATGTATTGACGTGACAAGGGTTCCAGGGCATACACATCGAAGCGATACGTCAGCTTATACGTTCCGGCTGAATACGCTCCGGCATCGGGAGCATAAGTCAATTCGCCTTTCGGATACCAGGTTGCTTCCGGATTTTTCGTCATCATTTGCAAAAGCGATTCTTCCCCGGGAATCTGCCAGCGATAAAGGGATGCATTCACATAGTGCAACGCATTCTGCAGAGCATCGGTTTCAGAAAGGGAGGCAGTGGCTGAAGTGATGGAAGAAAAAATCATCCCGTTCATTGAAACCACTTTTCCATTTCTCACGTGCACGATGTACATGGTGCCCTGCAACGGAATGCCGTTGAACGTTTGCTGGTAGCGATAGTGTGTGAGACCGATTTGATCGGGCGTAGCACTTAGCAGTGAGAAGGCCATGGCCGTGCTCATCTGAAAATGCTGTTGCAGATACGGCACTACCTGTTGCTGTGTGATTTCTCTGCCACTGCGGAAGCGGACAAAGTCAGGGATGTCCGAGAAGCGGCTCATGCGGACCATCTCGCTGCCGGGTGCTATGGCATTTGCTCTTGAGCCCGTGAGGACGTCTTGTGAGTATGCAGAAATGGCAAATAAAAGAATGGTTGTGAGGGCGGAAATATTTTTCATTAAGGTGGTTGATTTGGAGGGGCAAGTTTAAGGAAATATTTTCACTTGGCAATGGTGAATGGGTAAGTGGTGAATAGTTGAATCGAAAAGCGGATTCTTTTTACCAACAGCCTGCCTTTGCAAGTGTTTCGGTGGGTAAAGCTACCTGCCTTCATTTTTTTTTGCCTACCACCTACCGCCACTTATTTTCATTTTTCTTCCAAAAAGTTTGCTTCCCGCGGTCTCCTCATTGATGCAAATATCATCGCAGTACATGCGAAAGCCATATTTGTAATCTGTGACTCGTAGTTTTAAAATAGTTTTATCTTGTTGCCTTAATAATCCTCCCTACGGCGCATAGTGGCTGCGGTACGGTTTTATAATTCGCTAACTCACGATGTTGTACTACCACGGAATAGCAATCTTAAAATTTACACTCAATTGTTTTTTGAAAAATATTCGGAGCAAGCCGTACAAAAACTAAAAGGTGTACTGACTAAAGGAATGGCATACTATTCCAAAGAATATGATTTGTATATAGGTGGTCCGCGTCATACAAACAGTCAATATTATATTATAGATCAATAACAACAAGCGCTGGTCCGGAAAAAAGAAGAAAATAAAAAATTAGTGAATGAAGATCATCCAACCAAAAATATTGCTACTTCTTTTCTTTGCTCTTCTCGTAACTATTTCCTGCTTCAATATAAAAGAAACGGGTCATAATCATAAAGAGTGGATATACAGTAAGAATAAGCTTGTTGATATAGGAGAATTGTATCAATATAATAGAGGAGAAGATTATAAAGATATTCTTAGAATAGATTCTGTAATATCTGGCGTTGCAGATACTATAATTGGCGGTAAAAAAAAATATGAAATTATCTATTACTTCCACAATGGTACATTTGGAGTTTATTCCTGGGAGTTAGTTAGGTTTAATGATACAATTGGTGCCAGGATGTATCATTGCCATTCTGATAAAAGGAGCAAAACATCAGTTTTTAAAATTGAAGACGTGAAGAAATTCATTCTCGAAAAAGATTCATATATGAATAAGTTTTCTTACAATGTTTCTGTTGTTTTTGATTACCGGAAATATTTAGTGTTTAAAGAAAATGATAAAATTATTTTTTGTGACATTTTGGTTTCCTGGATGCCGGATGAAAATTTTGAAAGCACGGGTTTTATTAACAACTATTTAAAAACAGTGGATGATTCTTGTAAATAGACCCTCACCACACTTGTACAAGGTTCTTAGTGCAGATTTGTGCGAAAGCGGGACTTGCACCAATGAAGAGGAAAACCTATTTACGGATGATAATGGGTGTGCTCAGGGCATCATCCTGATAGGCATTTTCATTTTACAACAAGCGTCCGAAAAAAAAATTGTCGATTTTGCCTCAGATATTAGCCAGGATGGAGTATGACTTACTCTTTAATTGACGAAAAAGTGAGAAGAATAGCGGCGGGCGGCGGCTTCAACCGGAGACAAACTTTTTTTGTTGTTTCAAAAATTTTTTAGTTAAGTTTGGCGAATCACCAAGAATGAACGAGCATACGATGAATGCTATGAATGGAAAAGCACCGGAATCAGGCATCAGATCAATGGCGTTTGCATTTTGTTGTGATAAATAAGTGGAAATTTTCGTTTACTTTGCCTCGGATATCAGGGATCACAAATGGGTTTATGATTTATTTGACATACAAAAGATGGATTACAGAGGATAAGGATACAAACCACGCATACAATCAAGATCTAAGCAGTTATAAAATAAGCTTCTGATTTAATTATATTTTTCTTAAAAAGGTGAAAGTATTTATGGAAGACTTCTGACAAAAACTAAAACACATACTATGCAAAGGATTTTTATGCTTGTAATTTCAGTGTTTAGTCTCTATACTTCTTCAGCACAAATTGCAAATGCAGTTTGGCAGCATTCGCAATCACTTCCTTCCACAGGTTTTATTGAAAATAAGGGACAAATAAAAGATCAGAATGGACGAGCGCCATCAGATGTCCGATATATCTTCTTAGGTCACAATTTTAATCTCGTTCTAAAAGAAGGTGGATTTAGCTATGAGCTTTTTCAGTGCGACAGCAAACAATCAATTTCCGAGGCAGACGGCTCCACATCACCTGTTACCGGCGAGGATGGGTTTGCAGTTCCCGAAACGAAAGTAACTATGGAGCGATTCGATGCTTCCTTCGTTAATGCTTCAAAAAATATGGAGATAGCAGCAGAAGAAAAATCTTCTAGCTACTATAATTATTATCTGGGAAATACTTCGAAGCCGGTTACGCAAGTACATTCTTACAAGAAAGTGTGCTACCAAAATATATATCCGAAAATTGACCTCGTTTTCACTATGTCCGGCGAAAACGGTAAACAGTTGGAATATGAATACATTGTTCATCCGGGCGGCAACGTATCAGACATAAAAGTACAATATAGAACTCCTGAGGGTATTGAATTGAAAGATGGCTCAGTGATGATTTCGGGAAGGCTTGGATTCGTAAAAGAGGCAGATCTATTCTCTTATCAAAATGATCCAAAGTTTGCATTGACCTCCCGGTTTTTGTTGACAGGCAACGTGCTTTCATTCGAGGTGAAAAATTATGATCATAGTGCTACAACTGTTATAGACCCTAGTCTTGTCTGGGGTACCTATTATGGCGGAGAAGGAGACGAGCAGATCAACCAGGAAGTTGCCGTTGATTATCTGGGCAACGTATTATTGACAGGAACAACCAACAGCACTACCAGTATCGCAAGTACCGGAGCCTTTCAAACTTCGTTTGGCGGCAGCCCGAGTGATGTCTGTATTGCCAAATTCAATTCAGGCGGTACGCTCTTATGGTCAACTTTCTTCGGCGGGAATTCCCAGGATATTTCCAACAGCATTGCCGTTGATGACCTCGGCAATGTGATTATAGCAGGCAATTCGACCAGCACTAATATCACCACTCCGGGGGCTTACCAGGAGCAGCTTGCAGGTCAGGGAGATATTCTGCTTGCTAAATTCGATGCCGCAGGTCAAAGACTCTGGTGCACTTTATACGGAGGGACACTTCCTGACCAGGCTCGCAGTGTTTGTGTAGATAATAGCGGCGACATTTATATGGGTTGTTATGGAAATAGCTCCGGTGGAATTTCAACGCCGGGTGTTTATCAGGAAACGTATGGTGGCGCCGGCGATGCTTATATTATAAAGTTTTCTGCTTCAGGTGATTTACGGTGGGGAAGTTATTTCAGCGGCCCGGGGCAGGATCGGTCGCATACAGTATGTGTAAATGGAAAGGGAGCCGCATATATATCGGGCACCTGTGAAAGTACTACCGGCATTGCGACGTCCGGCGCACATCAGACAACCTTCGGCGGAGGCACTGATGCCTTTCTTGCAAAGTTCGATACTTCGAATGGACATCTGTTCTGGGCTACCTACTACGGTGGTGAAGGTGATGAGCGCGGCAGGAATGTAGTGGCTGACGGAGCCGGAAATGTTTATATTGACGGATACACGATGAGCAAGGTAAACATGGCCACGGCAAATGGCTTTCAACCTCAAATCAGTATAAAAGGAGGAGGCGATGTCGTAAAATATGCCGATGCCTATCTGGCAAAATTTACCCCTGCCGGTCATCGCATCTGGGGCACCTATTATGGCGGCGGCAAGTCGGAGGAATGTTTTGGACTTTGTGTCGACCTGCAGGCAAATGTTTATGTCGCAGGATCAACCACGAGCGATAGTAATATCGCAACTTCAGATGCCTACCAGGCAGGGCTTGCATCCCTGATGGATCAGGACGGATATTTTGTTAAATTTGATTCTGCATGTCACAGGTTGTATGGAACTTACCTCGGAGGAGCCATGGCTGACGAGATATATGACCTCGATCCCGATGCGAGTGGTAACATCTACCTGACAGCACGCACAAACGGATCAGATATGCCTGTTACGGCGGGTGCTTATCAGTCTGGTAACAATGGAATTTCAGATTACACGGTATATAAATTCAATCTAACCACTAATTGTTACGATACTTATGAACCGAATAACTCAAAAGGTACGGCAACTCCGGTTTTGATCCCCCCGGGTAATCCTCTTCTTTTACATGCATTGATCGGGACTACGACTGATAAAGACTTTTATTCTTTCACAAATACAATTGCAGCTCCCAATATAAAAATCCTCCTCTCAAATTTACCTAAGAACTATAATGTTTTTCTCTACGGGCCGTCGGGATCAGAAGTGGGTTCATCAAAAAATAAAAAGAAGGCTGATGACCAAATAATTTACAATACAAGCATGGTGGGTACTTATAAAGTAAAAGTGCTGGGCGTAAACGGAGTTTTTAATGATACGGTTTGTTATGATCTTACTTTTAATATAAGCAGTACTCCGTTCAAATCCATAAATGGAGCATCAGACAATGAAAATTCGCAGGAAGGACAGGACTATATGTGGTTATATCCAAATCCTGCATCGCAGCAACTTAACATTGACTTGTCAAATGAACAGGAGGGTAGCGGGCAAATTATGATCTATGATTTGCTGGGAAAAATGGTGCGGAATCAGAGGTTTGAAGAAAGCAACAATTTGTCGCTTGATGTGAGTACATTGGAAGAGGGAATGTACTTGGTGAGGATTCAAATGGGAGATACATCGCTACAACAAATATTTTTGGTCAAGCGATAATTCCCTGTTTATTTATCATCAATTTTTTTGAAAGAACATAAAAAAAATTGTAATTCAAGTTTGAATAGGAATGCGATAAGGAGTATCAGGTTGAGAGCTCTCAGGTTTAAATAATCATCATTATGAGGAAGCTAAATATTCTGTTGTCACTGATTTTCATCCTTGCATTTGACGAGATGTCTTATGCAGGTTGGCCAAACCCGGTGTCTCGTCCCCCAAGTGACTTTATTGAAAATAAGGGGCAAGTAAAGGACCAGAAAGGCCGGGTGCAATCAGATGTCCGATATATTTTTTCAGGAAAAAATTTCAATCTTATTCTGAAAGACGCGGGATTCAGCTATCAGCTATTTCAATATGAGAGCCAACCATCAATTTCCGAGGCAAACGGCACCACACCATTTCTTACCGACGAAGATGGGTTTGTCGCTCCCGAAATGAAAGTGACTATCGAGCGGTTCGATGCATCCTTCGTTAATCCTTCAAAAAAAATGAACATAATAGCAGGCGAAAGATCATCCTGCTACCATAATTATTATCTTGGCAACACTTCGAAAGGGGTTACACAGGTACATTCTTATAAAGAAGTGTGTTACCAAAACATATATCCAAATATAGACCTGGTATTTACTGTTTCGGGTGAAAAAGATAAACAGTTAGAATATAGATACATCGTTCATCCGGGCGGCAACATAGCAGACATAAAAATACAATACAAAACTCCCCGCGGTGTTGAATTGGAAAATGGTTCGGTGATGATTTCGGGAAGATTAGGATTCGTAAAAGAGACAGGTTTATTTACTTATCAAAATGACCAAAAGTTTGCTCTTCCATCCCGGTTTTTATTAAAAGGGAATGTGCTTTCATTCGATGTGAAAAATTATGATCGTAGTGCCACGACAGTTATAGACCCTTCACTTGTATGGGGTACCTATTATGGTGGCGAGGGAGATGAGGAAATCAATCAGGAAGTTGCTCTTGATAATCAGAACAACGTGTTATTGGTGGGCACTACTAATAGCACGACCGGTATTGCAAGCGTTGGCGCCTATCAGACGACCTATGGAGGCAATCCAACTGATATATGTTTAGCCAAATTCAATTCAAGCGGAACTTTACTATGGTCCACTTTTTTTGGCGGGGATGATCAGGATATAGCTAACAGTGTTGCAGTTGATAATGCGAGCAACATTATAGTTGCAGGCAATTCGAAGAGCAGCAATATTACCACGCCCGGTGCTTACCAGGAGAACAATGCCGGCGCAGGAGATGTCCTGCTTTCGAAATTCGATAGCAGCGGACAAATAATCTGGAGCACACTATACGGAGGCTCATTTCCTGATCAGGCGCGCAGTGTTTGTGTAGATAATAACGACGACATTTATATGGGCAGTTATGGCAGCAGCCCGGATGGAGTTTCAACCCCGGGTGTTTACCAGGAAATTTATGGGGGTGCCGGCGATGCTTATATTACAAAGTTTTCTCCATCAGGTTCATTGTTGTGGGGAAGTTACTTTAGCGGCCCCGGTCAGGACCGGTCGCATACCGTGAATGTGGATGAGTTGGGTGCTGTATATATCTCCGGCACGTGTGAAAGCACTACTGGCATTGCTACTTCCGGTGCTCATCAAACAACCTTAGGCGGAGGTACTGATGCCTTCCTTGCAAAATTCGATACTGCAAACGGACATCTGTTTTGGGCTACATATTATGGAGGTGAAGGCGACGAGCGTGGCCGGAATGTAGTGGCAGATGGAGCGGGAAATGTTTATATTGACGGATATACTCTGAGTAAGGTGAACATGGCGACAGCAGGTTCATGGCAACCGGAAATTACTATAGCAAACGGAGGTTACGATGTACAGTATTCCGATGCCTTCGTGGCAAAATTTACTTCGGAGGGTAATCGCATCTGGGGTACCTATTACGGTGGTTCCAAGTCAGAAGAATGTTTTGCACTTGCGATAGATACGCAGGCAAATATTTACTTCGGCGGCTCCACCACCAGTGAAGATAGTATTGCATCTCCCGATGCGTATCAGACAGCCATTGCGTCCACGACAGATCAGGATGCGTATTTTGTAAAAATGGATTCTGCCGGTCATAAGATATATGGGTCTTACCTTGGAGGACTACTGTCAGATGAGACATACGACCTCGATGTTGATGAGAACGATAATCTATACCTGACAGCCCGCACTTATGGATCTGATATGCCTGTGACGCCGGGAGCTTATCAATCTACTAACAATGGAAACTCAGATTATACACTGTATAAATTTAGTTTCGGAATCGCAAATGGAACCTCAGACAACTGGAATTCCCAGGAGTCACAAGACTATATAAAGTTGTATCCGAACCCGACAGATGATCAACTTAATATTTACTTGTCAGATAAAGCGGAGGGCGACAGACAGATTATGATTTATGATTTGCCGGGGAAAATGGTGCTGAGCCAGCGGCTTGACGATGATAGCAAATTGTCCCTTGACGTGAGCACCCTGGAAGAGGGAATGTATTTAATGAGGATTCAAATGAAGGATACTTCGCTGCAACAAATATTTTTGGTTAGGCGATAATTCTTCTATGAATCGGGCAGGAGTTTTTCAGGAAACACATTCGGGTAATTTCGTTTACCCTTCAAATTGTAATTTGAATAGAGATGCAAATAAGGAAAATCAATTGAGGAGTTATTAATCCCAAATCACCACCACCATGCGAACGCAAAAATTTCTGTTACAGTTAATTTTCACTCTGGCATTGTGTAAAATGTCGTATGCACAATCTTCTGCTGTAATTTCAGATATAGGACCTTCTTCCGTTAAAGTTTCGTGGCAGGGTTGTTCTGGTAGTGATAACGCGATTCGTTTTCGCGCGATGGGTACTGCCCAATGGATTGAAAAGTCTTGCGGCGAAACTTCTGCTTTTAAATTATCCAATCTCAAACCTAAAACGCATTATGAAATAGAGGTTAAAAGTTGTGCATCAAATAAATGGTCACCTGTTGGAAATTTCCGGACCATTGGCCGCCCAAACATCGTAGTGATTTATGCAGATGATGGACGATACGATAATTATACGGTGAATGGCGGGCCTGCCTTTTTCCAGTCACCCAATATTAATAGAATTGCAGAGGAAGGTGTAAATTTTAAATATTGCTTTCCTGCACTTTCGCTCTGTTCACCCAGTCGTGCTTCAATCGTAACGGGTCTTTACCCGCACCATCACGCCATTTTGAATAACGCTATTTCTGATCCTCTCACAATACCCACTATTGCCACTATTCTTCAGGATAGCGGATATCATACGGGCTTTGTGGGAAAGTACGGGTTTAACAAGTGGCCGGTACCCGGTTATAGTTATTGGCTGGAATCGAGCTCAGACCAATATTGGGATACTTATTATAGTACGCCTACCGGTTATATGTTCCTTCCAGGCCACAAGACAGACAGATTTACAGACGCGGCTAAAGATTTTCTCAATACAGTGCCAACTGATTCGCCCTTCTGTTTGATTCTTGCTCACCATGCACCGCATGTTCCGCTGGAGCCAAGGTGGCAGGATTCCACCCTTTACCTTGCGGATGCAATGCCATTTCCTTCAAACTTTTATAATTATTCGCTTGATTTTCCATCATACTTATACGATTGTCACAACTTTGCCGGCAATATTGACGAAGCAAAATCTGAGTGGCGTTCCTATTATCAACTCCTTGCCGGAGTGGAATGGAGTGTAGGCAAGGTTCTGGACAAACTGGATAATATGGGAGTCATGGACAGTACGCTTATTATTTATACAAGCGATAATGGGCTATTAAAAGGTGAGCACATTTTAGAAGGCAAGCAAATTGCATTGGATGAATCGCTTAGATTACCCATGTTCATTCGCTATCCTAAGTGGTTCAATCCTGACTCGAGCATTACCATCACGGATGAAATGGCAATGAATATTGACATTGCTCCTACTATGCTTGATGCAGCAGGCATTACAAGCCCCGTTCCTATGGATGGGTGGTCAATGCACGACCTGGTAACGGGTGCAAAGCAGCGAAAGGAATTTCTTTATGAATACTATAATAAGCAGGAATGTACGCCGACCATGCATGGGATTCGATCCTTCGACTATATCTATATCAAAAACGCATGCGATAGTATTACAGAAGAATTTTACGATCTTGTCAACGATTCATCTGAAAATCAGAATCAAATTAACGTCGCTTCCTACCAATCAATTATACAGATATATCGCCATAAATTAGATTCCATCAGAGCCTATTACGGCGATACTATTTGGGTGGACACACTCGTTGATTGTCAGCTCATGGATCACCCTATCGGGATAGAAGACTTTAACGCACCCGGAAACCTTAAAATATCAGTATTCCCAAACCCGGGAGATGGCAATGTTAATCTGGCCTGGTCAATGACCCCGGAAAACAATACCGAAATCAACGTGATTGATATCATGGGCAGAAGCATTTTCAAACGTTTCTTTTCGAATTCCCGACAGCTTTCTTACGCACTCGATTTAACCAGCTACCCCGATGGGATTTATTTCATCATCGCGAGAGCGGGTAAGCAACAGCAAATGGCTAAGTATGTAAAGCATCTATAAATCTGAATTCCGGGAATAACATCCCTTTTTACCCGGAAATTTTCAGTAATCAGAATTGGTTGCTCTCTGAATATCCGCAGGCATTTATTCCTCTCTTGCTGCTGGTTGCACAAATACGAACATCACTCTAAAGATAAGGTAGCGTCTCATCATAGACTGCCGCGTTAATAAGGCGTTTTGCCGCGCACGTTAAGTTTGCTTGCGAGCGGCTTTCTTCAATCATAACTTTATGAAGATTTCTTCCAAAATGTTTTTAATCTAATGATATAAATTCAACTGAAAATCAAAGTAAGGGACATATATCAAAACCCTGAGGCAAATCATAAGTTGAATCCGGGGTATATGAAAAAATTATTTTTATAATCAGATTATAAAACGCTTCATAAACATATTCGGTCATGTTAGCTCTATTAACATTTCTTATCATTGTTTATACAATCAGTTTACTCCTTGACAGGAAAGAAGAACGTGATCGTAAAGGGCGCAATGAGAAACATCCCTGATGAAATCAGGTCTTGAGTCTTGAGTCTTGAGTCCTAAGTCTTAAGTCGTAAGTCTTACGTCCTACGTCCTCCTCTTATCCACCACCCGGCTCAATTTGCCTCCTTCGCTTCGGGGAACTGTTCCATAATTTTTTATGGTGATATTCATGCTGAGTCCTATGTTGGCTTTTATTTTATGAGAAAGCTTTTGATGAAGAGATTTGATAAAGTCCGAATCATTTTCTTCGGCGATTTCAATTTTCAATTCCTTATAAATTTTTTCATCAAACTCCACGTGAACATCTACTTCATCCATTGTTCCATCCCTCGAAACTACCAATTGATAATGTGGTGAAAATTCAGGAAGGTCATTCAGTACCGCTTCAATTTGTGAGGGAAAAAGATTCACACCCCGAATGATAAGCATGTCATCAGCGCGCCCGCGAATAGCTCCCATCTTGATGTGCGTGCGTTTTGAATTTTTATCATACTGCAAGTTGGTGATGTCATTCGTCCAATAGCGAATGAGTGGCATTGCTTCCTTGGTAAGCGTGGTAAAGCACAACACACCATATTCACCTTCAGGCATTGGCTCACCTGTTTCAGGATGCACCACTTCCGGATAGAAATGATCTTCCCAAACATGACTTCCGGTTCCACGCTCTTCATAATCTTCCTGCGAAACTCCGGGACCCATAATTTCACTTAAGCCATAGATATTTGTAGCAACCACGTTTAGTCCCTGTTGCACTTCTTCGCGAATCGTGTCAGTCCACGGCTCCGCCCCGAGCTCCATGAATTTCAAATTTAATTCCCTCACATCAATCCCACGCTTATTAATTTCCTCTGCGAGTGTGAGCGCATAAGAAGGCGTGCAACACATCACCTCCGGCTGAAAGTCACGGAGCAATAAAATTTGCCGGTCTGTCATTCCGCCTGATACAGGAATTACGGCCATACCCAATTTCTCGCCGCCATAATGCAATCCTAATCCGCCGGTGAACAAGCCATACCCATAAGCATTTTGCAATTTCATTCCCGGTTGCGCACCTGCACCGGCAAGTGAGCGCGCACATACTTCTGCAAAAATTTCAATATCATTTTTTGTGTAACCGACCACGGTGGGTTTACCCGTTGTTCCGCTCGAGCAATGAATGCGTGCGACTTCATTCATGGATACAGCAAACATGCCGAAGGGATACTGATCACGCAGATCATCTTTTTTGGTGAACGGAAGTCTATGCAAATCCTCCACTGATTTTATGGATGAAGGATGAATGTTTGCCTCATCAAATTTTCTTTTATAAAAAGGAACACGATGATACACGTATTTCACCAACTCTTGTAGTCGCTCATTCTGCAGCTTGCGAAGTTTGGGGATCTGAAGCGTTTCGATTTCCTGCTGAAAAAACATGGTGCGAAAATTTTGCTTCAAGTTATTAAGTTGTGAGGAATCGCTCACAACTTTTTTTCACTAATTCACTTCATGTTTGTCTAAAGCAAAGCGCCGGGGCAGCGGATGATTAATTGATGGCAGCAATGCAAAAAAATTTGCTGTAACAAGCAAGCAGAAATTATTTCGTATTGATAATTCGTAACTGATTCTGATCAACGGGGCAATTCCTGAAGTTGGAGCTTTTGCTGAGGACTGGTTTGTGATTGAAGAAGAGGTCCTGTTGGCTGCCAGCGATTATCCTGATTATATGAAATGATAATTCCGTTGTCATCCTTTCTGTCAGCCCGGTTCGCAATCACGTGATACGTAAAGGAGATATTGGAATTACCGCCGCTTAACTCCACTACATCGAATCCACTGAACGTTTTATTAGTAACATAGACGCCATTGCAATCGCCTTCTAATTGAATGAACACACGCAACGGATGTTTCTCATTAATAGCAACATTTTTCACAAAGATGGGATCAAGATCAATGTGAGCTTTCCCATTCACTAACTGTCCCGCTCCGTAGTCTTCAAACAAAATTTCAGGCGCTTCGGGACAAACCATGTTTACATTTTGATTATTCAGATCCTTCACAATTGTGGCTTTCACTCCGGTTCCGTTTATCGCATAATCGGTAACCACTACCCGGGTCGCGATCCAGGCATAGTTGCTGGCGCCAGACTGAAAATAACCACCCCCATTTCCACTGGCATTTGTAGTGCAATAACTGTATACGCCTAAAGCCGTTCCGTTAAAAGCACCGCCGCTTCCGCTTGCGGGACCGACAATGCCGGATAGATTGTTGCCTACACCCCCGACACCTACGCCTGTGCCTGCAGTACCTATATGAAATGAGCCATAGCCGGTTCCCGTGAAGGCACCTCCGCTTCCTGCAATTAAATAAAACCCACCGCCGCCATTTCCGGCACCGAGGATTCCTGTTCCGGAAGCATTGACATTCGTACCTAAAGCGCCAAATCCGGATGACTGACCGGTTGAAGCGCTTAGACCATTTCCTACGTTTGCTGCACTTGCCGCTTGATTTACTGCAACAATTGCCGAAGAAGAATTGATAGTATTAGTAAATCGCCCTGCATTTGCAACAGTGGAATGACCATAAATTGCAGAACCGGTTCCACCACTTGTTACTCCTACAATTGCTCCTGAAGTTCCGCTTGTAACCACAGAATAAATTCCGGCGTTGGTTACAGTAGTGGTGTTCAAGGTAATTGGTCCGTAATAGCTAAGGTAAGCATCGGTCCCTGCAATGCCATTAGCGCGAACGGCACTGCTGCCTGATGTGGTACCTGAATTCAGTGAATGAAGGGTGGTTATCTGTGAAGCATCAGAAACGAATAATCGGTCTGTTCCGGCGGGTGCAACGTTAACGCCGATATTGCCTCCTGATCCTACTCTCATTCTTTCGATGTTGTTTGTCTTCACTATAAAATCAAAAACGTTCAAGGTCCCGATAAACTCTGTGGCGGAGAGAGTATTTCCGGTCAGCAGCCAGCTTGTGGTAGCAGCCGTTGTCCATGTCGGAACAGATGAGCCATTCAATGTGAGCACTTGTCCGGCGGCACCGGAGGGCAGGGCTTTGAAATCACCATTGCTATTTACGTAGACAATTTTGTCGGTGCTCGCAGCAGCCGCGACAATGTGTGTACCTCCAAGCGCACTGCTGAGTCCCTCAAGCCGAAGTGTACTTGAGATTCCTGCAACGTGCAATTTCGTGGCAGGTGCGTTGGTTCCGACCCCAACATTTTGCGCATGCGCAAAATGAATAATAAAAATTAAGGCAGTGGTGAAAATACTTTTTGTAATTCTCTTATCCATGGCCAAAAATTTTGCAGTGAGAAAAATTGATGTTGTCGTTGTTGCCATTATCGGCCTCTGCAGAGTTTAGAGCTGAGCCAAACCGACCACTGAAAGGTAAGGATTTTTTAAGTGACTCGATCAAACATATTCACCGAAATAATTTTTACCTAATCCAAAAATAAAAATTCTATAGTCCTGGTGTTGGATTAGCCTTTCCTCCAAATTACTTTTTCTTCGGAACTAGCATTGAATCATTTGTTATATATGGTTTTTGGTCTGGTAACAATAACCGTGTTACCGGAATGTCATATTCTCTGATGACAGCACCGGTAATGTTATCTGTTACCACCACGTGAGCTGTACTTATCACAGTGCTGTCACTCTTTGCGTTGGGTAGAGGAGGTGTACTTTTTACAGATTCAGATGCTTGTGCAAACAAACCTGTCTTTACTATTGCAATGAATAGGATGAGCAAGAATGTTTTTTTCATGGGAATTTTTTAAAGAGTGAAAATTTAGTACACTGCCCAGAAGGCCAGCGATAATCCATTATAAGTTGTCCCGGCGTTGAGGTTATCTATTACTACTACCCACTGACCTGCCCCGGTCTGAGTATTGGATACGTGAACCAAACCATCTTGAGCAGGAGTGCCCGGCAAAAACCCCGCAAAGCTAACCCCCACGTAACTTCCTGCCACACAATTAGCGTCTGTAACTGTAATCGTTGTTGTTGTGTTGGCATTCAGAGTTACACCATTCACGTAATATTTCCCCATCCCGAGATTTGAAGCAGTATTTAGTATGGCTGGTCCCCATACCGGAGCAGTATTCGCGCCTTGCGAAAGAAGTGGCTGTCCTGCATTGCCGGATAGATTATTAGGCATCAGCGCACCACTAAACCGAAAATTACCGGCCAGTTGTAGTTTTTCAGTTGGAGCATTTGTTCCAATTCCAAAATTACCACCTGATAGCACTCTCATTCTCTCGATGTTGTTTGTCTTCACAATAAAATCAAAAACGTTCAAGGTCCCGATAAACTCTGTAGCGGAGAGGGTATTTCCTGTCAGTAGCCAGCTCGTTGTCGCTGCTGTAGTCCATGTAGGAACAGATGAACCATTCAATGTGAGCACTTGCCCGGCGCTACCGGAAGGCAGGGCTTTGAAATCGCCATTGCTATTTACGTAAACAATTTTGTCAGTGCTGGCAGCAGCCGCAACAATGTGTGTGCCTCCAAGCGCACTGCTGAGTCCCTCAAGCCGAAGTGTACTCGAATTCCCTGCAACGTGCAATTTGGTAGCAGGGGTGCTGGTTCCAACTCCAACATTTTGCGCATGCGCAAAATGAAAAATACAAAATAAAGCAGCAGTGAAAATGACTTTTGTAATTCTCTTATCCATGGCCAAAATTTAGCGGTGTGACAAAATTTGTGTTGTTATTCAAGTCCAAAAAAGCGCGCAAATAAAGTTATGATTAATTCTTACAATAAAAATTTTTTTTCGACCGGGATTTAGAACTCTGTGTGGTGGACAAAAATTTCGTGAATGGTGAATGGGGTGAATGAGTGAATGAACTGTCAATGGAGTCAACGACCTATCTTCAATGGTCAATGTGAATAGTGAATAAGTTATCGAGTTAGTGATCGTGAATCGTGTTACGTGAATCGCGCATCGTGTTACATGAATCGTGAATCGTACTACATAAATCGTGAATCGTATTGCGTGTATCGTGATCATAACTTCCTTTCAAAAGTCTTTCTTCATTGCTTACTTTCGCGCATATCAAACAAAAACTTCTTCATGGATCTTTTTGAAAAACTTTTGGAAAACCGCGGGCCTATCGGACAGTACTCGAAGATCGCGCACGGCTATTTTGCTTTTCCGAAACTTGAAGGTGAGATCGCCAATCGCATGATCTTTCGCGGTAAGGAACGCATCGTGTGGAGCCTGAATAATTATCTCGGCTTAGCGAATCATCCCGAAGTTCGCAAGGTGGATGCAGAAGCAAGCGCGAAGTATGGGCTGGCGTATCCCATGGGTGCGCGCATGATGAGTGGTAACAGTGATCTCCATGATCAGTTGGAAAAAGAACTGGCGACATTTGTGATGAAGAAGGATGTGATGCTCATGAACTACGGTTACCAGGGAATCATGTCTGCCATTGATTGTTTGGTGGATCGCCGTGACGTGATTGTGTATGATGCAGAGTCACACGCCTGCATCATTGACGCTATGCGCATGCACATGGGCAAGCGTTTCGTGTTTCAGCATAATGACATGGAGAGTTGCGAGAAACAATTGCAGCGCGCGACAGAATTGGTGAAGGAAACCAACGGCGCAATTCTGCTCATCACTGAGGGCGTTTTCGGCATGGCCGGCGACCAGGGAAAGATCGCTGAGATAGTTGAGCTGAAAGAAAAGTACAGCTTCCGATTGATGGTTGATGACGCCCATGGCTTCGGAACGATGGGTAACACCGGTGCCGGCATCGGTGAAGAGCAAGATGTACAGGATGGCATTGATCTTTACTTCAGCACATTTGCAAAATCCATGGCCAGTATCGGTGCATTTATGGCGGGCGATGAAGAGGTGATTCAATACCTGCGCTACAATTCACGCTCTCAAATTTTTGCGAAGAGTTTACCAACAGCATTCGTGATCGGCAATCTGAAGCGTCTTGAGTTGCTTCGCAGCAAACCGGAGTTGAAAGCGAAGTTGTGGGAGAACGTGCATGCCCTCCAATCAGGATTGAAAGAGCAGGGCTTTGATCTTGGCAAATGCAACACTCCTGTTACGCCTGTGTATCTGAATGGAAACGCCTCGGAGGCTGCACACCTCATCATTGATGTGCGTGAGAACTACAACATATTTCTCTCTATTGTGATTTATCCTGTTGTACCGAAGGGTGTGATGTTACTGCGATTGATTCCTACAGCAGTGCACACACAAGATGACATTGATCAAACGCTGCATTGCTTCAGTGAAGTGAGTGAGAAGCTGAAGGCAGGACATTATCTTTCACAGAAGCTGGTGGCGGTTTAAATCTTTGATGTGAAACCTTTGATCTTAAACCGAAGCGCTCACTATTGCTTCACCAACTTAAAAAATTGTTCGTGAGACTCTTGAGTCACTTTCAAAAAATAAAATCCCGGGGCGAATAAACTTAAGTCAAGGATTCTTTCCGTGGTTAACTTCTTTGAAAACATTTCGCGACCAAGGGCATCAAAGATTTCAATTTCGATCCCATCAGGCTTAAAGTCTTCACCAAAATTAATCACTGCTGAAGCAGGGTTGGGATAAAATGAGACGTCCTGTATTGCATAATTGCACGAAGGATATTTATTAGTAGTAAAGAACCCGAGGTTTGAATCTTCAAAGCACCTCAATCCATTTGGCCCTGGATCACATATCGCGAACTGGGGAAATAAGTATGAGGTAGAGCCAATGCCTTCAATGATGTCACCAGTTTCCGTAGTAAATCTTTTTACAGACCTCCCATTAATAATTTCTGTATAAACACCCGTAATCCGACTCAAGATGGAATCAAGTCCTCCAAAAAGAGTGTAACCGTATCCTTTGAGGGTATCCCCAACATGCAAATTGAAATTATAGAGAACAAAAAATTTGTTAACCTCTGAAATGAAATAATAGACAATACCGCTGTCTTCATAAACAAAGTAATTATTACCGCCAAAACAACAATCAAAACCATGAGTAATTTTCAAATGATGACAATCGTGCCCGGCAAGAAAAGTGTCATTGACCGATTGGATTTGAGTGTAATCGATTCCCGAGCCAGCAAAGTTTGGCACATGGTAGTACCATGTCGAGCCAGGAGTTCCGAAATCTTGTGCGAACATTGATTTTGAATACAGTAGTGAGCCAAGCAAATAGATAGTAGTGAACCAACATGTTCTGCTCATCATAATTAATTGTGAATAATTTTGATCTAATCTTTCACCAGCTTCACAACCCTCTCCTCATCTCCTTGCTTCACTTTCAGAAAATAAATTCCTGCCGGTTGAGATTGAAGATTGATCGAATGTACTTTGTTTGAAGTAATCCACTTTTCTTCCCACATAATTTGTCCCAGCACATCCCAAACTGAAGCATAACAGTTTTGAGTGGAAGGAAATGAAACCTGGAAAATTCCGCTTGAAGGATTGGGATACAATTTTATTTCTGAGTTCGCTATCGGTGAAATTCCATTCAATGTATCAATTACGATAGAAGTTTTTGGATCGCCAATAATTTCGTGGGGCCAAGAGAGACCAGGTAATGCGGCGTAATAACTCTCAGCAAGATTGAAATGATTTGCGGTGTCAAGGTAACGTGATAATACGATCTCATAAATCAAATCTGTAGCCGCGTATCCACAATATGCCCAACCTTCTGCACCAGTGGCACCTTCTTTCACAGCATCAGCAACAAGATAGTTTTCATCCACATTCTCACTTTCATCAAATGTTGCGCTACTGTTGCATCCACATAGCTTGACGATAGATCCTCTGAGCCAATTGTAATTTAGATTTTGTCCTGATGAATTCAAATCAAAGCTGTACAACCCCATAACATTTGATTGATTCAATAATGTTGCAGTGTCGCCGTCAAAAACATACTCCCATCCCAACTTTGTAAGTGTGTCTGCTGCAGGGCGCATAAAGCTTGAGTCAACTGAAGGAACGTTATAGCCAAGATGACTAAAGTCAAAAACAAATAACGCCTGGCTTTTGATTACAGGAATATTTGGCCCGCTACGATCAATCAACGTAATGACGTCATCATACGAATATCCATCCAGTCGGGTCACTAAAAAAATATGGTAAATGCTTCTTGCGAAGTTTGTTTGACTGCCTAAATAAGGATTATAAATTGATCCGCCCATTGCGATTGAATTGCTATAGGGTCCAAGTATCAAAGCCATTTCAAATTCAACTGAAGAGCAACGACCTCCAAAAGCGCAATTACCAAATGCAACTTTCAGAGGAACACCCTTCGTGGTTACAATATAGTTGATTGAATCATCAAGATTGTTTGCTGACAGGTAATTGCTCACTTGCGAAAGAAGATCGAAGAGTTGAGCGGTGTCAATTTCCTCCTGTGTTGTGGTAGTGACGTGAATAATGTTTTGAGAAGGAATATTTCTTTGTTGTGCAAAATAATTCCCAATGTCAATTGAGGTTTGACTGCTGTCGTTTACAATTACAGCGACATCATTGTAGGAAACCTGCTGTGCAAAAGAAAAGCCCGGGAAGGCGAGAGTGATAATGAGTAATATTGTTTGCTTCATAGTGATCAGGTGAGAAAATCCCAAACGGCACTAAGAGAGCATTATTTTTCAATTACAATTTTGTCTATGAAAAATTTCCCTTCAAATTTTATTTCAAGAAAATAAATTCCTGAAGCGAATCCACTCAAGTCAATCGTTTTACTAAAATTCTCATTCACTTTTTTTTCTTCAGAAGAAAAAATTCGTTGACCGATGGCATTACTTACTTCAATTGTTACGGCATCCATTGAACCATTCAGCCATTTAACCATAAAGATTCCACTCGAAGGATTGGGGTCAATGGAAAAACTTCCTGCACCAAAAACATTTTCCACTCCTGAAATCAAAACATAAAGCAGCGTAGAAGAAGAAACACAACCCTGCTGATTCGAAACAACCACACTGTAAAATCCCGTCTGCATAATCATGTAGGATTGATTTGTTGCTCCGGGAATATCCACGCTGTTGAGTTGCCATTGATAAGCAAATGCAGGAGTGGACGTAAGTGTGTATCCGGTTTGCGAGATGGCTGGAATGGCAGGCGTTGCATACACAGTGATATAACCGGAAAGCGTAAGCGTATCGTTTCCAAAAGCGTTCGTGGTGATGAGCGTGACATCGTACACTCCCGGAGTATTGTAGCAAACCTGAGTAGGATCCTGCTGACTGGAAGCTGACGGATTTCCGCCGTCGAAAATCCATTGCCACGATAATGGATTGTTCGTTGATTCATCAAAATAATCTTCGCAAAATTTTTCACAAATTGTTTGATCAATAACAGAAAAATTTGAGAATGGCGCGAGCATGTAGTCAATGGTGTCGCTTGCAGAACAACCATTGCTGTTCGTAATCAGCACGATAAATGCTCCTGCTGCCAGCGGCACATAAAATGAATTCGTTGCGCCACTTATCGAATTTCCACCTGTGAACCACTGGTAGGAATCTCCAATGGAAGAATAGAGTGTGTCATTGCTTTGAGTGATGGCAACTGAAGGTACAGCATTCACAGTAATAAAGTTGTGGAGCACGATCGTATCATTGCCGGCTGCATTGGTAGCAATGAGTGTGACATCATAATTTCCTTGCGTGGAGTAACAAATATTCGCAGGGTTCTGATCTGTTGATGAAGAAGGATTTCCTCCAGGAAAAGTCCACTCCCACACCGTGGGGTTGTTAGCCGACTGATCGGTAAAGTCAATGCAAGTCTGTTCGCAAAAATTATTTTGAGAGGAAATGAAATCAGCAACAGGAGGAACCAATCCGCCTGCAGTCACTTCAATATCATCTATAAAATAATATACACACTGATAACCTTCAGCATAATAAAACTGCAACCCGGTGGCAATATCAGGAGCAAAGTTTCCGAAGGTGACATAATCGTAGGCAGAATCAGCTACGAACTGAAATGAAAACTGCTGCCAGGTGCTGTCAAAAAAAATAGAACCCATGACATATTGCGGAGTGAAACTGATAGGGTTCCAATTGTTTTGTATGAGTGGAATAGTGGAGAACGCGACACTCATTTGGTCACATCCATGACCGCCGTAGTTTCCATTCTCTATACCTGTGGTTAAATAAAAAGAAACCGTATAACTCTCGCCGATAGTGAGCGGTGAAATGAGAGCATGAGCAATATATTCTCTGAAAGTAAATCCTTCCTTCCACAAAATGAATCCCATGATAGCATTACCACCATGAGGAGAAACGGTTGCTGTATGGGCATTTGGCAATTGTACTAACCCGCTCCCAAGTGCATGATAATAGTCAGGACTTCCTCCACCATTGCAATTCGACCATCCGGTGCAATATGACCACTGGGCACCACCATATGGGAGTGAAGTATATGTTTCAAAATCACCATTGCTGAGCAGGTTTTGGGCTGGAAGAGTGTACGCGCTGAATGAAAGAAGTATGGTGAAAATTTTTTTCATGACACGTCATTTTAAAATAATCATCTTCTTTCTCACCAAATCATTTTTTGTTTTTATCGAGACTGTGTAAGTGCCGGAGGCGAATGCTCTCATGTCAATCTCCTTGCTGAAATTCTCATTCACATTCCTCTCTTTCGAAGAGAAAATTATTTGGCCAATGGCATCACTAACTTCAATGCTAACATCAGCTATAAAACCGTTCAACCCTCTAACCATAAAAATTCCATTCGAAGGATTCGGCTCTACAGAAAAATTCCCTTCACCAAAAACATTTTCCACTCCCGAAATCAAGACATACATCAGCGTAGAAGAAGAAACACAACCCTGTGGATTTGAAACAACCACACTGTAAAATCCGGTTTGGGTAATCGTGTACGATTGATTCGTTGCGCCGGGTATATCTACACTGTTGAATTGCCATTGATAGGCAAATGCCGGAGTAGATGTGAGGGTGTACCCGGTTTGCGAGATCGTTGGAAGTGCGGGCGTGGCATATACAGTAATGAAATCCTGCAAGGTGAGTGTATCACTTCCGGAGGCATTGGTTGTAATAAGAGTTACATCATAAGTTCCCGGCGTATTGTAACAAATGTTCACCGGATTTTGTGCTGTTGATGAGGAGGGGTTTCCTCCCGGAAATAACCACAGCCATGATGTTGGATTGTTGATGGACTGATCAAAAAAACCGGTGCAGAATTTTTCGCAAATGGAATCCTGTGATGAAGAAAAGGCCACCTGGGAATTTATCACCGGGCAGTTCGGATCAGGAACAAATCGCCACAGGTCATTCTTGTAATTGACCAGAAAATTTTCTGTGCCACCGAACACCCACAGATTGCCAGTCAAATCTTTCCACGAGACAAACCCTTCTCTGCCTGAAGGTTTATTTGTCGGTGAAGAAACCCCCATTGTTCCCCAATGCCCTGCCTGATCCATCAACGTGTCACCATTGATCCACATCCATTCGAGTGTGTTCACATTGAAAATCCAGAGATCACTGTGCATGCCCGTGTAGGCATAGATGTGCGAGCCGCCGAAGAGCCAGAAGTTTCCGTTCGCATCAACATAATCAATGCGGCTTCTCATCCGCGCATCAGGAACATTGTTGATGGATGGCTCACACTTGTTTCCGTAGTGACCAATTGCAAATTCATAGTTTGCTCCCGACATCCACGTCCATTCATTCGTTGCCAAATCATATTTCCACATATCATTCAGCTTACCACCCCAGGTGATAGAGTATTCCAGCGCACCAAAGAGCCAGAAGTTTCCATCATGATCAATCCACTTGGCATAGGGCATTCTTCCCCCGGGAGTATTGGTGGCGGCGGAAACACCAAGCGTTCCCCAATCAGGAACCTGCAGCGGCAGATTTGATCCCTGCATCCACGTCCAGTTATTTGTTGAAGTACTAAAGCGCCACAAGTCACTCAGGTTATTGGGGTATGGAAATTCCGCGCCGCCGTAAATCCACAAATTATTATTAGCATCTCTCCACGTAGCATTTGTTTCTCCCCGTGCTCCCGGAGTGTTGGCAACATCTTCCACCTGATACGTTCCATAGAATGCAAGGGCACTGGCAGTATCCGCTCCTTTCATCCACGTCCATTCATTGGTGGAGATATCATACATCCACAAATCATTGAGGTAAGCGTATCCATTATATCCGTCAATCCCTATTCCCCCGAATAACCATAGGTGTCCGCTGGTGTCAACCCAGCTTGCCGCGCGGGATCTTCCACCAGGATAATTATTGGGAGATGCAATTCCCTGCGTGCCATACACACCGGGTTGATAGGCAGCGCCGGGACCTTTTACCCACGTCCATTCATTTATGGTCACATCATACTTCCACAAGTCACCCAAATTATTTTCACCACCAAAGAGCCAAAAATTTCCTTGAAGATCAACCCATGAAACACTTTCATCGGTTGCTGGTGGTTCATTCAACGGATCAGCGACACCCTGGACACCGAAATTTCCGGTAGAGCCGCCGATACTGTCGCCATGCATCCAGGTCCATTCGCCTTGTTGGGCGAAGGTGAAGGTGATGCTAAGCGTGAAGGTTAGAGTGAGGGTAAGAGAAAGTGAGTGGTAGAAAATTTTCATGGGCAAGTCTTATAGAGTGAAGATAGTTTTTTTCTGAAATTTTTTTTCGACGGTGAAAGCAGCCGCATCAACCACCTTTTCCTAAGTCCAAAAAAAACTTTGGAAGAGATTCTCCCGCTTCTCAATTGTTTTTCATTCCCAATTTTATCTTTTCATACAATCCACTACTCACTGGCACCATCGGCAACCGCAAAACATTTTCGCAGATGCCGAGAATATTCAGCGCCGCCTTTACTCCTCCGGGGCTTCCTTCGGCAAAAAATGATTCCATGAAGTCGAGAAGTTTGTAATGAAGTTTTTGTGCGTCATCGAAATTTCCGTCCAGCGCGTCATCCACCATGGTAGAAAAATCTTTTGGGAACGCTTGTGCCACTACTGATATTACGCCGTCACAGCCGAAGCTGAGCAGGGGAAGTGTAATGAGATCATCGCCGGAGATGAGGAGAAAGTTTTTTGGCCGCTCCTTTACGATTCGCATGATCTGCCCAATATTCCCTGACGCTTCTTTAATGCCAACAAACCTTGGCGATTCGTGTGCAAGCCGCAATGTTGTTTCCGCCGTGATGTTGGAGCTTGTTCTTCCCGGCACATTATAAATGATAATCGGCAGCGGAGAAATCCGGGCAAGCTGCATGTAATGCTGATAGATTCCTTCCTGTGATGGCTTATTGTAGTATGGACTCACCGAAAGAATAGCATCATAGTGCTCATGATTGAAAGCAGTGAATTGTTCCGCTACTTCCGCGGTGTTGTTTCCACCGATGCCGGCGACAAGATGAACTTCTTCATCCACTATCCCGGCTACGAACTTCCAAACATCGCGCTTATCATTCGATGAAAGTGTGGCAGACTCTCCGGTAGTTCCGAGTACCACAAAATAATTTACACCACCCTCAATGTTGAACCGAATAAGTTTTTCCAATGCTCCGTAATCAACAAAGCCGTCCTTTTTAAATGGCGTGATGAGTGCTACGCCGGTGCCGCGGAATTTTGGTGTCATGGGTTAGGGGGTGAATGGTGAGTCGTGAGTGGTGAATAGTGAGTCGTGAATCGTGAGTCGTGAGTCGTGAGTCGTGAGTCGTGTGTCTGTGAATCGTGAATCGTGAGTTGTGAGTCATGAATCGTGAGTTGTGAATCGTAAGTTTGTGGATCGGGAATCGAGAGACATTGGAAACTGCAAAATACACGCTGCAAATTGTAAACTGCAAACTGCCAACTGCCACCTGTTAACTACAAAACTGTAAAACGCAACCCCAAGCTTAAAGCATCTCAAGGAAATGACGATACTGATTCATTAACTGTTGCAAATTGTTTTCTCCCTTCAAATCAATCATGAAATCATAAGCGTAAGTTTTCTCTTTTTCAAACGATCCTATTCTGAATGATGCTTCTGACATGGATGAAACATATTCGAGCGGAAGGTTTTCGCCGATGTAAGCATTGATGAGTATGTCGAATTTACGCCCGATAAATTCTTCTACCACATCACCTTGCGGCTCAAGATGCCAGTTCAGATTTTTTTTATTGAAATAAGAGAAGTTGAAATTGATCGCTTTCTTCGGTGCGTTGTAAAAACCGAGCAGTACAATTTTCTTTCTATCGCGTTTCAACGAATCTGCAAAGGTGTTGATGATGGAAATTTTATCGGGGTCGGAAGCATCGAAGAGGATCCCGATGTCTGTGGCCTCTGATAGATTGGTGGCTCTGTGCTCCATGTGATGCGCCTTCAGTTTTCTTTTCAGAAAATAAAAATGAAGCCATCGCTGGAGTTGTTTCAACATTGATTTAGAATTATCAATTCCAATTTCCAATTTCTAATTTCAAATTAATGATCACCCAACTTGAAATTAGAAATCTGAACTTGGAAATTATAAAGTTAGTCTTCATAAAATCCCATCGAAGAAAACTTTTGAATACGCTGGTCAATGCGATCTTTCGGCGTCATTGCTTTGAGATCAATGAGATGTTTTTTGATTTCGCGCTTCATAATTTTTGCCATCTCTTCCGGGTTGTGATGCGCGCCGCCCATAGGTTCTTCGATGATGCCATCCACCAATTTGAAATCATGCATGTGCTGCGCCGTAAGTTTTAGCTGCTCGGCTGCTTCTTCTTTGTTCTCCCAACTGTGCCACAGAATTGAAGAGCAGGATTCAGGAGAAATCACAGAGTACCATGTGTTCTCGAGCATCAACACGCGGTCACCGATTCCGATTCCAAGCGCACCGCCGGATGCACCTTCTCCAATGATGACACAGATTACGGGCACTTTCAATAGCATCATCTCATACAGATTTCTTGCAATCGCTTCTGCCTGTCCGCGCTCTTCTGCTTCCAATCCCGGAAAAGCGCCGGGCGTATCAATGAGCGTTACGATGGGAATGTTAAACTTCTCCGCGAGCTTCATCACCCTCAATGCTTTTCTGTAACCTTCGGGATTTGCCATTCCGAAATTTCTATACTGCCGCTCCTTGGTATTGGTTCCTTTCTGCTGCCCTACGAACATCACGCTTTCATCATCAAGCATTCCCAATCCGCCAATCATTGCTTTATCATCTGCTACATTCCGGTCACCGTGCAGCTCAATAAATTTGCTGCACATCTCCGAAATGTAATAGAGCGAATACGGCCGATTTGGGTGGCGTGATAGCTGCACGCGCTGCCAGCCGGTGAGATCACTGTAGAGATTTTTTCTTGTTTCAGCGATCTTCACTTCAATCTCTTTCACCGCTGACTTCATATTCACCTTTCCATTCTCGCCGATCTTCTTGAGTTTCTCTAACTGCTCATTCAAATCTTCAAGCGGTTTTTCAAAGTCCAGATATTGCATTCAGTAATTTTAAAAGAAACAAAACTAAAAGATTCAAAATAAAAAAGTCCGCTTTGTTGCACTTGATTCATTTAAGAAACCAAATATTGCTTTTTCCTTTGCCTGTCACTCCGGTTGTTTGCAATCCTTTATCGACCCTGCAAACCCGAACATCAAGGCGACCTCCGAAAAAATGTGTGAATTATGTAACCTTTTACAAAAATTATATAACACGGAACGGCACATGTGAGTCTACCTTTGGATTTTTCCAAACAAAAAAACCAGTATACCACCAATATAGTTATGTGACAAAGTGCTGCTGAGACGAACGGAAATGCTATTTTGAAAATCGAGGTTTGGTCTTAATCTTAATTTAGTGAAACAACTGGGTGTAATTACTGATCCCGGATATTCCCCTCCCGCATCAGAAAATTTTTTATCGCGCTTCTTCAAATCTCTCATCCGCGATCAACGGGACTTGCCGTTTGTCTACCTCACCATTAAAATCAGTTCAATTCTTTTTCCCCTCGTCGTGTTGCTTTACCTGCCATTCCTTGGCGGTTGGATCTGGTGGTCAGTGGCAATTTTGTATTTGTTTCTTAACAATTTTTATAAAAGTCCTTTTGGATTGATGGCTCACTGTGCAGCTCACCGCGCGTTGTATAAAAAGAAATTTCGACTGCTCAATTTTTATCTGCCATGGGTGTTGGCTCCTTTCTTCGGGCAATCACCCGAGACGTATTTCGGTCATCACGTTGTGATGCATCATCCTGAAAATAATCTTCCTCAGGATAAAAGCTCCACCATGTTTTACCAACGTGATTCGATCCTTGATTTTTCCAGGTATTGGTTAAACTTCTTTTTCCTGGGTCTCATTCAGTTGTCTGCCTACTTTATCAGCAAGAAAAAGTATCCCTATTTTTTTCGCGTCGTGGCGGGTGAGCTGATATTTTTCAGCGCATGTGTAGCGCTATGTTTTCTTAACTGGCAGGCGACTTTGGTGGCTTTCATTATTCCGTTTATCGCTTCGCGCGTCATCATGATGGTCGGCAATTGGGTGCAGCATTCCTTTGTGAGCGCGGAAGAGCCGGGCAATGAATACATGAATAGCATTACATGCATCAACATTAAATTCAATCACAACTGCTGGAATGACGGCTACCATGCAAACCACCACGTGCGACCGGGCATGCATTGGACGGAGCACCCGGAATATTTCAGAAGCACCCTGGATAAGTTTGAAAAAAACAAGGCGGTGGTTTTTGACGGCATTGACTACGGAAATGTTTTTGTGTGGCTTATGATGAAACGCTATGATCTATTGGCGAATCACTTTGTAAACATCGGGAACCGCTTTACCTCCGATGATGAAGTAATTGCATTGTTGAAACAGCGAACGAAAAAGATTTCTAACTCCCCTTTGGTTGTAGGTGCAGTTTCGCCAGCATAACTCTTCTCTAACCTGTGCGAACAGGTGCATTCAGCTTATCCAATTCTTCTTTGGCTTTTGCATACCAGGTTCTGTTAGCTCTTCTCTCTCTGCCGTTCAAATGAGAAACCTCATCGTTCATCTCGCTAAAAACTTCTTTTGCTTCTTCCACTCTGCCGGCGCGCAAAAGAAATTGTCCATAATAAATTCTGTTTTCATGATTCGAGAATCTGCCGTTCATGCTTTTGAATTGCTGCTCCGCGAGTTCATGCTTTCCAATTTTTTCCAGCGAGAGCGCGTAAATGAGCTTCGACCGTGACCGTGAGAACTCAATGGATTTAATCACCTTCTCCGCCATTTTCACCACATCGGCATAGCGCTCCTTTTCAAAGTAGCAAAGCATGAGTTGCATGGGTACGTGATTGTCAGGAAGAGAACTGCTGATACACGACTCATACAGTTCAATGGCTTTATCAGAATTCCCTGAATCTAAATAAGCATCGGCAAGCAGCACACGGTTTTGAAATGTATCTGTGAACCTGAGGCGTTCTTCCAGTTCCTTGATTTTACCGCGCGGATTAATGATGGCCCCCAGATTCGATTGTATGTTGTCAACTTCCCGGCGCGTAAACATTTCGGAAAAGAGGTACACCAGGCATCCGACCACAGGAAGAAAAACAATCAGCCATATCCAACCGTACG
>Ga0134121_10000170_pt1 | contig 75727 bp, 49 predicted proteins | sample KB301_FD_96463 | JGI IMG/M metagenome (GOLD analysis project Ga0134121, IMG submission 96463) | Terrestrial soil microbial communities without Nitrogen fertilizer from Kellogg Biological Station, Michigan, USA - KB3-0-1 | ecosystem: Environmental > Terrestrial > Soil > Unclassified ...
ATGTATCCCCGATCAGAAGTTTGCGAAAAAGGAATTTCTTTATGTTCATAATTAAGACAATCCCATGCTGTTCCTCCGTACCTCATGTCCCATTGCTTCAACAAAGGAATTTGTCCGAAGGACCCATTAGGAGAGAAAAGAGAAAAATTGGAAATGAATAGCAGTAGGAATAAAAATTTTTTCATCGTAACGAAATTAACATTGGATAAAAGAATAAGATAAAGGGAAGCTACTCTTCTTTTCTGGTCACAAGGAGCAATGTCATTAAATGTAAGGATTCGTTTCTAAAAAATAACATTGCTTCATAAGGAGACGTAAAAGTAGAGATTCATGGTAGAGCTATCCAATAATACTTTGGAAATTCTTACGTACTCAATTAGTCATCAATTTCTTTCACGAAACCAAAAACAAGAATGAACAGAAGCATGACAAAAAAAACATCAGCAATAGAGGATACAGGAAAGGTCTTAAATATAGGATCCTACAATCGGTCTCCAATCAAAATTTTCTTCCTCAAAAATTCATTCTCTGTTTTTATTTGCCATTGAGCAATTCAACAATGAAATTTCCATCAGAAGGATTGGGATAGACGGAAATGTTTGCATCACCCATCAACGTTCCCGGAGTGTATGATGTAACCCTCATCACCACCAATGCAAACGGGAATGATACACTCACGCTGCATAATTATATAACTGTATATGCTACCCCGCCATTTCCAGTCGCTGATTCCGGATTCTGAAGATCCTCCCAAAATATATCCTCCGTCAGTGGTTTGCAGAATGGAGTAAAGTCTATCATCATCAGTTCCCCCAAACCGATAATCCCACTGCTTCACCAAAGGATTTTGTGCGAAGGAAAAATGAGAGATGAAAAGCAACGCAGGTAAAAAATATTTCATAAAGTATTTGCTCAGTGAAGATACATTCTTTCTTAAAGGGCTTGCTGCCCTCCTAACCTCCTCCCGCTTTCAGCGAGACAAGTGCAAAAGGACGAGATATTTTTTTGAGGACTGCGTTTAGAATTTCTTTCTTCGTTTCAGCCAGCGTTCGGGGTCGCGGCTGGTATGATAAATACCAATCACAATTATTTCTTTTCCTTCGATAATAAAATGGATTCCATAGGGGAAACGATTCGTGAATGCAATTCGCACATCATCATATCTTATTTGAAACCTTCAGGGCTTCTTTGGTAAGTGAAAGTGCGGCATCAACACTTAATTCCAATTCATTACTGAGACCACTCCGTTGCTCTTCATACCAAATCATTGCATCGAGCAAATCCAGTTCTGCGAATTCAGAAATGCGAAGCCGGTACTTCATAACCGCGAACGAATTCTCTTTCGAACTTCTTCCCAGCTTGACAAGGAAACTTCGCCGCGTCTGATTGCTCAATTCTTCGTCGCGACTCAGCGATATGTGAGTCGGGTATGTCAATATCACTTGGATTGATGCTGTCCCATACTTTTTCAACCAAAAGAATTTTTTCAGATGGGCTTAACTTCAGTAGTTCATCTATAGAGATCATGAGGTAAAACTAAGAATTCAGGATAACAACAATTCAACGGATGTAAGTGAGGTTATTCGGCAATCACAATTTTCTTCCTTAAAAATTCTGTCTCAGTTTTTATCCCGATAAAAAAAATACGGTGTGCAACATCAGCCAGGTCAATTTCTCATCAGCTTCGCGAGGTAAATAATTTTTTTTCATCTGGGTTCAGTGTAATCAAATGTTCATACATCTACAAGGGTTTGCGCAGCGAACTCAAGAACGGACTCAACTTGTTCTTTACTCACTCCGGGAAACCATTCGATGAAATCATTCACCGATGCCCCGTCTTCCAGATTTTCAAAAAGTGCAGTTACAGGTACTCGCGTTCCTTTGAAGACCCATGCGCCACTTACCCTTTCAGGATTGCGCTCTACTGCAGAACATGTTGACCAGTCAAACATAATTCGAAATTGGATTTTGGATTGAATAGCATTTTCAAAAGTACACAAAATGGTTTTTGATTTCCTTTGAACCTTAATTCCGCAAGTCAAAACTGTTTGCCACGAATTTCACGAATGAACACAAAAAAAAATTGCTCATAAATTTTTCACTTAACTCAAACACCACACTGATTTTGTTTTGCTTAGTGAAAATTCGTGTAATTCGTGGCAACTTACGGAATCAATGGTTGAAAGAAATTCTTCATTGGGAAGCAATCAATGAGTAATCAGAATCTTTTTTAGAACTAAAATCTTCTGAGATTTTATCCCGATGAAATAAATGCCGCTGGCAAAGTCGCTCAAATCAACTTCCTTTTTGTTCGAATGGACTCCTTCGGAGAAATCATCAGCATTAATCCCGATGGATCGGGATTCTTCAAAAGAAAAAACTTTTTGTCCCAGAGTATTCAAAACATAAATTGAAACTTCATCAGCGATAAAGCCACCTGATAATTCAATCACGAAACTTCCCGAAGAAGGATTGGGATAAATAGAAATATTCGCATCACTCACTTCATCAATGCCGCTGATAGTAACTTTTATGGAAGCAGAATTTACACAGCCATTAGAATCACTCACAACAACAGTGTAGTATCCGCTTTGCAAAATGGTGTATGATTGGTTGGTTGCTCCGGGAATATCTATTGAATTGAGTTGCCACTGATATGCTGTTGCAGAAGTTGATGTGAGCGTGTAACCAACTTGTGTGATGACAGGAAATGGCGGAGTTGCATTTACAGTGATGTAATCATTCAGCGTGAGCGTATCGGTTCCGTTTGCACTTGTAGTGATAAGCGTCACATCATAAACTCCGGGAACATCGTAACAGATGTTCACAGGATTTGGGTCGGTAGAAGATGAAGGGTCACCTCCCGGAAAATTCCATTGCCAGCTTACAGGGTTTCCGGTGCTGAGATCGAAATAGTCAATACAAAATTTTTCGCAGAGAATTGTATCCGATGATGACAGATTTGAATGGACAAAATTATTTTGGTTGCATGCAGTGCAAGTGGTGTCAGGAACAAACCGCCAGAGATCATTATAGCTGTTGCTTGAGATAACAAAACCACCGAAAAGAAATAAGTCACCGTTGTTGTTTCGCCAGCTCACTACACCTGCGCGTGCGCCGGGATGATTAGTGGGAGCCGAAACTCCAATGGTGCCAAAGTCAGGATTGGCATTGGGCAATGAATCACCATTTGCCAACGTCCATTCAAGTGTGACCGGATCAAAATTCCACAGGTCATTATATTTAAGTGTTAAAGACCAGAGCCCACCGTACATCCAGAATTTACCACAGGCATCTTTCCAGCGTGCGCGGTTTTCCCAGCGTCCTGCCGGAATATTATCTACTGATGGGCTGCACAATGAACCGTAATGGCCGGGATCACTTAATACATTGGTGCCACTCATCCACGTCCAGTTATTGGTAGCGGGATTGTACATCCACATGTCATTAAATGTATTATAACTCAATCCGCCAAAGAGCCAGAAGTTTCCGGAGTTGTCTTTCCATGAGCAATATGCATCGCGTGCTCCCGGAACATTGGAAGGATCAGTAACTCCTTTTACACCATAGCTTCCCGGCGCATTGGCAACATTAGAACCGCTCATCCACGTCCATTCATTGGTGATGATGTCGTACTTCCACAAATCATTCAATTGTGCTCCGGTTTGTTTATAGCCACCGAATATCCAGAGGTTTCCGAGTGAATCAACCCACGTGGCACTCGACTCACAACGGCTTCCGGGTGTGTTTGTTGGTGAAGGAATTCCTTGCGTTCCATAGATTGCCGGAACATTCGTTGCTGATGAGCCACTCATCCATGTCCACATATTTGTAGCGATATTATACTTCCATAAGTCACATTTATAAAAGACATCAGGGGCGCCTCCATACAACCAGAGGTCGCCATCAGCGCCCACCCATGTGGCAGCACCATATCCGCGTGCAGGAGGATGATTACTCATTGCAGGAACACCAAGCGTTCCGAAACTTCCGGCATCGTTATATATTCCGGTTCCTTTCATCCAGGTCCAGTTATTAGTTGCAGGATTGTATTTCCATAAGACATCATTCTGAGCAGTGGTGCCGCCAAAGAGCCAGAAGTTTCCATCGAGGTCTGTCCATTCTGCTCCCTCATAAGTAGCACCCGGAGTGTTAGCAGTGGCTTCTACACCCTGTGTTCCCAACACCCCCAACGCAGCGGCAGTGTTAGATCCTTTCATCCACGTCCATTCCCCTTGCTGAGCATTTGATGGGAAAGAAATAAGATTTAAGACGTAAGAAATAAGACAAGAGAAGAGCAGGTTTTTCATTGGGATCTGATTTTTGAATGATCGTTATTCACTCATCAATGAGACACTATAATTTTCTTTCTGAGAAAAATGTTTTGAGATTTTATTTCGATGAAGTAAACACCACTTGCTGTATCATGAAGATCAATTTCTTTCTTCCAGTTTGATGAAGAGATTTTTTCTCGGGAAGAAAAAACTTTTTGCCCAAGCATATTCACCACCTCAATAGAAACTTCACCGCAGTTTTCTGATTGCAATAACTCAATGGTGAAATTTCCTGAAGAGGGATTGGGATAGATGGAAATGCCTCCATCACCACTCACATCATTCACTCCTGAAATCAAAACATAAGTGGTGGCAGAATTTTTACAACTGTTTGTATCGCCAACCACCACGGTGTAGTAACCTGTTTGCAAAATGGCGTATGACTGATTGGTGGCACCGGGAATATCAACAGCATTCAATTGCCATTGATAAGAAGTTGCCGCACTCGATGTGAGCGTGTAACCAACTTGCGTGATGGTTGGTATTGGCGGAGTAGGGTAGACAGTGATGTAGTTGTGCAGCGTGAGTGTATCACTTCCATTTGCATTGGTGGTGATGAGTGTTACATCATACACTCCGGGAACATCGTAGCAAATGTTTACCGGATTTTGTTCAGAGGAAAAAGCAGGATCACCGCCGGAAAAAATCCATTGCCATGCTGTTGGATTGTTGGTGGATTGATCGAAGAAATCAGTACAGAACTTTTCACAGAGTGTAGTATCAATCGTAGAAAAGTTTGGCGAAGGAATAGTATTGACCACGAGCGTATCAGATGAAATGCAACCATTCACATCAATCACCTCAATGGTGAATGTTCCTGTTTGATTGATAAAAAGAGTTTGTGATGTTGCACCCGGAATTTGGTTACCGTTCAGTGACCATTGATAACTTGCTGCTGCAGGATTGCATGTGAGCAAATTTCCATTCTGTGAAATAGAAACTGCAAGCGGTGTGAAGATGGTGATGTATGCTGCCTGCAAAAGTGTATCCGATGCAAAGTTTGAAGATGCAATCAGCGTGACATCATACATACCGGTATTTGCATAGCAGATGTTTGATGGATTTTGTTGTGTTGATGAAGCGGGATTTCCTCCTGTGAAAAACCATTGGTAGGTTGTTGCATTCAATGAAGCATTGGTGAAATCAAAACAACTTCCCGGGCAGCCGCTGATGGCGTTGGAGTTGAAGGCGCTTTGCGGAAGATGCTGATAAAGTCCAGTGGTGTCGCAAAACTTGACAATCCAAAAATCATAGGTGCTATCAACCCAAGCGGGTTGCGTTTTCTCTCCTCCAATTCCTGCAGTAGTCCAATTTCCAATTGTATAGCAACCTCCATTTGTTTGAATCGCCAATCCACGAATTGTAAAGTCAGAAGCAAAAATTGTCTTATCCCACTGTTTATTACCAAGTGAATCTATTTTTATAATCCAGGGCTGTGCATAGCCAAGATTATTTTCTGTTTTATCTCCACTGCTATCTGAATAAGAAAAACCGCCTAATAGATATCCATCATCATGAGTTTGCTGAATGCTAAAAAGACCATCACCGGATGTTCCTCCAAAGTCCTTATCCCATTGTATGTTCCATAGAGAATCGAATTTTATAATCCAGTAGTCAGCTGTAAATCCAGTTGTATCCCGGTTAACTTGAGTTTTATTTCCACTAAGGCCTGAACATGTTTCCCCACCGAAAATATACCCACCGTCCTTTGTCTTTGTAACAGTGGTCGGAATATCGGGTCTAGTGCCTCCAATATCCTCATCCCATTCATAATTACCAAGTGAGTCTGTTTTTATGATCCAATAATCAATGTCATTTGTTCCCCAAAGTGGTTTTGTTTTGTCGCCACTAATTCCATAATCTGTATCACCGATGAAAATGTAACCACCCTCATTCGTCTGTAATATTTCTCTCGATTCATCCATTGATATCGTACCAAAGTCTTTATCCCACTCGAAGTTTCCCAATGAATCTATTTTTACAATCCAATAGTCCCAGTTACCCCAGGCTGTTTCAGTTTTATTGCCAGAAATATTGGATTGAGAGGTGCCAAATATTATATATCCACCATCAAAAGTTTGCTTGATAGCAGTCGGAAAGTCGCCATCTGTTCCTCCAAAATCTTTATCCCACTCGTAGTTTCCTAATGAATCTATTTTGACAATCCAATAATCGGAGATACCCCAATTCGGCTCAGTCTTATCGCCTCCTACGCCAGACCACGATTCTCCACCAATAATATATCCTCCATCTTTAGATTGATCAATCGTGCTAAGAAAGTCATAGTCTGATCCTCCAAAATCTTTATCCCATTCATAGTTGCCGAATGAATCAAGTTTTACAATCCAATAATCAGCATGTCCCCAATTGATTTGTGTCTTATCTCCACCGATTCCGGAATAAGATTGCCCACCAAGAATATATCCGCCATCTTTTGTTTGCTGAAATACCGGAAGGTAATCATCTTCCATCCCCCCAAACCGATAATCCCACTCCTTCACTAAAGGATTTTGTGCGAAAGAAAAATGAGAGATGAAAATAAGGAGGAGAAGCCACACCCCTCTAAATCTCCCAGAAGGGGAGACTTTCTTGCGCACAATTGCTCGCCAAAAAAACAAGTGTGGGTTTTCTCTTTTCATGTAAATCGCTACTTGATGGTCAAAGAAATCTTTTTTCCAAGTCCAATCTCGATAAGGCGATAGAGCGTGGAGAGTTGCAGATCGCTGTTTCCGTTTTCGATGCGAGAGATAAAACTTTTGCGTGTTCCTGTTTTGGCTGCAAGATCATCTTGCGTCATTTTATGGCGCTGCCTCTCATCCCTGATGATTTCACCAATGGCAAACGCTTTTGCTTTAATCTCGAATTCTGTCCGGCGTGTTGTTCCGATTTTTCCGTAACGCCTGTCGAGATGCTCATCGAAGGTAGTTATGTGTTTACTTTTTCTTTTTCTTGTTTTCATCTTGCTTCAGTTTTTCTTTTTCTTCATAATAGTTGCGCATGATTTTAAGTGCCCTGTTAATTTCGTCTGCCGGCGTTTTCTGCGACTTCTTTTGAAACCCATTGAACAGCACGACTAACTTATCCTCATCAAAGCAGCAGAATATCCTGAAAATGTTTCCTCCGAATTCAATCCGGATTTCATATAGGCCTTCATTGCCTTCAATATGTTTTAAAAATTTTGTCGGGATTCGCTCCGCAACAGTCACTACAAACAAAACATAATCAATCTTCTCTTTTACTTTTTCTGTCTGCTCATCAAAAAACTCTTTGAAATAATGTTTGTAGTAAATGATTTTCCTTATTGAATCCACAATGCGAAGTTAACTTATAATGGTACAAGAAAAAAGAAGTAGCTATCGGAGGTACACCCGTTCTTATCGTGGCTAATCTGCGATCAAAAGTTTCTTCCGTATAAATTCATTCTTCGTTTTTATCTCGATGAAATAAACTCCCCGAGCAACATTACTCAAATCGATTTCCACTTTGTCCGAATGGACTCCTTCGGAGAAATCAGTAGTAGTCCCGATTGATCGGGATTCTTCAGCAGGAAAAATTTTTTGCCCAAGTGTGTTCACTACACTAATCGAGACTTCGTCAACCATCCCGATTAGATCGGGACTATTTAGCCATTCAACCATAAAACTTCCTGAAGAAGGATTGGGATAGATAGAAATGCCTGAATCATTATTCAATTCATCAACTCCAGAAATCAAAATATACACTGTGGTAGAATTTTTACAACCATTGGAATCACCAACAACTACCGTGTAATAACCTGTTTGCATGATGGTATAAGATTGATTGGTTGCACCCAAAATATCTGTGCTGTTCAGTTGCCATTGGTAAGAACTTGCAGCACTCGATGTGAGCGTGTAACCAACTTGCGTGATGGTTGGTATCGGCGGAGTAGGATAGACGGTGATGTAATTGTGCAGCGTGAGTGTATCACTTCCATTTGCATTGGTGGTGATGAGTGTTACATTATAGGTGCCCGGTGTATTGTAGCAAATGTTGCTTGGGTTTTGATCGGTGGAAGAAGAAGGATCACCGCCGGGGAATTGCCAAAGCCATGAGATTGGATTGTTAGTGGATTGATCAAGGAAATTGGTGCAGAATTTCTCGCAGATTCTTGTGTCCGCTGCGTTGAAAGAAGTTTGCGCAGCGACGGTGCAAGCGCCGCATCCTGGTATAAATTTCCAAAGTGTATTAGATATGTTACCAATACCTGGTGAGTTCTGACCACCGAAAATCCAGAATTGACAGGAGTCATCAATCCATCCAACATTACCCCAGTAAGCAGCGGGATGGTTATTAGCATTGGGCACTCCTTTAACACCATAAATAGCTGAAGGATTAGCACTGCTACTGCCGCTCGACCAAGTCCATTCATTTGTTGAAGGATCATAGTACCAGAGATCATTGTAAGCAAAACTGCTGTTTATTCCTCCGAACAACCAAAACTTTCCGTCGTTGTCTTTCCAGCATGCTCGATTCTCCATTCGTGATGCAGGAAAATTAAATATGCTCGAATCACAGTTTGCAGTATAGGTACCAGGATCGTTTATGATGTTACTTCCACTCATCCAAGTCCATTCATTAGTTTGCGAGTCGTACTTCCACAAATCATTATAGCAGATAGTGGAGTACCAATAACCTCCAAACAACCAAAAATTATTTTGGCTATCACGCCACTTCGAGTACGCATATCTCGCACCGGGATGATTGCTAGGTGATGGCACTCCTATTGTTCCATAGTTATTTAATTGATTGGAACTATCGGAACCACTCATCCATGTCCATTCATCGGAAGAAGGATCATATTTCCAGAGATCATTCCAGAAGATTCCAGGGTTATGCCCGGTTCCGCCAAAAAACCAAAGGCTATTATCATCACTAACCCATGTAGCACTTGTTTCATGTCGACATCCGGGATTATTTGCCGTATCGGCAACACCTTGAATGCCATATACTCCGTTTTGATTAATGGTGTTTGAACCGCTTACCCAAGTCCATTCCGCAGTTGCTACGTTATAGCTCCACAAATCATTCATGTCTCCATAGCTGCCTTGTGAATCATAGCCTTCTCCACCAAAAAGCCAAAACAGACCATCGTTGTCTACCCAAGTAGGCACACCAAAACCGCGTGCCCCAGGCTGATTACTTACGCTCGGAACTCCTTTCGTCCCATAAACACCAGGCTGATTCGGCGAGCTTGATCCGCCTTCCCATGTCCATTCATTAGTGGCTTCGTCATACATCCAAAGAGTGTTATAGAAGGTCCAGCCGTATCTAAGTCCACCAAAAAGCCAGAACTTTCCTTGTAGGTCTTTGAATTCGGCTGGCTCATAGAGTGCAGGCGGCGTATTATTAGCATCGGACACACCAAGAGTTCCAAAAACTGGTGTCCCATTGAGTCCATTCAACCCTTTCATCCAAGTCCATTCCCCCGCCTGCGCAACACACATATCACACTTCAATGCACAGAAGAAAAAAATAAGAAGTAAATTTTTTTTCATCCTAATAAAATTTAACAGTGAAGAGAGGAGAAATATTACAGCATGAAGTTACTCCCTTTCTTTGTGCAGTTAATCTGCAATCACAATTTTCTTCCTCACCCCGAAAAAATCGGGGCCGGCATATTCACTCTCAGTTTTTATCTCGATAAAATAAACTCCGTGGGCAATATCATTCTCCGAATGGAGTCCTTTGGACAAATCAATTTGCTTCGTCCAATGAGCAGAAGAAATTTTTTCTTTAGAAGAAAAAACTTTTTGCCCAATCACATTCACAACGTCAATAGAAATTTCGCCAGCCATAAAGCCATTCAGCAATTCAACCATAAAATTTCCATCCGAAGGATTGGGATAGATGGAAATGTTTGCATCACTCATCACGTCATTGAGGCCGCTGATCAGTATATACTCCGTGACAGAATTCTTACAATTATTAGAATCAGTAACAACCACTGTGTAATAACCGGTTTGCAAAATGGTGTATGATTGATTGGTTGCACCGGGAATATCCGCTGCATTAAGCTGCCATTGATAAGAAACAGCCGGGCTCGATGTGAGCGTATAACCTACTTGCGAAATAGTTGGAAATGGAGGAGTAGCATATACGGTTATATAATTTGAAAGTGTGAGTGTATCAGTACCTGTGGCTGACGTGGTAATAAGCGTTACATCATATATACCCGGCAGGTTGTAACATATATTCAGGGGGTTTTGATTGGTGGAAGTAGAAGGATTTCCTCCCGGGAATAGCCATAGCCACGATGTGGGATTGTTGGAAGAAGAATCAAAATAGCTGATGCAAAACTTTTGGCAGATGTCAGTATCGGAACTCGCAAATCCTACCTGTGAGCTTTGAACAGCACAGCCACCGCAGGCGGAATCAGGAACATATTTCCACAGTGCATTTCTGAAATCAACCCATAATGCGCAACCGCCGAATAACCAAAAGTTGCCATCATGATCGGTCCACGATGAGCTGCCCCAAAGTCCCGGTGGGATGTTTGCAGGATCAGCAACGCCCTGCGTACCATAAGTGCCGTTTTGATTGGGTGTGCTTGAACCTTCAGCCAGTATCCATTTATCAGAGGAAGTGACGTATTTCCACAGATCGCTGTAGTAACTGCCGTAATAATTATTTGCTCCGCCGAAGAACCAAAAGTTTCCGCATGCATCAGTCCAAACGGCGCGATTCTCTGTCCGGTTGCTCGAGATATAAGCGGAGTCGGCGACACACAGTGCTCCATAATTTCCAGCTGCATTCAGGTTGGATGTGCCGCTCATCCATGTCCATTCATTTGTTGCCACATCGTACTTCCACAGATCATTGAATACATTCCAATTGCTGTTTCTTCCACCATACAACCAGAAATTTCCGGAGAGGTCTTTCCATCGTGTATAAATCATTCTTGCTCCGGGAGTATTCGCAGGATCAGGAACTCCAATGGTTCCGTAGACACCATTCATATTCATGAGATTCGAACCCTTCATCCAGGTCCAATTGTTTGTTGTGGGATTGAATCTCCACAGATCGTTGTAGGATGTTCCGCCATTATCACCACCGCCGAACATCCAGAGGTTATTGTTATCATCAGTCCATGCTGCATTTATCTCACAGCGATAGCCGGGATAGTTTGCTGCATCTTCGACACCCTGGCTTCCATAGACGCCGGGCGCATTGGATGTGGTTGGGCCTTTCATCCAAGTCCACTCATTGCTACTGATATCATACTTCCACAAATCACTTCCGATGCCGGGCACAGAATAGAATCCACCAAACAACCAAAAATTTCCTGCAGTGTCAACCCATGTTGCGCCTGAAAATCTTCCACCCGGATCATTGGTAGCCGCAGGAACCCCCATTGTTCCGAAAACCGGGAGAGGGTTAGGAGCAGATGAACCATTCATCCACGTCCATTCATTGGTTGAAGGATCATATTTCCATAAGGTGTTGCGATATTGAGAGAGCCCGTCATAGCCACCGAAGAGCCAGAGGTTTCCCTGCTTGTCAGTCCACTCGTACGGCTCATACAATCCCGGTGGTGTATTTGCCGGATCGGAAACGCCCATGGTACCGTACGTTCCGGACTGATTGCCGAAGGATGATCCTTTCATCCAGGTCCATTCGCCTTGCTGCGCGAAGGCATTAGAAGATAGAAGGTAGAAAGCAGAAGATAGAAAAGAGAGAAGTAAAAGTTTTTTCATCGGATTAGTTTGTGATGATTTTATTTTTAAGAAACATGATGTCGTCATTGCGAGGAAAACTGCGCAGGGATTTTGTGCGTAGCTTTCCGACCTGTCCCGATTTTTCTTCGGGAAGCAATCCCCCGGAATTATAGCACAAGCCGGTAGGGATTGCTTCCCGAAAAAATCGGGACAGGTCGAAACCCTCACTCATTTTCCCTTCCTGTTTCTCGCAATGACGCACATGGTTATTTTGTGATGATGATTTTCTTTTTCAAAAAAATGTTTTCAGATTTTATTTCAAGGAAGTAAACTCCGTTTGCTACATCACTAAGATCAATTTCTTTTTTCCAATGAGCAGATGTCCCGATTGATGGGGATTCTTCGGAAGAAAAAATTTCTTGTCCTAATGCATTCAAAATTGAAATTGAAATTTCGTCATCGGCATAGCCATCCCGATTAAGTCGGGACCATTCAACCGTTAAACCATCTGTCGCAGGATTCGGATAGATAGAAATGTTCGCATCACTACTCACCTCCTCAACTCCGGAAATCAAAACATACAGGGTTGTAGAATTTATGCAACCGTTAGAATCACGAACAACAACTGTGTAGTAACCCGATTGCAAAACAGTGTACGACTGATTTGTTGCGCCGGGAATGTCTGTTGCATTCAGTTGCCATTGATATGAATTTGCTGAACTCGATGTGAGTGTATAACCAAGTTGTGTGATGGTTGGAAATGGCGGCGTAGCATAGACCGTAATGTAATTCTGCAAGGTGAGTGTGTCGCTTCCGTTCGCATTGGTGGTGATGAGTGTTACATCGTAAAGTCCGGGAACATCATAGCAAATGTTGGCTGGATTTTGATTGGTGGAAGAAGAGGGAACACCGCCCGGAAAAATCCATTCCCACGAAACAGGATTGTTAGAAGATGAATCGAAAAAGCTGATGCAGAATTTTTCACAAATATCCTTGTCGCTTACATCGAAGCTCGACTGCCCCTGCTGCTGTCCGCAATTAACGGTGGCCGGACAAACGGGGTTGGTTATATACCTCCACATATCACCCAGGTAAGTAAATGGTGAATAACCGCCAAACATCCATAGGGATCCATCATGACCTACCCAGGAAGGTGCGCCATTTCTTGTTGCGGGATAGTTAGCAGCATTAGAAACGCCTTTTATACCGTAGTGGCTTGGCTGCGAACTGCTGCCTGATCCACCTACTAAAATGAATTTATTCGAATCAGGAATGTAAGCCCAGAAATCTGAATAGTAACTTGAGTTGGTATATGTATTTCCTCCGAAGAGCCAGAATAAACAGCCATCGTTTGTAGTCCAGCAGGTTCTGTTTTCGCTTCTTGCACGGGGATAAATATTTTGAGATGCCAGACACAATGAATCATAGATACCACCATCGTCAATAACTGCTGAGCCATTCATCCATGTCCACGTGCTGCTTGCTAAATCGTACTTCCATAAATCGTTAAAGGAGGTGCTGTTTACATAGCTTCCTCCACCAAACAACCAAAAGTTCCCATGATGATCTTTCCACCGGCTGTATGACATTCTTCCGGGTGGTTCGTTGGAAGGATCAGGAACTCCTTTGATACCATAACTGCCGGGAGGATTCGCCGATGATTCTCCGGCGACCCACATCCATTCATCGGTTGCTATGTTATACATCCATAGATCATTCAACAATCCGACTCCGTTTAAGGCATCAACTCCATATCCGCCGAATAGCCACAAGTTATTCTGATCATCTACCCAGCTTGCAGCGGCCTCATACCTTGCCCCGGGATAATTTGTTGCAGCGGGTATGCCCTTGGTTCCATATACACCCGGCTGTCCCGGAGTAGATGGACCTTTCATCCAGGTCCACTCATTTGTCGGGATGTCATATTTCCAAAGGTCTTGCGTATAACCAAGGCTATTAAGGTAACCTCCAAACAACCACAAATTATTTGAAGCATCAGTCCACGAAGTGATTCCCCATGCTCTTGCCCCCGGGGTGTTGTTGGGATTGGCAACACCCTGAGTACCGAAAACCGGTGCGGGTGATCCACTCGAAGAGCCATGCAGCCAAACCCATTCATTAGTTACAGGATCGTATTTCCACAATGTGTTTGTAGCGCCGCCTGCATTGCCACCAAAAAGCCAGAAGTTGCCGGCAGTATCAACCCACTCGCATGGCTCATACATGGCCGGAGGAACATTTGATAATGAAGGAACACCAATGGTCCCAAAGACTCCTGCTGATCCGTATGTTGAGTCACCTTTCATCCAGGTCCATTCGCCTGCTTGTGCATGAGCGCAGGGAGAGGGTAGAAGATAGAGGATAGATGATAGAAAAATGAGGAGGAATATTTTTTTCATAGAGTTATTTTGTGATGATGATTTTCTTTTTCAGAAAAATGTTTTGAGATTTTATTTCGATGAAGTAAACACCGCTGGCTGCATCATGCAGGTCAATTTCTTTTTTCCAATTCGCCAATGTCCCGGTTGATCGGGATAGTTCGGAAGAATAAATTTCCTGACCCAGTGCATTCAAAATCGAAATTGAAATTTCGTTACCGGCATAACCATTTAGCCATTCAACCATTAAACCATCTGTTGCAGGGTTTGGATAAATGGAAATATTCGCATCACTCATCACATCATGAATGCCGGTGATCAATACATAAACTGTGAAAGAATTTTTACAGCTATTGGAATCACCAACAACTACCGTGTAATATCCTGTTTGCAGAATGGTGTATGATTGATTGGTTGCCCCCGGAATATCTATTGTGTTGAACTGCCATTGGTAAGAACTTGCTGAACTCGATGTGAGCGTATAACCAACTTGCGTGATTGTGGGAATAGGTGGTGTGGAATAGACGGTGATGTAGTTCGGCAGCGTGAGGGTGTCATTCCCGCTTGCACCCGTAGTGATTAGCGTTACATCATATACACCCGGAGTGTTGTAGCAAATGTTGGCCGGGTTTTGAAGGGTTGAAGAGGAGGGGTCACCACCCGGGAAGAACCATTGCCATGCAGTAGGATTATTGATTGATGAATCGAAGAAGCTGATGCAAAATTTTTCGCAGAGCTGCGAGTCGCTCACTGAAAAATTAATTTGCGGAGCCTGCTGACAAAGTGCAGTACCGATGCAACTATAATCCGGCACATATCTCCACAAGTCATTGCTGCAAACATATCCGCCGAACAGCCAAAGATTTCCTGCCTGGTCTATCCAGCTATCAGCGCCTGTTCTTAATCCGGGCTTGTTCAGCGGTGATGAAACACCCTGCGTTCCGCTGACTGCCGAAGTATTGTTGATGGTATCTCCGCTTATCCATTCCCACTCGTGTAATACATAGTCGTAAACCCAAAGGTCTCCCTGGTGCCCGTTGTAGCCGGTTCCGCCGTAGAGGAAAAAATAGCCGCAATCATCAATCCAGCAAGACCTGCCTTCCATTTTATCACCCGGATAATGAGCAAGGGAGAAATCGCATTGTGAGCTATAAACCCCCGATTGAAACGGCGAAGTTGATCCCTCCATCCACGTCCATTCATTCGTCGTAACATCGAATTTCCAGAGATCACTTAAGTAGCCGTTGCCGCTTGCGCTGTAACCATTTCCTCCATAGAGCCAGAGGTTATCTTGTTTATCAATCCATCTCGAATATGCAGCTCTTGAACCCGGCACATTCGAAGGCGATGAAACACCCATTGTTCCATAAGTTCCGTAATGATTGGCTGTCGTGCTTCCGCTCATCCACGTCCAGTTGTTTGATGCTATATCATACTTCCAAAGATCGTTGGCATTCCCCAGTGACGTCCATCCGCCAAACATCCAGAGATTATTATAGGAGTCTTTCCATGAGCATGAAACTTCTTGCCGCCCGGGCGGATTGTTTGAAATATTAGCAACACCAAGAGTTCCATAGCTTCCTATATAGTTTGCAGTGGGTGATCCTTTCATCCAGGTCCACTCATTGGTACTCACATCATATTCCCACAGATCACCAAGGCAACCTATTGTGCCATTCGCATCATAGCCATAACCTCCCATGAGCCAAAAATTACCTGACGAATCTGTCCATGATAATTCACCCCATCCTCTTGCGCCGGGATAGTTCGATGGACTGGGAACACCCTGTGTTCCATAAACTCCCGCCTGATCAGTAGCACTTGGTCCGCTCATCCATGTCCATGTATTTGAAGCAATGCTGTATTTCCATAGCGTGCCGTAATAAATGAATACAGAATTGTTAGCGCCGCCGAATATCCAGAGGTTATCATCATGATCTATCCATTCACAGGCTTCGTAAAGGGCGGGAGGTTCGTTGGCTGCATCCGGAATTCCTTGTGTACCCCAGGTGCCGCTGCTTCCGAAGGGTGTGGCTACTCCTTTCGTCCACGTCCATTCACCCGCCTGTGCATTAGCATGGTGAGAGGATAGAAGATAGAAGATAGATGATAGAAAAAAGAGGAGGAATAATTTTTTCATGGCGTTATCTTGAAATGATGATTTTCTTTTTAAGAAACATGATGTCGTCATTGCGAGGAAAACTGCGCAGGGATTTTGTGCGGAGCTTTCCGAAGCAATCCCCAAGAGTTATGTCACAAGTGGGTAGGGATTGCTTCCCGAAGAAAAATCGGGACAGGTCGAAACCCTCACGCATTTTCCCTTCCTGTTTCTCGCAATGACGATCATGGGTACTTTGTTATAATGATTTTCTTTTTAAGAAAAAAGTTTTGAGATTTTATTTCGATGAAGTAAACACCGCTCGCTAAATTGCGAAGGTCAATTTCTTTTTTTCGGTCAACCGACGTCCACAATGCCGGGGATTGTTGTGAAGAAAAAACTTTTTGCCCGAGTGTGTTCACAACATCAATCGAAGCTTCGCCAACAATTTGAACATTTAACCATTCAACAATAAAATTTCCTGAAGAAGGATTGGGAAAAATATTTACCAAAGAATTTTCTTCTATCTCTGAAATTCCCACGAGTGCGTCAATACTTGCTTGCGCATTGCATCCATTTTCATCACCGATCACGACGGTGTATAACCCTGATTGCAGTATGGTGTATGATTGATTGGTAGCTCCCGGAATGTCCAATGAGTTTAATTGCCATTGATACGAGTTAGCCGGACTTGATGTAAGAATATTTCCTGTCTTCGAGATTGTTGGTGCGAACGGATTGCTGTAAACGGTGATGTAATTATTCAACTGGAAGGTGTCAGAAATTCCGCCGGCATCGGTAGCGATCAGGGTTACATCAAATACTCCGGGCGTTTGATAGCAAATGTTTGCAGGATTTTGATCAGTAGAGGATGAAGGGTCGCCTCCCGGGAAGAACCATTGCCATGACGCGGGATTGTTGGAGGATGAATCAAAGAAGTTGATGCAAAACTTTTCACAGATGTCGGTATCAGACGCCGTAAAGTTTACCTGCTGATTATTAGAGAGACCGCAGCCGGATCCGCTGCATGATGTATCAGGAACGAAGCGCCACATTGTATTCCATCCGTCTGGAAAGGTCGCACCGCCGAAAAGCCAGAGGTTGCCTTGTTTGTCCGTCCATCCATTGCTTCCCATGGTTGATGGCGGGTGATTGGTAGCTGACGAGACGCCTTGTGTTCCAAAGCTGCCGGCTTGCAATACTATAAGAGAACCGCTCGCCCACGTCCAATCAAGAGTAACAGGATCAAATTTCCACAGATCATTTTGAACACCACTGATATCGTTCAATGACGTGCCTCCAAAGAACCAAAACTTTTTACAAGGATCAACCCAACAGGCGCGGCTTTCCCATTTTCCGGACGGATAAAAGTTTACATCCTGTGTACACAATGATGTAGCATTGGCGGCGCTATTTGATTGGTTGGTTCCACTGATCCAAACCCATTCATTAGTGGAGATATTATATTTCCAAACATCATTGTATAGTAACCCGTTTAATAATTCAGAACCACCGAACAAGTACAAATTATCATTGCCGTCATTCCACTTTGTGTAACACGCTCTTGCCCCGGGACAATTGGTAGCATTGGCAACTCCCTTGGTGCCATAAACACCTGATGCACCTGTTGATGAAGAACCCTTCATCCATGTCCATTCATTTGTTGCCGGATTATACCTCCACAGATCGTTCAAAGTTCCACTGCCTGTCCATCCACCGAAAAGCCAAAAGTTTCCTGAGACATCAACCCATGAGGCAGCACATTCTGAGCGGGATGCAGGAACGTTAGTGGTTGCAGGTACTCCCTGCACTCCATAAGAACCGGGATCAAAGGCACTGTTGGTACCTTTCATCCACGTCCATTCATTGGTAAGAATATCATACTTCCACAAATCATTGTGCGCAGAATAGAAATTATCTAATCCGCCGAAAAGCCACAGGTTATTATTCTTGTCTGTAAAAGCGGCAGCACAATAACCACGACTACCAGGTGTATTGGCAGGATCTGCAACTCCCTGAGTTCCGTAACTGGGAGGAATCACTGAACTGCCGGGGCCATTTACCCAGGTCCATTCATTCGTTGAGGGGTTATATTTCCAGAGATTTGCATTGAGCCATCCGCCATAAAGCCAAAACATTCCTGAAGTATCAGTCCATTCACAAGCCTCATACAAAGCTGAAGGATGATTGAGGGTTGAAGGTACTCCCTGCGTTCCAAAATTTTCGATGTCATTGGCCATATTCGATCCACTCACCCATGTCCATTCCCCCTGCTGTGCAAACACAAAGTGATGTAATGCAATCATCAAAGCGAAGAGGAAAATTTTTTTCATTGTGTCATTTTGTGATAATGATTTTCTTTTTCAGAAAAATATTTTGAGATTTTATTTCGATGAAGTAAACACCGCTCGAGATACCATGCAGATCAATTTCTTTTTTCCAAGCTATGGATAAAATTTTTTGCCGGGAATAAAAAATTTCCTGCCCCAGTGTATTTAAGATTGAAATTGAAATTTCATCTCCCATCCCCACTAAATCGGGAACATTTAGCAATTCAACCATTAAACCATCTGTCGCAGGGTTGGGATAAATAGAAATGTTCCCATCACCACTCACATCATCCACTCCCGAAATCAAAACATAAGTAGTCGTAGAATTTTTACAACCATTGGAATCACCAACAACCACCGTGTAATAACCGGTTTGTAAAATAGTGTACGATTGATTTGTTGCGCCGGGAATATTAATCGTATTGAATTGCCACTGATAAGAATTTGCCGGACTCGATGAAAGTGTGTACAAAACTTGTGTGATAGTTGGAAATGGAGGGGTGGGGTATACAGTAATGAAATTTGAAAGTGTGACTGTATCATTTCCGTTTGCAGAAGTAGTGATGAGCGTTACATCATAAACACCCGGAACCTGGTAGCAAATGCTCACAGGATTCTCATCTGTGGAGGAAGAAGGTGTGCCTCCCTCGAAAAGCCATTGCCATGCTGTTGGATTATTTTGTGATGAATCAAAAAAGCTGATGCAGAATTTTTCGCAGATCAGTGTGTCACTCGAAGAAAATGGAGAAGCATTGGTAACAGCACATGATATTGTCAGGGGGCATGCAGGATCAATTACATACTTCCACATATCATTAAAGTAATCACCTATTATTTTAGTACCACCGAACATCCAGAGATTTCCACCGTCATCTACCCATGCATTAGAGCCGGAGCGGCTTGGGGGTTCATTGTTTATATTGGCAACACCCTGAATACCGTAGTTGCCATCCTGGTTTATAGATACCGATCCGTGTATCATTGTCCATTGCAAGTCCTGATAATTGAAGTGCCATAAATCATTGAAGGCGCTATCGTGCTGGTTGCTGCGTGCTCCGCCAAACTCCCAGAAGTTAAAGCAATCATCAACCCAGCAACAACGGTTTTCAAAACGTGATGGGCCAACGAGATTCGTTCCGGCGACACAAAAACTATCCTGCACTCCGAAATTATTGGTGAGGTTGGTTCCGCTCATCCACGTCCATTTGTTGACAGAAGGATTGTATCTCCAAACATCATTGTAATAAACATCGTTTGTGTAATCTCCGCCTGAGAAAATCCAAAAATTACCATCCTCATCTTTCCATTTAGTATAAATCATTCTTGCGTGAGGGTTGTTCGACGTATCCTCAACACCATTGGTTCCATAAGATCCGGCATCATTGGTTTGTGTGGCGCCGCGAACCCACGTCCATTGATTAGTAGAAATGTCATACTCCCAAACATCATTCATAACTCCGTCAATACCATTGCTTGCGTATCCTTGCCCTCCAAATAACCACAGATGGTATTCACCATCCACCCAATTTGCCGCAGTTTCTGAGCGAGCTCCCGGTGTATTGGTGGTATTAGCAACTCCCTGAGTTCCATATATGCCTGAAGAGTTGGCGACATTAGAACCCTTCATCCATGTCCATTCATTGTCAGCAATAGAATATTTCCACAGATCATTCCGCCATGTGCTGCCGTCTGTCTCACCACCGAATAACCATAAGTTTTCGGAGCTATCGATCCATGATGCTATTCCCCAGCGTGCGCCGGGAGTATTTGCAGGATCAGGTATTCCTTGCGTTCCATACACAGGCACCTCATCAGTTATATTACCGGGACCTTTGACCCATGCCCATTGATTGAGGAGGGGATCATATTTCCACAAGTTGCTTGTTGGATCAGAACCCGATTGGAGGCCACCGTAAATCCAAAAGTTTCCCAATTTGTCTTTCCATTCACATGCCTCATATAATCCTTGCGGAACATTGGCGGAATCTACCACACCCTGTGTTCCAAAAACACCATTTGAATTGGTGGTACTATCTCCCTTCATCCAGGTCCATTCTCCGGCTTGTGCGTAAGCATGTAAAGAAATAAGACTTATGACGTAAGATGTAAGACAAGAGAGCAAATTTTTTTTCATGTCGTTAGTTTGTGATCATGATTTTCTTTTTGAGAAAGATGTTTGGCGATTTTATTTCGATGAAGTAAACACCGCTCGATGCATCATGCAGATCAATTTCTTTTTTCCAATCCCCGGATGAAATTTGTTGTTCGCACGAAAAAATTTCCTGACCAAGTGCATTCATAATTGAAATTGAAATTGAAATTTCATCTCCGACAAAACCATTAAGCCATTCAACCATTAAACCATCTGTCGCAGGGTTGGGATAAATGGAAATGTTCGCATCACCACTCACATCATCCACTCCCGAAATCAAAACATAAGTAGTCGCAGAATTTTTGCAGCCGTTGGAATCACTAACAACAACCGTATAATATCCGGTTTGCAAAACAGTGTAGGACTGATTTGTTGCGCTGGGAATATCTGTCGCATTCAATTGCCATTGATAAGAACTTGCAGGACTCGAAGTGAGTGTATAACCAGCTTGTGTGATTGTTGGAAATGGTGGAGTAGGATAGACGGTGATGTAATTGTACAATGTGATTGTATCATTTCCATTTGCGTTGGTAGTGATGAGTGTTACATCATACGTGCCTGGCAAGTCGTAGCAAATGTTTGTTGGGTTTTGATCAGTGGAAGAGGAAGGATTACCGCCGGGGAATTGCCATTGCCACGAAGTTGGATTGTTCTGCGATGAATCGAAATAGTCAATGCAAAACTTCTCGCATAAAATTGTTTCGCTTGCTGAGAAATGTGGTGTCATCTGCGGGTTACACACAAGAAGTTCCGGGCAAGCGGGATTGATTACATAGCGCCATAGATCATTGTAGAATATGTCAAAGTCATCAACACCTCCCCACATCCAGATACTGCCATCAGTTGCACTCCATGATATGGATCCTCCGCGCGATGGAGGGTCATTGAAAGGACTTGATACTCCTTGTGTTCCGTAATTCCCTGCTTGATTATAATTAACAGATCCGCGCAACATTGTCCATTCAAGAGTTTGCGAGTTAAGACTCCAGAGGTCATTATAGTTATCGTTAACGTTGCCCGTCAGCCCGCCGCCAAAGGTCCAAAAATTGCCGCACGTATCGCTCCAGCAGGCCCGGTTTTCAAGACGTGAGGATGGAATCAAATCAGTGCCGGATATGCAAAATGAATCTGCGGTTCCGCCATCATTAGATGCAGATGTTCCGCTCATCCATGTCCACTTGTTTTCTAAGGGTGCATATTTCCAAACATCATTCCGGTAGTTGTACCATGAATCATCTGCTCCGCCAAAGATCCAGAAGTTATCAGCAGGATCTTTCCATTTGGTGTAGACCATACGTGATGGAGGATTGTTCGATGTGTCAGTAAGACCCTTGGTTCCATAGCTTCCCGGATCACCTTCATACTTTGATCCGCGCATCCAGGTCCAGTCGTTCACTGCTATCGAATATTTCCAAACATCGTTTAAGACTCCTGTGTAACCGGTCACATCATTTCCAAATCCGCCGAACAACCATAAATTGTTATTTGCATCAGTCCAGGTTGCGCAGGATTCCCTTCTTGCGCCGGGATGATTAGCGGGATCACCTACCGTTTGTGTTCCGTAAATTCCAGGTTGGTTAGTTGTGTTTGGACCCTTCATCCACGTCCATTCATTGGTAGCAATGGAGTATTTCCACAGATCATTAAAACTTGCGAAACCCTGATCATCACCTCCGAACAACCAAAGGTCTCCGGAATTATCAACCCATGTAGAAGCGCACCAACTGCGCGCACCCGGCGTATTTGCAGGAGCAGGTATTCCCTGCGTTCCATACACGGCAGCTTCATTCGAAAAATTTCCGGGGCCTTTTACCCAGGTCCATTCGTTGGTGGAAGGATCATATTTCCATAGATTACTATACAAATCAAAATTATCATTCACTCCACCATACAACCAGAAAAACCCGTCGGTATCCCGCCATTCACAGGGCTCATATAGACCTTGCGGAGTGTTGCCTATTGCAGGTATTCCCTGCGTTCCGTAAACCGCAAACGATGCATTACCGGCGCTTCCTTTCATCCACGTCCATTCGCCTGACTGTGCATGAGCACAATGAGAGGATAGAAGATAGAAGATAGATGATAGAAAAAAGAGAAGGAATATTTTTTTCATAGGGATATATTTTGTGATGATGATTTTATTTTTAAGAAACATGCAATGACGATCATGGGTACTTTGTTATAATGATTTTCTTTTTCAGAAAAATGTTTTGAGATTTTATTTCGAGGAAGTAAACACCGCTTGCTGCTGCATTCAGATCAATTTCTTTTTTCCAATCCATAGATAAAATTTTTTGCCGGGAAGAAAAAATTTCCTGACCAAGTGTATTTAAAATTGAAATTGAAATCTCATCTCCCGCAAAACTATTCAGCCATTCAACCATTAAACCATCTGTTGCAGGATTGGGATAAATAGAAATGTTCGCATCACTACTCACATCATCCAGTCCTGAAATCAAAACATAAGTAGTCGCAGAATTCACACATCCATTCGAATCGCTGACGATCACCGTATATAATCCTGTTTGCAAAATCGTATAGGACTGATTGGTTGCTCCGGGAATATCATATGCGTTCAACTGCCATTGATAAGAACTTGCCGGGCTCGATGTGAGTGTGTAACCAGCTTGTGTGATGGTTGGAAATGGTGGAGTAGGGTAGACGGTGATGTAGCCAGGCAGCGTGAGGGTGTCGCTTCCATTTGCGCTAGTAGTGATGAGTGTTACATCATAAGTGCCGGGGTTATCGTAGCAAATGTTGGCGGGGTTTTGATCGGTGGAAGAGGAAGGAACACCGCCGGGAAATTGCCAGAGCCATGAAGTTGGATTACTCTGAGATAAATCGAAAAAGTCAATGCAAAACTTTTCGCACAGCGTGGTGTCGGTAGATGAAAAATTTATTTGTGGTAATTGAATGAACGGGCAATCCGCATCAATCACGTATTTCCACAGATCATTTCTCTGTGACGCTACTCCGATAAATCCGCCATTGGATAGATAAAGGTCACCCAATGAATCCGTCCATGCCAGGGCTCCCATTTTCGATGGCGGATGTGTGAAGGAAGATGAGACTCCCTGTGTTCCATAAAATCCGGCTGTAAGCGTCGAGGTTGAAACCAATGCCCATGCATTCGAGTCAGGAACATAAACCCAGAGGTCATTAAGTTCTGTTGAGTTAGAATAACCACCGTAGAGCCAGAAGTTCCCTTTATGATCACGCCAGCATGCACGCGTTTCCCATCTCGCTGACGGACGATTGTCAGGTGAGAGTTCACACATTGCTCCTGACAATCCCGCATCGCTTAGCTGATCTGTGCCGCTCATCCATGTCCATTCATTCGTAGATATGTTATACCTCCATAGGTCATTAAGCTCACCGGTTGAAACTGCATTAAAGCCATCGCCTCCAAAGAGCCAAAGGTTTTCATTTTCATCAATCCATTTTGCGTAGACATAACGCGCACCGGGGACATTAGCAGGATCGGGAATGCCTTTAATACCATAAGCGCCATGCTGACCGGGCAAGTTGCTTCCACTTACCCATGTCCATTCATTTGTTGCGATGTTGTATCTCCATAAATCATTTAGATCTGAACCCATCAGGCCACCAAAAAGCCACAGGTTGTTTTCCTTGTCGGTCCAGGCCGTTGCAGTTTCCCATCGCGACTGCGGATCATTATTTACGGAAGGAACTCCCTGCGTTCCATAGTTGCCAGGTGAATCCTGAACTGTATCTCCGTGCATCCAGGCCCATTCATTTATCGAGGGATCATATTGCCACAGCAAGTTATAGTGTGTACCGCTGCCATCTGATCCGCCAAAGAGCCAGAACTTGCCGGCAGTATCAACCCAGCTTGCGGCACACCATTGCTGGTTGCCGGGTGTGTTCGCTGCAGCAAAAGATCCTTTGATCCCATAGATGGGTTGAATACCAGCGACTCCGTCACCGTTCATCCACGTCCATTCATTTGTTTGAAGATTGTATCGCCACACGTCATTGTACACGCCCGAATGGAATCCACCGAATAACCAAAATGTTCCATCTTTCCCTTTCCATTCAGACGGCTCATAGAATCCGGGAGGATTGTTACCGGGTGAAGGAATTCCCTGTGTTCCGAAGGTGCCGGCGGCGACGTTTGTGCTGTCACCTTTTATCCACGTCCACTGGCCGGCCTGCGCATGAGCAGACGGAGAGGATAGAAGGTTGAGGATAGAAGGTAGAAAAATGAGGAGCGTGATTTTTTTCATGACTCACTATTTTGCGATGATGATTTTCTTTTCAGAAAAAGTGAAGTCGTCATTGCGAGGAAAACTGCGCAGGGATTTTGTGCGGAGCTTTCCGAAGCAATCCCCCGGAGTTATGTCACAAGTGGGTAGGGATTGCTTCGAAACCCTCACGCATTTTCCCTTCCTGTTTCTCGCAATGACGATCATGGTTACTTTGTGATGATGATTTTCTTTTTCAGAAAAATGTTTTGAGATTTTATTTCGATAAAGTAAACACCGCTTGCTGCATTATGCAGATCAATTTCTTTTTTCCAATGCATAGATGTCCCGATTGATCGCGATTGTTCGCAAGAAAAAATTTCCTGACCAAGTGCAGTCATAATTGAAATTGAAATTTCATCTCCTGCAAAACCATTTATCAATTCAACCATTAAACCATCTGTCGCAGGATTGGGATAAATAGAAATGTTCGCGTCACTAATCACATCATCAATTCCTGAAATCAAAACATAAGTAGTTGCAGAATTCACACAGCCATTCGAATCGCTGACGATCACCGTATATAATCCTGTTTGCAAAACGGTGTAGGATTGATTGGTTGCCCCGGGAATATCATAGGCGTTCAATTGCCATTGATAAGAACTTGCGGGACTCGAGGTGAGTGTGTAACCCGCTTGTGTGATGGTTGGAAATGGTGGAGTTGGGTAGACCGTGATGTAGTTAGATAGCGTTAGCGTGTCGCTTCCATTTGCACCGGTGGCTATGAGTGTTACATCATAAGTGCCGGGGTTGTCGTAACAAATGTTAGTGGGGTTTTGATCAGTGGAAAAAGAAGGATCACCGCCGGGAAATTGCCATTGCCATGAGGTTGGGTTATTAAATGATTGATCCGTGAAGTTGGTACAGAATTTTTCGCACAAGGTGGAATTCGATGCAGTGAAAAGAACCTGGTTCTGAAATGAACAAATAAAATTACCCGGGCAACTTGGATCAGGCACAAACGTCCATAAATCATTCATACAGTAACCTATTGCACTAATAATAATTGTTCCTCCAAATAACCACAGCTGACAGTTGTCGTCTATCCATCCATCCGCTCCCATTCTTGCCTTGGGATAATTATTTGCAGATGAAACACCCTGCACTCCATAGTATCCCGGGAGATTTGTTCCGGTAGTGCCTTTTACCAATGTCCACTGCAACGTATTGGAATCGAATGACCAGAGGTCACTGAAGTAACCAATGCTGTTTCCACCAAATGTCCAAAAGTGACCTTCGTCATCTGACCAGCATGATCTGTTCTCATACCTGCCACGAGGTTTGTTATTTGTATCGGGATCACAGGTAGCAGTTAGCGAGCCACTGACATCAGAATAATTTGATCCGCTCATCCAGGCCCATTCATTAATTCCCGGATCATATTTCCACACATCATTATAGTAAGCCGACTGGTAAGCGAAGGCTCCGGCAAAGAGCCAGAAGCTTCCGTATTGGTCTTTGAATTTGCCATAGGTAATTCGTGCACCGGGAGTATTTGCAGCATCCGGAATTCCTTTTACTCCATAGGTTCCATTTTGATTTGCTAAATCAGATCCTTTCATCCATGTCCATTCACTTGTTGATATGTTATATCTCCACAGGTCATTATAATATTCGAGGCCCTGCCCTCCGAAGAACCAAAGATTTTCACTGCTGTCAATCCATGTTGCGGTCGTTTCGTCACGCACCCCCGGCGTATTATTAATGGAGGGAATACCCTGAACTCCATATACCGCCGGGGTATATGTTGTTTGACTTCCATTCATCCATGTCCATTCATTTGTTGAAACATCATACTTCCATAAATCACTGAGCCCGCCAAAATTCAGACTTGAATATCCGACTCCGCCATAGAGCCAAAAGTTTCCATCCGAGTCCACCCACGTAAGCGCTGCATACGCTCTTGCACCGGGGAGATTATTGGGTGACGCAACTCCCAACGTGCCATAGACACCGACTTGATTGGGTATGCCCGGTCCTTTCATCCATGTCCAGTTATTTGTGGAGACATCATACTTCCATAAATCTCCATACTTATTATTAGAACTATAATTATATCCTCCAAAAAGCCAAAGATTATTATTAATATCTTTCCATTCCGCAGGTTCATATACAGCAGGAGGCGTATTTAGCGGAGAAGAGATTCCCTGTGTCCCATAATTTCCGGGTTGATCGAATATACTATCGCCCTTCATCCAGGTCCACTCACCTACCTGTGCATGAGCAGGCGGAGAGGATAGAAGGCAGAGGATAGAAAGTAGAAAAAAGAGGAGCGTGATTTTTTTCATGACTCACTGTTTTGCGATGATGATTTTCTTTTCAGAAAAAGTGAAGTCGTCATTGCGAGGAAAACTGCCCGGGGATTTTGTGCGGAGCTTTCCGAAGCAATCCCCCGGAGTTATGTCACAAGTGGGTAGGGATTGCTTCGAAACCCTCTCCCATATCTCCTTCATGTTTCTCGCAAGGACGATCATGGTTATTTTGTGATGATGATTTTCTTTTTCAGAAAAATGTTTTGAGATTCTATTTCGATGAAGTAAACACCGCTTGCTAAATCACTCAGATCAATTTCTTTTCTGCCATCATCCGAAATCCCGATTGATCGGGATTGTTTGGAAGAAAAAATTTCCTGACCAAGTGCGTTCAAAATTGAAATTGAAATTTCATCTCCAACAAAGCCATTTAGCCATTCAACCATTAAACCATCTGTTGCAGGATTGGGATAAATAGAAATGTTCGCATACCCGCTCACATCATCAACCCCTGAAATCAAAACATAAACAGATGCAGAATTTTTACAACTGTTAGAATCACCAACGACCACAGTATAAAAACCTGTTTGCATGGCCGTGTATGATTGATTGGTAGCACCCGGAATATCGGTTGTATTGAATTGCCATTGATACGTGTTTGAAGAAGTCGATGTGAGCGTGTAGCCAACTTGTGTGATCACAGGAAATGGCGGAGTAGGATACACTGTAATGAAACCTGCCATTGTTAAGGTATCAACTCCAAAAGCGTTGTTGGTGATCAGCGTCACATCATACGTTCCGGGACTGTCGTAACAGATTTGAGAAGGATTCTGCAAAGTAGATGACGACGGGTTTCCCCCGGGGAAATACCACTGCCATGATGTTGGGTTATTTGTGGACGAATCAAAAAAGTTTATGCAGAATTTCTCACACAAAAAAGTATCATTGGAAGCAATTTGATTTTGCGGAAGTGAAGCAGGATTTACAGCGAAGATATCTTCAGGAAATCCGGGTAAGCCATAGGCACAAGAGTATCCGCTCAAATAAAATCCGTTGTCAACAAAGTTGCAATCAGTACCAAGTGAGTCAGGATCATTCACCACGGCGAGATAGCCATTTCCGCTGCGGTTGCAATACATTTTACCATCGGGAGCAAGCTGCATATCCTGTATCGCATAAGAAGCAGTGGTGCCGACAATAGTTTTGGATGCATTAATAGCAGCCTGCGTTGGCTGGGTAAGATCATATTGAAAAAGCTGATTCGTATTTTCTTCCTCCGCATACAATCTCGTGCTATTCGGCGAGAAGCAAACTCCATAGGTACTGGAATTAGAGGCAACAGGGCTCAGAAGAAATGAATTGGATACTATACCGGTTGCAGGATCAAAATCACTTACCTGCACTTCGTTGCCGCCACAAACACCAATGGCAATGCGTGAAGCGTCAGGAGAAAATTTCATATAGCCGCCCGGAAATGATCCACTGTAAGTGATGCCGTCAGCTGTTAATACGGGAGCAGAAATTCCTGACGATGTTAACTCGTACATCACGAAGTTGTTGGTGCTGTATTGGTGCGTGCCGATCCAGTAGCCGGTTCCGGTAGAATTCTTTACAGCGCAAAGATTTTCAGTACCGGGCGTGAAAAGCAGGACATTTTTAGTAGCTGTTACATTGCCAAGCCCTCCATTCAATGTCATGTCAATGATGCTGTAGTGATACCCATCAATCCCGCCACTGAAAACTTCGGCACCTGTAAAAAGATAATACTGATTTGAATTGCCGGGATCAGGAAGGAAGATGCATCCCTGTGCACTCCCTGTATTACCCATGAGTCCGCTACCATTGGGCATTATGTTGTGAGTGGAATCCCATACGTTGAGTCCGTTTGAATACATCAAAACTCTTCCGGTATTTTTATCGCTTATTACCGAGCAACCTTCATAAGCCGTCATAGCGCTATTGTTCATTGAAACGGGAGCGCCACTATTGAAATCAATGCCGGTGCCAGTTGAAAAATACCAATTGTTGGCTTCCTTCTGAGCGAAGGCGATAGGAGGGAATAAATAAAAAAGACAACACAACAGGAAGACAGAGGTTAGAATTTTTTTCATGACAAAGTATTTAGTGATGGTAATTTTCTTTCTCACTTCATCTCCCGCTCCTTCCCCACCTTTACAGAACGGGATAAGCAGTCACAAGTGCCACTATTGAATGATCAAAATTTTATTTCTTATCACGCCACTGTCATTTTTTAATTCCAAGAAGTAAACACCACGTGCAATTTTGCTTAAATCAATTTCCTTTTTCTTCGAATGGAGGCCTGCGGACCAGTCAGTAGAAGTAATATTTTCTACTGAAGAAAAAGCCACTTGACCAATTGTATTGAAAATTGTAAGAGTGATTTGATTTCCGATCCCGAAAAAATCGGGACCATTTAGCAATTCAACCATTAACCGCTCTGTTGCAGGGTTTGGATAGATGGAAATGTCCGCATCAATCACATCATCAATTCCTGAAATCAAAACATATAGAGTCGTAGAATTTTTACAATCGTTGGAATCACGAACTACCACGGTGTAATATCCGCTCTGCAAAACAGTGTACGACTGATTAGTTGCGCCGGGAACATCACTCAAGTTGAATTGCCATTGATAAGAAGTTGCTGCACTCGACGTGAGTGTGTAACCAACTTGTGTGATGATTGGGAATGGCGGAGTCGGGTAGACGGTAATATAATTGGACAACGTGAATGTATCAGTTCCACTTGCACTGATGGTGATGAGGGTCACATTATAAATGCCGGGTGTGTTGTAACAAATGTTAAATGGGTTTTGATCTGTGGATGAATCTGGATCCGCGCCGGGGAATTGCCAGAGCCATGATGTGGGATTGTTGTTGGATTGATCAGTGAAGCTGGTGCAGAATTTTTCACATAGTTGCGAGTCCGTTGATGAAAAATAAGTTGAGAAGCAATCAGGGACTCCGTTATTGTATTCATAACTGTCAATAAATCCGGGAAATGTGTAGGACGTTGATGACACAATAGCATTCAGCAGGTAGTGGCAGCTATCACCGCTTTCATTCGGGTCATTGATCAAATCAATATTTCCGTTTACTCCTGAACCATATATTTTCCCATTATTCGCCAACTGTAATCCTGTACCTCCATAAGGTCCTGGTCCATTAGATGCATTAATGGACGTCATTGAATTTACAATGGTAGCTGAATCTCCGCTCGATAAGTCAAACTGAACTAATCCGGTAGGTACAACGCCTTTAATGTAGAGCTTGGAATTATCAGGGGAGAAGGCAACTCCGTAAGCAAATCCTCCAAGCAACAGGATCGGCAAGTCAATCATGTTGGTTACTTCTCCTGTTGAATCGTTAAAATTAAAAAGTTGTGCAATGGAAGGAGATTGGTTTTCCAATGCAAAAGCGAGTTTACTTCCGTCAGGTGAAATCTTCATTTGACCGATTGAATTCACTGTTGCACCTTGTGGATTCGCCCATCCTATGGATGAAATAACAGGAGAAGATATTCCATTCTGTGTAATTAAATATGAATAAAATTCATTGGTGAAATGTTTGCGAGTGACTAACCAGATATCCGTTCCGTTAGAATGAAAAGCTGCTGTAAGCTTTTCCCCAACACTGTCAAGCAGTAAAATATTTTTTTGATTCGATACGATATCACCAAGGCCCCCGTCAAGACACATGTCTACTACTGAATACCTGAGTCCGTTCGCCAGATTATTTTGGAATTGATCCTGTGTAAAAACATAAAAGAGATTGCTGCTTCCCGGCTTTGGAACAATCAATACACCCTGGGTGGAACTAATTCCGCCAAGCAAGCCATTTCCGTTGGGCATCACCTGATGATTTCTGTTCCATACAGTGTTGGGAGATGCATACAACAATAAGTTGCCGGCACTGTCAGAAATTACACTGCACCCTTCCGAGTTACCTACGTATGGTGAAGCAATTTGACCGCCTGCAATTATCACCGGGGTTCCGCTGCTGAAATCCAGTCCGCCATATTCAGCGAAATACCAGATGTCACCCTGCTTCTGTGACTTAGCGTCACGAGTGATGAGCAGTGTGAATATGAAGAGCGGAAAAAATATTCTTGTCATTGTTAGAGAAAGCATAGAGAGAATGTGTAACTCCTTTTTTAATGATAATTATTTTGTAATAATAATTTTCTTCTTTACTAATCCACTCTCCGTTTTTATCTCCAGGAAGTAAACGCCACTCGCTACATGTTGCAGATCAATTTCTTTTTTAAAATATGCAGATGTCCCGATTGATCGGGATTGTTGGGAAGAATAAATTTTCTGCCCGAGAGTATTCAGGATTGAAATTGAAATTTCATCGCCAACAAAACCATTTAACAATTCAACCATTAAACCATCTGTTGCAGGATTGGGATAGATGGAAATATTTCCGTCACCACTCACATCATCAACTCCTGAAATCAAAACATAAGTAGTCGCAGAATTTTTACAACCGTTGGAATCACCAACAACTACTGTGTAATAACCGGTTTGAAAAACAGTGTAAGACTGATTTGTTGCGCCGGAAATATCTGTTGCATTCAATTGCCATTGATAAGAATTTGCCGGAGTCGACGTGAGTGTGTAATCACCTTGTGTGATGATTGGAAATGGGGGAGTGGGAGTGACAGTGATGTAATTGTGCAAAGTGAGACTATCATTTCCGTTTGCATTAGTAGTGATGAGCGTTACATCATAAGTACCGGGTATGTTGTAGCAGATGTTAATGGGGTTTTGATCGCCGGATGAAGATGGATCACCCCCGGGGAAAAACCATTGCCATGCTGTTGGGTTATTGACGGATTGATCCGTGAAGTTGATGCAGAATTTTTCGCAGACATTGTTGTCATCAACGTTAAATGCAGCGAAACTTATCAGGGTTGTATCGCAAAATTTCACAATCCAGTAATCTTTACTTCCCTGACTTACTTGTGTCTTATAGCCACCCACATTTGCATCGGTATAGTTAGCAATGGCATAACATCCATCCATTGTTTGAATACCAAGTCCAATGTCGTCTAAGGTTGTCGTCCAAATGGTTTTATCCCAAATAATATTACCAACCGAATCTGTTTTTACAACCCATGCTTGTACCGGCCCAAGATTATCCTCTGTTTTATCTCCGGTGATATGCGAATCAGAATTCCCTGCAATAAAATAACCTTTGTCGAAGGTTTGAGAAATATTCCCAAACTTATCATCATCGCTCGCTCCGCCAATATCTTTATCCCATTGTTTAATGCCAAGGGAATCAACTTTTACAATCCAGTAATCACTGCCTCCCCAGGAATTTTGTGTTTTATCACCTCCAATGTCAGAATGAGAAACTCCTCCGAGAATATATCCTCCGTCAGAAGTTTGTTGCATTGCATAAAGATTGTCGTTGCCAAATCCGCCAAAGGCCCTATCCCACTGTTTGATTCCGAGCGAATCAATTTTTACGATCCAGTAATCAGCATACATTAAAGTAGTATCCCAATTTTTTTGTGACTTATCTCCGCTGCTGTCAGACGTAGAATACCCTCCAAGAATATACCCTCCATCTGCAGTTTGCTGCACCCAACTCAACCAATCAATACCACTTCCTCCGAAATCTTTATCCCATTGCTTGATGCCAAATGAATCTGTTTTCACAATCCAATAATCCCAATTACCCTTTGACGCTTCTGTCTTGTCTCCGCCAATTCCGGAAGTGGAATTGCCTCCAAGAATATATCCTCCGTCAGAAGTTTGCCGGATCGAATAAAGCTGGTTATCTAATGTTCCGCCAAAGTCCTTATCCCATTGTTTGATGCCCAGTGAATTAGTTTTTACAATCCAATAATCCTGAGTTCCTTTTAATGGCCCTGATTTGTCTCCGCTAATGTTCGAAGTAGAACGTCCTCCGAGAATGTAACCACCATCAGTAGTTTGCCACAATGAAAAAAGATCATCACTGAAAAAACCTCCGAAATCTTTATCCCATTGCTTGATGCCAAGTGAGTCAATTTTCACAATCCAATAGTCCCGGTTCCCTTTACAGGCACCTGATTTATCTCCACCAATGCCGGAACCACTATTCCCGCCAAGAAGATATCCGCCATCTAAAGTTTGTCGAAAACAAGTGAGCTGATCAAAATGTATTCCGCCAAACCGATAATCCCATTGCTTCACCAATGGATTCTGGGCAAATGAAAAATTGGAAATGAAAGGCACGATGAGTCCCATCACTCTGAAGAATATACGGATAGATAAAATTTTTCTCATCCTGATAAAAAGTATTAGCGTAGAAAACGGAACAATTCGTAGCAGTGAATCTACAACCTTTCCTTGCCAGCTTAATCTGCAATCAAAATTTTCTTCCTCACAAATTCATTCTCAGTTTTTATCTCAATAAAATAAATTCCGTGAGCAGCAACTCCCAAGTCAATTTGCTTCTTCCAATGAGGAGAGGGAATTTTTTGCCGAGCAGAAAAAACATTTTGACCCAGTGTATTCACAACATCAATCGAAACTTCGTCAGCCATTAAACCATTAAGCCATTCAACCATAAAATTCCCTGAAGAAGGATTTGGATAAACAGAAATGTTCGCATCACCACGCAGATCATCAATTCCTGAAATCAAAACATAAGTAGTAGCAGAATTTTTACAACCATTGGAATCGCCAACAACTACTGTGTAATAGCCGGTCTGTAAAATGGTGTACGACTGATTTGTCGCCCCGGGAATATCTGCTGCATTCAATTGCCATTGATAAGAATTTGCCGGACTCGAGGTAAGCGTGTAAGCTACTTGTGTAATGATTGGAAATGGCGGAGTAGCAAACACAGTGATGAAATTGGAAAGTAAAAGTGTATCAGAATTTCCACCCCCATCCGTGGTAATGAGCGTGACATCATAAGTACCGGAATTGTTGTAACAGATTTGAGCGGGATTCTGATCCGTAGAGGTTGCAGGCGATCCTCCTTCAAAAATCCACTGCCATGAAACAGGATTGTTTGTTGAAAGATCAGAATAATCAGTGCAGAATTTTTCACAGAGTGTGGTATCACTTACAGAGAATCCGGGAGCGCTTACGATGCATGAAACATCAGGAGTGAATTCCCAGAACCCGGTTCCGATGGTTTGTCCTGTTCCAATGTAACCATAATCACCGATAGAAAAACCAACTGCCTGTGCTTCTGCGCCTCCTCCATAATCAGCTTTTTGCGTCCACGTATTGGTATCAGGATCGTACAGCCAGAAGTCGCTGTAAGCTGTTCCGCTGGTACCCGTACCCACGTATCCCTTGCAATCAATTGAAAAAGCAGAAGCGCCCATTCTTGCTGCGCCGGGGAAATCTGCTATTTGAGTCCATGTATTCGTTGCCTGGTCCCATTCATAGAAGTCATTGTAGTTGACAACAAAATTTCCATCCCCACCGGTGCCCATGTATCCTTTGGTCCCGATAGAAAAACTTACAGCAGATAGTCTCGCTGCACCCGGGAAATCCGCCTTTTGAGTCCATGTGTTCGTTGCCTGATCCCATTCCCAGAAATCATTGAAATAGATGGAACCGTTATAGCCTGTGCCGAGATATCCTTTTGTTCCTATAGAAAAACAGGTGGCTCTGTATCTTCCTGCTCCGGGTAAATTTGCTTTCTGCGTCCAGGTATTGGCAGCAGGATCATACTCCCAGAGGTCTTGAGTAAAAACCAAATTTTCATCCCAGCCGGTTGCGATGTATCCTTTTGTACCAACGGAAAAACCAGCGGCCGCCAATTTTCTGGCGCCACCGAAATCAGCTTTTTGTGTCCAGACGTTGCTCGCCTGATCCCATTCCCAAAAGTCTTTCGAGAAGCCGCCGTATAATGAACCGCGGCCGGTGCCGATGTAACCTTTGGCGCCAATCGAAAAAGCAGCGGCAACAAATCTTCCATCTCCTGCGAAATCGGCTTTCTGTATCCAGGTTCCCTGTGCATCTGTGTCATTCAGTGTGGTGAATGAAATGAGAGAGACAAAAAGTAATTTTTTCATAGATAAAATTATTTGTTAGCGGACTCATTTGGCAACAATAATTTTCTTCTTTAGAAAAACATGCTGTGATTTTATTTCGATGAAGTAAACACCACTCCGCACATTGCTCTCCGAATGGAGTCCATTGGATAAATCAATTTGCTTCCTGAAATCAGCAGCAGTAATTTTTTCTTTTGAAGAAAAAATTGTTTGCCCGATAGCGTTCATTATATCAATTGAAATATCAACTGCATTCAATTCATTAAGCAACAGTTCAACAGTGAAACTTCCTGAAGAAGGATTGGGATAGACAGAAATATTTTCATCCCTTACCTGCCTGTTGATAGTAGTAGCAATTGTTGTGTCGCAAAACTTTATTAACCAATAGTCATTGCTTCCCTGGCTTGGCTGCGTTTTATAGCCGCCGAATGCTCCGCTGGTATTATTTGCAATGACGTAGCATCCATCGCTTGTTTGAATTTCAAAACCGGACTCCTCATGTCCAAGCGTAAAAATTGTTTTATCCCATTTGAAGTTCCCCAGTGAATCGGTTTTTATAATCCACGATTGTTCCAACCCAAGATTATTTTCTGTTTTATTTCCACTGCTATCAGAATATGAAGTTCCTCCAATCAGATAACCATGATCGAAAGTTTGATAAATGTATCCAAACTCATCTTCATCATTAACTCCACCAAAATCTTTATCCCATTGCTTATTGCCAAGCGAATCTGTTTTTACAATCCAGAAATCACCCTGGTAAATGCAATTTGCACATGTATCCCAAATCGATTGTGTTTTATCTCCGCTACTGTCGGAAGAGGAAATTCCTCCAAGAATATATCCTCCATCAAAAGTTTGGCACAATGAATAAAGCAAATCGGCAGATGTTCCACCAAAATCCTTATCCCATTCTTTATTTCCAAGTGAATCAATTTTAACTATCCAATAATCTCTATATCCTTCCGATGGTTCTGTCTTGTCTCCGCCAATTCCCGAACTAGAGAAGCCTCCCAGGATATACCCGCCATTTGAAGTTTGCTGCATGGAAAAAAGGAAGTCTTCACTTGTTCCGCCAAAATCCTTATCCCATTGTTTGATGCCGACTGAATTTATTTTCACAATCCAATAGTCCCATCCGCCATTTAATGAGTCGGTTTTATCTCCGCCAATTCCCGAAAAGGAATATCCTCCAAGGAGAAATCCTCCGTCCGATGTTTGCTGCACGGAAAAAAGTTCGTCATAATTGGTTCCTCCAAAATCCTTATCCCATTGTTTAATACCCAGTGAATCGGTTTTAACTATCCAATAATCCATATATCCTTTCGATGGTTCTGTCTTATCACCGCTAAGCGGGGATTCAGAATTTCCTCCAAGGATATATCCTCCATCCGAAGTCTCCAGTACGAAGTGAAGGTAGTCTTGTCCTGTTCCTCCGAAATCCTTATCCCATTGCTTGATACCAAATGCATCTACTTTCACAATCCAATAATCTGCATTACCATTTGTTGAATCTGACTTATCTCCGCTAATTCCTGAATCAGACCATCCACCAAGGAAATAGCCTCCATCAGAAGTTTGTTGAAGGAATCTTACAATATCAATATCTGTTCCTCCAAACCTGTAATCCCATTGCTTCGCCAATGGGTTTTGAGCGATGGAAAAATTAGAAACGAAAAGCAGTAATAGTAAAATTTTTTTCATCGCACCAAATTTAGCGGTGGAGAGAAAAGTCCCGTAGTACTGCGGGATTGCAGAGTGAAGTTACACTCTTTCTTTGCGAGGTTAGTCGGCAATCAAAATTTTCTTCCTCACAAATTCATCCGCCGCTTTTATCCAAACGAAGTAAATACCGCGGGCAACATCACTCAAATCAATTTGCTTTTTGAAATCGGTAGAAGGAACTTTTTCAGAAGAAAAAAAAACTCTTTTCCCGAGAGTATTTACCACAGCAATCGAAATTTCATCAGCCATCCCGATTAAATCGGGACCATTGAGGAATTCAACCGTGAAACACCCAATCGAAGGATTGGGATAGATAAAAATGTTTGCCGCACTCACATCATCAATTCCCGAAATCAAAACATAAGTAGTCGCAGAATTTTTGCAGCTATTGGAATCACCAATTATCACGGTATAGTAACCGGATTGCAAAACATTGTACGACTGATTTGTTGCGCCGGAAATATCTGTTGTATTCAATTGCCATTGATAAGAATCTGCAGGACTCGATGTAAGCGTGTAACCAACTTGAGTGATGGTTGGAAATGGTGGAGTAGGGTAGACGGTGATGTAATTGTGCAGTGTGAGCGTATCACTTCCGCTTGCATTGGTGGTGATGAGTGTTACATCAAAAGTGCCGGGTGAGTTGTAGCAGATGTTGATTGGGTTTTGAAGAGTGGAAGAAGAGGGATCGCCGCCGGGGAAAATCCATTGCCATGAGGTAGGGTAACTCGTAGATTGATCAAAAAAGTTGATGCAGAATTTTTCGCAGAGTGAGGTATTGCCGGTGTTAATTTGCGGACCACACAAATTCTTAACAGGGCATGACGGATTAACTATGTACCTCCATACGTCATTGGCTCCAACCGTTGTAACAGTCCAGCCACCAAAGAGCCACAGATTCCCGCTGTTATCAACCCAAGCATCGGAACCACTGCGACTGTTAGGTTCATTCGCCGGACTTGATATTCCCTGTATTCCATAACTCCCTGCCTGATTTGGCGATACCGATCCACTCACCATTGTCCATTCTAAACTTTGATAATTGAAATACCATAAGTCATTGAAAACAGTATCGTGTCCTGATATTGTAGCTCCTCCGAATTGCCAGAAGTTAAAACATTCATCAGTCCAGCACGCCCGATTTTCAAGACGGGCAGGCCCGATAAGATCAGTTCCTGTTGCACAAATGCTGTCTTGCATGCCTTCCCCGTTTGGAAAATTATCACCGCTCATCCACGTCCATTTGTTGGTGGCTATATTATATTTCCAGACATCATTGTAGAAGACCCCAATTGGGTGATCACCTCCTCCAAAAATCCAAAAGTTGCCTTGATAATCTTTCCACCTGCAGTAGATCATTCTTGAAGGCGGATTATTAGTTGTGTCTTCAATTCCTTTTATTCCATAAGATCCCGCATCATTTATTTGAGTTGATCCACGCATCCAAGTCCACTCATTAGTAGAAATGTTATACTTCCAAAGATCATTCAAATCTCCCTGCGTAGTATCCGTTCCATATCCACGGCCGCCAAACAGCCATAAGTTGTTTTCATTATCAATCCATGCTGCGGCAGTCTCGCGACGGCTGCCGGGTTGATTAGTTGTGTTTGGAATTCCCTGCACTCCGTAAATGGCCTGAACATCCTGAATGTTAGAGCCACTCACCCATGTCCATTCGTTAGATGAAATATCATACTTCCATAAATCTCCGAAGCAGAGGGCCGATTCATTGATGCCGCCATAGAGCCAAAGATTTCCCGAGGTATCCGTCCATGAGGCCTGATTCCATCTTGCACCCGGTGTATTGGCGGGAGATGCAATTCCTAACGTTCCATAAATCGGTATTTCATTCGTGACGTTACCCGGTCCTTTCATCCAGGTCCATTGAGTAGTTGCGGGATTGAATTTCCACAAATTACTGCTGGCACCACCATAAGTTATTATGCCTCCATAAATCCAAAAGTTGCCATTCAAATCTTTCCACTCGCTGGCCTCATAAAGTCCGTCCGGATTATTGGCTGAATCGGGAATTCCCTGAATCCCAAAAACTGCAAGAGGATTGATGCCACTATCTCCCTTCATCCAGGTCCATCCCCCCGCCTGTGCAACACACACACCACACTTCACTATCCAGCAGAAAAAAATAGAGAGGAAAACTTTTTTCAGCACAAAAAATATTTACAGAGTGAAGTTATACTCTTTCTTCGCGAGGTTATTCTTCAATCACAATTTTCTTCCTCACAAATTCATTCTCAGTTTTTATCTCAACAAAATAAATTCCTCTGGCGACATTGCTCAAATCAATCTGCTTCTTAAAATCATAGGAAGAAACCTGACTGCCGCGTGGCAAGTTTGAAGATGAAAAAACTTTTTGCCCAAGCGTATTAACCACATCAATAGAAGCATCGCCAACCATTTGACCATTCAGCCATTCAATCATAAAATTTCCATTCGAAGGATTCGGTGAAATAGAAATGCTTTTATCACTCACATCCTCAACTCCTGAAATCAAAACATAAGTAGTTGTAGAATTTTTACAACTGTTGGAATCTCCGACAACAACAGTGTAATAACCCGATTGCAAAACAGTGTACGATTGATTTGTTGCGCCGGGAATATCCACTGCATTCAATTGCCATTGATAAGAATTTGCCGGACTTGATGTAAGCGTGTAATCAATCTGAGTAATGGTTGGAAATGGCGGCGTAGGATAGACGGTGATGTAATTGTGCAGGGTGAGAGTATCACTTCCATTTGCATTGGTGGTGATGAGTGTTACATCATACGTGCCCGGTGTGTTGTAGCAAATGTTAGTTGGGTTTTGATCAGTGGAAGAAGATGGATCTCCTCCGGGAAATTGCCATTGCCATGAGGATGGATTGTTGTTCGATTGATCGTAGAAGCTGGTGCAGAATTTTTCGCAAAGAGAATTGGAAGATGTTGATATTGGCGCTAAACAGGAAATGAAAGTCGAACATGAAGAATCAATTGTGAATTTCCAGAGATCATTAAAATCACCCCTTCCACCAAAGAGCCAAAAGTTACAATTGCTGTCCATCCAACCTGCGCAACCATATCTCGGTCCTGGATGGTTTTGAGCTGCAGGTATCCCTAATGTGCCATAGACACTATTGGCCGTGGAATCATGATTTCCGGAAACCCAAATCCATTTTGACTGATTAGGAATATAAACCCACAAATCATTATAAGCCCAACCGCCGGAATTAATTTCAGCAGCCATCATCCAAAAATTTCCTGAAGCATCAGTAGCACAGGCCCTATTTTCAGTTGAGCGGGGAGGATAAGCTAAACTTCCCGGATCGCATTGAAAAGTATAATTCCCGGTGGAAAATGGAATAGTATCCCCACTGATCCATGCCCATTGATTAATTATGGGATCATATTCCCATAGGGTAGAGTAAATATTTACGTAAGGATTTCCACCACCAAAAAGATAAAACTTACCATCAAAATCTTTCCAGTGGCAATAAGCATTCGTTTGCCCTGGCGTATTAGCGGGATTAAATACTCCTTTAATACCGTAAACAGGTAAAATACTGAAACCATATGTGGTATCACCACTCATCCATTGCCATTGATTCATGTCTATGTCATACTTCCACATATCTGCATAGCTTCCACCCAGACAAAAACTTGCTTGACCCCCGAAAAACCAAAAGTTCCCCTCATTGTCAGTCCATGAAGCTGTTACTTCTGTTCTTGCACCAGGGGAATTAAGTTGCGACGGAATTTGCAATTGGCCATAGTGTGGGGTCGCAGAGAATGTATCCATGCATGTCCATTCCTTGGTTGGAATATTAAACCGCCATAGTTCCGTCAATGAACATAAATCAGTGTACGAATCGCAATAGTACCAGAGATCATTATTGTTACTTACCCAAGTGGGCTCGCCCCATGAGGTGGAACCCGGACGATTACCCGGCGAAGGAATGCCAATATTTCCAAGTATTTCAGGTTGATTGGGATTGACGAATCCTTTCTCGAATGTCCACATAGTAATAACTGGATCAAATTTCCATAAGTCCGCATAATCTCCAAACAAGGTTCTGTTACCACCAAATAGCCAGAAATTATTATCTTGATCAATCCAGGTTACAGTGCTGTAAAGAGGCGGGGGAGTATTATCTGGTGCGGGGATTGTTCCCCAAAGCCCATTGCCAAAAATTGAATTATCCCCTCTAACCCAAGTCCATTCACCTGCTTGCGCAACACATACATCACACTTCCCTGCGCAGCAGAAAAAAATGAAGAAAAGGATTTTTTTCACTACAAAAAATATTTACTCTGAGAAGAAAAAAATATTTGCACAATGAAAATACACTCTTTAGAGAAGGTTAATCTGCAATCACAATTTTCTTCATCACAAATTCATTCTCAGTTTTTATCTCAACAAAATAAATTCCTCTGTCGACATTGTTCAAATCAATCTGCTTCTTAAAACCATAGGAAGAAGCCTGACTGCCGCCAGGCAAGTTTTTTTCCGAAGATGAAAAAACTTTTTGCCCAAGCGTATTAACCACATCAATAGAAGCATCGCCAACCATTTGACCATTCAGCCATTCAACCATAAAATTTCCATTCGAAGGATTCGGTGAAATAGAAATGCTTTTATCACTCACATCCTCAACTCCTGAAATCAAAACATAAGTAGTCGTAGAATTTTTACAACTGTTGGAATCACCAACAACAACAGTGTAATAACCCGATTGCAAAACCGTGTACGACTGATTTGTTGCACCGGGAATATCAATTGTATTCAATTGCCATTGATAGGAATTTGCCGGACTCGATGTGAGCGTGTACCCAGTTTGTGTGATGGTTGGGAATGGCGGAGTAGGGTAGACTGTAATAAAATTTGAAAGTGTCACTGTATCATTTCCATTCGCAGAAGTAGTGATGAGCGTGACATCATAAACACCCGGAACCTGGTAGCAAATATTCGCAGGGTTTTGATCTGTGGAAGAAGGAGGCGCACCTCCCTCAAAAAGCCATTGCCATGCTATCGGATTATTTTGTGATGAGTCGAAAAAGCTGATACAGAATTTTTCACACAGCATGGTATCGGATGCAGCGAATGATGATTGCGACACAGAGCAGCAGGCATAATTCAATGCCGGGCAATCAGTGTCAATCACAAATCTCCAGAGATCATTGAAGGGTGTAATTGGGGATTGAGACCCGCCGAACTCATAAAGATTGTTTGATGCATCTACAAAACCAACAGAGCAAAGCATTCCTCCGGGATTATTGGTGGGAGCAGAAACGCCTTGCGTGCCGGTCACCGTTGCAGCGTTTGCGGAAGAAGAGCCATTCACTAAAGCCCATTCAAAAGTTGCCGGATCAAATACCCACAAATCATTTAATGCCGAGTTGAAAAAATCATGTGTCCCTCCCGTGAGCCAGAAATGTCCGCAGTTATCAGTCCAGCAACAGCGATTTTCAAATCTTGATTGCGGATAGTATTGTAATGAAGTATCACAAAGCTGTCCTGCATTTCCGTCATTCCCTGTTGCCTGACTTCCGTTAATCCATGTCCATTCATTAGTGACAGGGTTATACTTCCATAAATCAGCATAGGTTAAAATGCTCGGGTCGGCGCCACCAAAGAGCCAGAAGTTTCCGGCGGTATCAACAAAGTGAGAGTACGAGGGCCGCGATCCCGGCGTATTGGTAGCGGAGGGTACTCCCTGCACTCCGTAAGAAGGAGGCAGTGATCCTGATGTTCCATTCATCCACGCCCATTCGTTTATGGAAGGATCGTACTTCCACATGTCACAGTAACTATAGCCGCCATAGAACCACAGGTTTCCATTCACATCATTCCAGCACGCAGTGGATTCATGCCTGCCACCGGGGGTGTTGAGTGGGGCGGGTACCTGAAATGTTCCATATACTCCTGGTGCATTCACCGTATTGTTTCCGTTCATCCATGTCCACTCATTGGTGGCGATATCATAGCGCCATAGATCATTCAACTCCCCCGAGCTAAAAGCATCATATCCTGTTCCGCCACAGAGCCACAGGTAATTGCTGTCATCAGTCCAGCTACGGGCGCCAAAAGATCGCGCGCCGGGATAATTGTTTGGAGACGGTATACCCTGGGTTCCGTAAACAGCCGGCTGACTTGCTAAACCGGTTCCGCGCATCCATGTCCATTCATTAGTGACGGGATCATATTTCCACAAGTCGCTGAAAAATACATTTGAAGCATCGCCGCCGAAAATCCAGAAGTTACCCTCATGGTCTTTCCACGGTGTATAAGAATAGTGTGCCGGCGGAAGATTTGTTGGTGAGGAAACACCTTGCGTTCCAAAGTTGCCTGATGAAAAAGGCTGGTTATCACCTTTCATCCACGTCCACTCTCCCGCCTGCGCGTACATGAAGTGATGCAACGCAATTGTTAATGCGAGGAGTAAAATCTTTTTCATCCCATTATCTTGCAATGATGATTTTCTTTTTCAGAAAAGTATTATGGGATTTTATTTGAATGAAGTAAACGCCGCTTGCGATACCGTGCAGATCAATTTCTTTTTTCTTTCCGATGGATCGGGATTCCTGAGAAGAAAAAATTTCCTGACCAAGTGCATTAAAAATTGAAATTGAAATTTCATCTCCGGCAAAACCATTTAGCCATTCAACCATTAAACCATCTGCCGTGGGATTGGGATAGATAGAAATGTTTCCATCACCACTTCCATCATCAATTCCTGTAATCAAAACATAAGTAGTTGTGGAATTTTTGCAACCGTTTGAATCACCGACAACCACAGTGTAATATCCGGTTTGTAAAACAGTGTACGATTGATTTGTTGCACCGGGAATATCTCCAGAGTTGAATTGCCATTGATAAGAATTTGCCGGGCTTGATGTGAGTGTGTAACCGGCTTGCGTGATGGTGGGAAATGGTGGAGTAGGGTAAACAACAATGTAATTCGTCAGCGTAAGCGTATCATTCCCGTTAGCACCGGTGGCAATGAGTGTTACATCATAACTACCTGGAACATCGTAGCAAATGTTGGTTGGATTTTGATCGGTGGAAGAAGAAGGATTTCCGCCCGGGAAAATCCATTGCCATGAAGTGGGATTGTTGCTTGATGAATCAAAATAACTGATGCAAAATTTTTCACAGAGCAGTGTATCACTCGCAGCAAAGTGTGCCTGCGATGAGGGTGGCTGCGTATAAGTACATGGAGAAAATGAGCAGGAGGGATCCACCACATAGCGCCACAGGTCATTGAAGTAAGTAACAAAATTATAGATGCCGCCCCACATCCACAGGTTGCCTTCGTTATCAATCCAACTCACACCACCGCCGCGGCTGGGCGGTTGGTTGGTGGGTGAAGAAACACTTTGCGTACCATAGCTCCCTGTTTGGTTCGCAACCACTGATCCTTCCGTCATAGTCCATTCAAGATTCTGGGGATCGAAGTGCCAGAGATCATTGTATACTATGTCAACGTTGCCTCCGGTGCCGCCGCCAAATGTCCAGAAGGTTCCACAACTGTCAGTCCAGCTAAAGCGATTTTCAAAACGTGATGGACCTACAATGCCGGTGCTGCTGTCGCAGAGATTTCCCGCTGTGCCCGGATCACCTGCAACATTGCTTCCGCTCACCCATGTCCATTTGTTTGCTACTGGATTATATTTCCAAACATCATTATAGTAATCATAACTGTTCCAACTCCCGCCGCCAAAGAACCAGAAGTTTCCATCGGCATCAGTAAACTTCGCGAAGACCATTCGTGACGGAGGATTGTTGAGCGTGTCTTCCACACCTTTGATACCATAGTAACCCGGGTGAAGCGCGACTTTTGATCCGCGCATCCACGTCCATTCATTGGCGGCAATGCTGTACTTCCAAAAGTCATTGAGGGCATCCCAATCACCATACACATCGTAGCCATGTCCGCCGAAGAGCCAGAGATTATTGTCTTTATCAGTCCATGATGCATTTGTTTCGCTTCGCCCTCCCGGATTGTTTGCAGCATCGCTCACTCCTTGTGTTCCGTAGATGCCATCATTATTGTAAGGAGTGGTGCCCCCTTTCATCCAGGTCCACTCATTGATGCTTACATCATACTTCCACAGATCAGCATAGCCTCCGTCATTGGAAAGTGAACGGCTCCCGAACAACCAGAAGTTGCCGGCAGTATCTACCCATGAAGCAGCACCCCATCCACGTGATCCCGGCGTATTGGTTGGCGCAGCAACTCCCTGTGTTCCGTAGTTGGGTAATTCACCCGAGCTTAATCCCGGTCCTTTCACCCATGTCCATTCATTCGTGGCGACATCATATTTCCACAAATTGCTGGCATAATCGCCGGCATTATTCAAACCACCATACAACCAGAAGTTGCCGGATTTATCTTTCCACTCGCATGGTTCGTAAAGTCCTTCCGGAGTATTGGATGCGGCGGGCACGCCCTGAGTTCCATACGTAGCGTTGGGTGCATTACCCGAGCTGCCCTTCATCCAGGTCCACTCACCTTGCTGGGCATACACACTCTGCTGCAAACAAAACAGGGTAATAAGTAATAAAGAATTTTTCATTGCAGGAATTTTGATGGCGCATGATATTTTTCCCCGCAAATGCTTCGTGCGCGAATAGTGAACCCGGTGCGGGCGAAAAAAAATTGCTGAAGTCGTCTTTCTCTTTGGGATAGCTACCCCTTGCACAGGGGTAGCATCTCATTCATTTCACATCCTGCATTTTTTATTTTTCATTCTTATTGGGTGCGTTCTTGGTCTCCCATTCTTCTTCGTGCTTCTCTTCATCTTTCACCCACTTGTTGTTTTTGTCAATGTAAAAACCCTTGGTGCCATCGCTCACGCGCGCGATTCCTCCGTGAAAGAAGAATGCATCGTTGTATTGCAACGGAATGATGAGCGTTCCTTTGGGATCTATAAAACCCCAGTGCCCGTCTTTTTTTACTGCTGCTAATCCTTCCGCAAAATTTCGTGCATCGTCATACATGAATGGGATTATGGCTTCACCTTTTGTATTGATGAAACCAAATTTTCCATTGCGCGCTACACGTGCCAGGCCATCAATAAAATCATCAGCGAAATTATAAATGGGCTGAATTACGAACTCGCCTTTGTAGTTGATGTAACCATTCTTACCACCAACGGTTACGCGTGCAAGTCCACCAAAGAATTGCGAAGCATCATCATACTGCAGTGGAATAGCTACTTCACCTTTCTCATTGATATAGCCGCGTTTTCTTCCTGTGATCACAATGGCAAAACCCTCGCGGAAGTCGCTGCCGGCATCGTACTTCGGCTCAACTATCACAGCGCCGCTGACAGGATTTTTATATCCCGCTTTTGCATTCGAATAAAAGCGCACCGGAGTTTGTGAGAATGTGAAAGTGAAGGTGAAGACGAGAGTGAAAGTGAGAACAAGTGTGAGTAAAAGTTTTGTGGTCAAGATTTTCATGAGTCAAATGTTTTGATGAGTTAAGAAATAATTTCAGGAGTAAAAATTACGGAAATTTTTTATCAGGCAGAAAATTCTAAAACTTAAGTTCAGTTTTCTCGCATATTGCCCATCACCTACTGCCTATTGCCAACTGCCTGCTGATTTAGCGCAAGTACTTTCTCATAGATTGGAAACCGGAAGCTGCCTGCACAAAAAAATACAGTCCAAGCGGCCACGCAAGAAAGATAACCATGAGCACGCCGACGACGCCAAGTTTTTCTTCTCCGGCAAGCAGAATCACGGGGAAAGGAACCAGCAAAAGTACCAACCCGACAATGAGGAACATTACGAGCGATGGATAGCTCCACATGTGCGTATCACGATAGAACGGAGTGTTGAGAAATTCTTTCATCGAGAATGACGCATGCTTTGCAGCCCGTGTGCGGGCTGAATTAATCCAATAGTAATACACTTCGCTCTTCAGGGGATCCTGTCCGGTGGTAAGGTCTTCAAGATAAGTTTCGTGCGTGTTTTTGTGAATGAGAATCTCATAAGCTTCATTCACTAAAATGAACTTGTCGAGTGCCTCAGGAGCTTTGTTCTCGCTGGGATGAAATTCGCGTGACTTTTTGCGATAGGCGCGCTTGATCTCCATCTCGCTGGCGTCCTGAGGGATTTCCAGGATTTTAAAGTAATCAGGAAGCATGGGTCGGTAATTTTGATTCTGAAAAAGTAGCAAAAAGATTTTGATTGATACAACCACCGTTCTCAATTTAGTTTTTTGTTGTGGAAAAGTGAATGGATATCCAGTGAAAAACACTTCGCAATAACCTGTGTAAAACGATGCGGGGGAAGCTTTGGATTATGCACGATGAGTCTTGCGGCTAATGATTCACCATTCGTGTAATACGATTCACATAATACGATTCACAATTCACGTAATGCGATTCACGTAACACGAGTTCTCCCGATTTAATCAGGATTCACGACTCACCTCTCACCTCTCACCTCTCACTTTCACACCTCATCTGAGCACATGCTTCTTCTCGGCAAATATTTTTCCATCAAAATAAAATCTCACAATCATCACCGGAGGATGGCGATCATCATTGACAGGAATGTCTGCTTCATAATTGTAGTTGTAAGTCCCCGGTGTTTGCTTCTCTCCATGTACTACATCTTTCAGCAACTGGCCTTGTTGGTTGTATATCCTCAAATCAATCGTGTGTGTTCGTGCGATGGTGTAGGTGAAATAACCATTGATGCGTGCAGAGTGCGGAAAGTCGATGTCCGGTTCCGGTGCGATTCCCGGTGCATAAGGAATATTTTTCAGTGCGCACACGAGCTTGCAGAGCAGGTGAGCCTCGGCGGTATCGGTTGAGTAAATGGTGGATGGAGAAAAATTATCGGTGATGCACCATACTGCGTTTTGTGCCGCCTTATCCTGGAATTTATTTTTTGCAATCATCTTCACCAGTTTGAGCAGATTAGCCTGTGCAATTTCTCCGTAAGTAAATTTCGTTTGATTAGAAGGTCCTGCATCGTGCGCCTCCGTACACATCGCATACACAGGCACAAATTTTTGCTGGTGTGCCAGAAGCGCCAGCGTTACCGGTGATGTAATGATCATTCGCTGTTCTGCACTGTCATTGGGTATCAGAAATCTCCCGGCATCTTCAGTCAATTCAAGGGTATTTGCTTTGAGGTTTCTGATGTCAAAGACAATGCATGATCCGTAATACGATGGATGAAAAACAGAATCCTTGCTGTCATCATAACTGTGAACCGTGATGGAAATAAGTTTTTGCTTTACAGCTTCACTGATGGAAATTGCAAATGAGTGGTGCGATGTGAGGCAGAAAAATATCGGAAGAAATATTTTGGAGTGACTCATGGCGGCGTTTAGCATGGATAACGCCCGCAAGGAGAGTGAAGTATCAAATTTATCTATTGAGCATGTCGGAGAAGCTGTTTGGAAATGTTTAATCGGGTTATCATGTCCTTCGACTCGCCGCGAATGACACACCCACCCGGCAGCCCCCGACCCCTAAAGGGGAGTCCCTCCGCGCCCACGAGTGCGATAACGGTTTTTAGAGGTGCAGCGAGGATGAATGTCATTGCTAAAGAACTCGATTGATAAATGGTTCGCGCTACTGATGACAATCGCATAAATAAATTTTCTCGATAATTTCCAAACAGCTTCTGACAGGGATAGCAAAAAAATTACTCTTCAATTTTCACTGCAATCTCATTTGTAACTCCCGCATCATTTCTTATTTGCACGAGATAAATTCCTGCTGATAAATTTTTTCCGAAAGAAATCTTTCCTTCACTAACCTCATTGAATTGAGCAACCCTGTTTCCTTCGGCATCAAACACGACAATTGTTGATTGTGAATGTTGATTGGAAAGATTAACAGTGAATTCATCTCCTGACGGATTGGGATAAAGAAGATTTTTTCCGGAAGCAGTTACTTCATTGATTCCATTCGCAAAACAGGAGCCCTCTGTTTTGAAAATATTTTGTGGAAACTCCGGCAGTCCCAGCCCTGAAGTAATTCCAAGATAGTTTGGATCAAGATTCAGGGCGTTGTCAACGTAGTCGCAATCGTAGCCTGGTGTGTTAGGTGAATTGATCACATTCAATTGAGAGCTGAAAGATTTGTTCACATAAATCTTATAGTCAGGTCCGAGTTGCAATGCATAAAGATCTTCCGTGAGACTAAGAACTTTTCTGGACGCGATGATGCTGTCCTGAATGTTGGAAGTAAGATCATATTGAAGAAGTGTGCCGTACATATCATAGTTGGTCACGTAAAGGTTATTTCCGGCAGATGAAAATTCTACTCCGTACACATGATCGGGCATGGGCAGTGAAATGGGATTGGATAGAATTCCGGTGACAGGATCAAAATCCAAAAGCTGCACGGTGTCAAGATAGCCTGTTGCCAACGCAAGCTGATCAGTGCATGTGGAAAATTTCATTTGACCATACGTGTTTTGAATTTGCGCCGTGGTATGTACCATGCCGACATTCGAAATTACAGGTGTCAACTGCAAACCTGAAGAAGTGAGTGAATACGCGTCAAAAGCATTCGATCCCCAATCGTGAACCACGATCCAATAACCCTCCCCGTTCAATTGCTTTTGTGCCGCCATTCTTTCGGTGACATTATCCTGTATCAAAACATTTTTTGTGATCACATCACCCAGTCCTGAGTCTTCCGTCATGTCAACGATTGAATAGCGAAACCCATTCGCACCTCCATCATTAGCGAGTGTGAAAATGTAATAATCAGAGCCGTTGCTTGCAGGATCAGGAACGATAAGTCCCGACTGCGATGTAGAGATATCACCATCCAGCCCTGTACCATTCGGCATAAGCTGATTATTTCTGTTCCACACAGAAACTCCGTTGGTGTAAAAGAGCAGATTTCCCAGTACATCTGAAATGGACGAACATCCTTCTGTAGTGCTCAATGCGCCATCCGTGACCGGCACCGGACTTCCGCTCGAAAAATCTAACCCGGCATAAATACCGAAATACCAATGATCAGCTTGATGCTGCGAGAATACAAAGGTGTTTATGAAGAGTGTGACGAATAGAATAGAAATTTTTTTCATAGTTGTTGATTGTTGTTTTCGAAAATTATGGCCTGAGCCGAAGAAGATAAATTTTGTTTGACTGAATGAGTTGCAAATTTCCTTCCTGATTATTTTTGTGTAGAATTTTTTTCACGCAGATGAAAGAAAAAATAGCAGTGGGTTGAAGTTTTGCAGTAAAGAAATTTATTTTAGAAGGATAATTAACTGTATTTAAAAAAAAGTATCATCGCTGCTAACCAAATTTGGTTCAATTATTTCGGGAAAGAATTCATAAGAGCACTAGTGCGCTTATCTTTGAAAAGCAAACATGATCAGATTCATTCATCACCACATCAAAAAAACTTACGCAGCGCTTGCGCTTCTGTCAATTGAGCTATTGCTGATAGTGATTTTATTTGCAGCCTCGTTTGTTGCCTTCCTCATTGTTGCCGACAAGATTTTTTTACAGAACAAATTTGAATTCGATCAGAATGCTTTTGATTTCCTCAGCGGGCTGGTAAGTCCTCGAAACAATAGCGTGATGCAGTTTATTACTTTCTTTGGAACAGCAACCTTTCTGCTTCCGGCAAATGTGTTGCTTGCCGCTTACTTTGCTTTCATTCAAAAACATAAATGGTATTCAATAAAAATTCCGGTGATCGGCATCACGAGTCCGTTGCTGATGTATGGTCTGAAAAATATTTTTGAACGCCAGCGACCGCTCGTTCCTTTATTGCACGCTGCAAGCGGATTCAGTTTTCCAAGCGGGCATTCGCTAACGAGCATGACCTTCTACGGCCTCATCGCATACATTGTGTGGGAGCGTGTGAAAAATCCTTATGTCAAATGGCCGGTGATTGCTGCATTGATAATTTTTATTCATCTCATCGGGTTCAGCCGCATTTATCTGCGCGTACATTATCCGAGTGATGTGATGGCAGGTTTTGCTTTAGGATTGATCTGGCTGGTGATTTCGCTCTATGTATTGCGCCATATTGAGCGGTACACACATAAGAAGATTGACCCTGTGGTGGAAGAGAAAAAGCCTGAACCTGTTAAGTCAGTAGCCTGAGCAATTCTTAATTCCGCAAGTCACTTCGCACAGAAACCTGATTTCTTTGAGAAATCGAATTTCATGCTAACAAAGTTTTCTTTATTCATTTGAATGATTGATCAAATCTGTCCCTGCGGTAATCTTCTTAGTTTCGCGATCATCTCCGGGTGTTTATGAAGCTGATCCGTTTCGTGATTGCATTAATAGTTGCAGTAGTTCTTGTCTGGGGATTCAATGTCAAGTTGGGTGACCTTCCTCCTGTCGGAAAATTCTTTTCTCCCTTTACCGGTTTCTGGCAAAACAATGAAGTGAAAAATTTTCCTTCATCTGAATTGAAGCTTCCCGGACTGAAAGATAAAGTGATTGTGATGATGGACGACAACCTGGTGCCGCACATTTTCGCGAACAACAACCACGATTTGTATTTTGCCCAAGGATACATCACGGCAAAGTATCGCTTATGGCAAATGGAATTTCAGACGGCAGCAGCAGCGGGAAGGGTTTCAGAATTTATAGGAGCAAAGGCCATTGAATATGATCGTCAGCAGCGAAGATTCGGGATGGTGTATGGCGCTGAAAATGCACTGAAAGAAATGATGAAAGATGCTGAGTGCAAAGAGGCTGTAGATGCGTACACAGAAGGTGTAAATGCATGGATCAATGCTCTCTCAGCAAAAAACTTTCCGGTAGAATACAAATTACTTGATTACCAACCTGAGCAATGGACGCCGCTGAAATGTGCGTTGCTTTTAAAGTTCATGACGTACGATCTTGCCGGGCGCAGTGATGATTTTTATGTCACAAATATTTTGAAGAAGTATGGTGAAGGCGTCATTGACTCACTGTTCAACGGTCGTCCCTTCATAATGGATCCGATTATTCCGCAGGGAACACCCTGGGATTTTTCACCGTTACCGGTTCCACCCACGCCACAAAGTTTAATTGCTGATGATCCTGCGCTGCCATTCGATCATCAACCCAATCCACTGAACGGAAGCAACAACTGGGCGGTAGGCGGAGCAAAATCTGCAACCGGTTTTCCCATTCTTTGCGGCGATCCGCATTTAGGTTTAAACCTTCCATCACTGTGGTTTCAGATTCAGTTGGTGAGCCCTGATTGCAATGTATGTGGAGTTTCATTGCCCGGCACACCTGCAGTGATCATCGGCTTCAACCGGAAAATTGCCTGGAGTGAAACGAACGTTGATGCTGATGTGCTCGATTGGTACAGTGTGAAATTTAAAGATGCTTCGTGCAATGAATATTTTTTTAATAATGAATGGAAGTCCGCTGCAAAGAGAATTGAAGTGATCAAAGTGCGCGGCGAAAGAGACGAGATTGATACGATCGTATTCACGAATCACGGGCCGGTGGTTGCTATGGCAAATCAAAAACCGTTTCATGAATTTATTCCGCGGGGTTTTGCAATGCGGTGGCTCGGGCATGATCCTTCAACGGAAATGAAAACATTTCTGCTCCTCAACCGCGCGCAGAATTATGATGAGTATGTAAATGCCCTGAGTTACTTCAGTTGCCCCGCACAAAATTTTGTGTACGCCGATGCTGATAACAACATCGCGATCTGGGTGAATGGAAAATTTCCTCTCAAGTGGAAAGAGCAGGGAAAATTTTTGATGGAAGGAACAAAGCCCGAGTATGACTGGCAGAGTTGGATTCCGCACAATGAGGACCCGCATGTAAAAAATCCACAGCAAGGTTTTGTGAGTTCGGCAAATCAAACTCCTGCTGATTCTACTTATCCATATTATCTCAACTGGCGTTTCGAAACATTCACCCGCAGCCATCGCATCAATGAGAGATTGACGCAGATGAATCACATCACCGCTGACAGCATGCGCTTGTTACAGTTTGATGAGAAGAATTTAACTGCATCAACTGTCTTGCCTTCAATGCTTGCATTGCTCGATCAAAGCAAGCTGGATGACAGACAGAAGAAAATCGCAACAGTATTACAGGACTGGAATGATATTGCGGGTGCAGAGAACATAGAGCAAACTATTTTCAGCCGCTGGTGGAATCTTTTACAAGCGGCGATTTGGGATGATGAGTTTGGTAAAGAAGGAATGATGTATCCTGAACCTGATGTCACCATGCGAACCATTGTAAATAATATAAATCAAAGCTGGGTTGACAACAAGAATACTCCCGTGGTTGAAACGCTGCAAGGCCTGGTAAATCAAACGTTCATTTCCGCTCTTGATTCTCTCTCAAATCAAAACGGCCCTGATTATCATCAGTGGACCTGGGCGAAAATTAAAGACACGCACATAAATCACTTGCTTCGGATACCCTCATTGAGCAGAACATTTGTGAATACGGGAGGGAATGCCGGCATCGTGAATGCATCGGGCGCAGATCATGGTCCATCCTGGAGAATGATTGTGGAACTGGGAAAAGATCCGCACGCGTATGGAATTTATCCGGGAGGGCAATCGGGAAATCCCGGCTCAGTATTTTATGATAACATGATTGATCGCTGGGGAGAGGGAAGGCAGAATGAATTGGTGTTTCTTCATTCAGCCGGTGAAAAAAATTCGCATATCGTATCAACCACAACTTTGAATCACTAAGTCATGATGTTGTTTTTTCTTATTACGATCTTCAGTTTTCTTCTGCAACTGTTTCTCCCCTGGTGGAGTATGGCTATTGCTGCATTCGTGATCTCATTTCTTCTTGGGAAAAAACCCTGGCAGGTTTTTTTAGCAGCGTTCTTTGCTTGTGGAATTGTTTGGTTACTCATGGCATTATACACGCATTTCATGAAAGGAGATTTGATGACCAATCGCATTGCAGGATTGTTGTTCCTACACGGAAGTTTAGTGCTGTATATCGGAGTATTTTTAATTGCTGCTATCGTTGGAGGATTTGCAGCCCTTACCGGTTTTTATCTCAAAGAAATTTTCAAACCAAAAAAATTAATCACCGGCACGTGGTAATAATGGGAATTATTTATTCATGCCACGCGAATTGGGTGTACGACGAATTTCCGTAACTGAGTTCTTGAAAATTTCAAATTTCAAACGTCAAGAAAATTTCAAGAAGAAAAATTTCAAACACAAACACAACTCGAAACTTTGAACTTTGCGCTTTGAATCTTTCTTGAACTTTGTCCCGATCAATCGAGATGATCCTTGCGGTTTCTCATCGGTGTAATCTTTTTTTTAAAATCGGTGTAATCCTGTCATGTAGATTTGCATTCACTCCATGACCCTTCTTGAAAATATCAAACTCGCGCTTCGCGCTATTCGCAGCAATCTTGTGAGAACGATTCTTACGTTTCTCATTATCGCGTTCGGAATCATGGCGCTCGTTGGAATTCTTACTGCTATTGATAGCCTGAAAAGCAAGCTCAATTCAAGTTTCACATTCATGGGAGCGAACACATTCACCATCTCGCGGAAATGGACTCAAATACAGGGGGAAGGCGGTGATAATAATTGGAAGCCGAGTGCTCCCATCATATATACCCAGGCAATGGAGTTCAAAAGACGCTTTGAATTTCCCTCCCTGATTTCCATCGGGATGATGTTCAATCGTGGCCAAACGGTGGAACACGGAAGTAAAAAAACAAATCCCAATGTGTCTGTGTATGCAGTGGATGAAAACTTTCTTAGTGCCAAGGGATTCGAGATTGCCCGCGGCAGGTATTTTACACCGCGGGAAATAAATCTGGGAATACCCGTGATTATTTTGGGGCCGGATGTGGTCCTGAAAATTTTTACTGATAAGGAAGACCCCATCAACCAGGTTGTTTCGGTAAAAGGCAACCGCTATCGCGTCGTTGGAATTCTCAAGTCGAAAGGATCAAGCATGATGCTAAGCGACAATCGCACATTTCTTCTCCCGCTAATGAATGCGAAGCGAAATTATATTGGCCCGGACTATAGCTGGCAAATAGGCGTCACTGTTAGTAAAGTGGAGCAATTAGATCCCGGGGTAGATGAAGCGAAGGGCATCATGCGTAACATTCGCCGCCTGCGTTTGGGTGCAGATGATGATTTTGAAATCGAGAAGAGCGATGAGTTGGCAAATACGTTGTTCAGTCAGCTCAAATATATCCGCTATGGCGCCGTCGTCATTGGCATCATCACACTCTTTGGTGCGGCCATTGGTTTGATGAACATCATGCTCGTGTCTGTGACGGAGCGCACGATGGAAATTGGAGTGAGCAAAGCGCTGGGCGCCACCAAAAAAATGATACGCCGCCAGTTTCTGGCTGAGGCGATTGTGATCTGCATCCTCGGTGGATTGCTCGGTATTGTGCTGGGTATTTTGATTGGCAATGTTGTCTCTATTATCGTTGGCGGAAGTTTCATAATCCCCTGGATATGGATTGTGGCCGGAATTATTTTCTGCTACATAGTGGGATTGATTTCCGGATTGTATCCTGCAATAAAAGCTTCTAACCTTGATCCCATTGAGGCGCTGCGATACGAGTAGCGCAAAATTTATTTTGCTTCTTCAACAACTTTTTTCTTCCAATCAAAATTGTAGTGAACGCCAAGACTGAGGTATTTGTAAACAGTCGCGTAACTATAGCCTCCCGAACTTTGAGATTCTGAGTAAAAATGCAAACCCAAATTAAGGTTGAGCAAATCAGTGTTAAGTGAAATTCTTTTTGAAACAAAATATTCAAATCCGATTGTAGGCCCAAGAGTAAGATAGCTGCTCTTCTCAGCCAACGTACCACTATAAGATCTTCTAACGAGTGAATAATAAAAATCAAGAGAAGGAGAAAAGTAAAAGTTTCGGAAAAGCTTTATCTTAAATAAACCACCTGCGTAGCAAGTGCCAAGAAATTCTCGGTGGTGAAATGTGTCTTCGGTGGCGATATAGACAGTTCTGCTGTTAAATCCCAATCCTAATCCAGCTTCGAGATAGAATTTATTTTTTACGCGGAATTCACCTGAAAGAAAAGTTGCCGGAAGTCTGACTGTCTTGTAGAATGTCTCTCCCGAAAGACTCCTGATGTAACCGACCGGACTTGCGAATTCAAGCATTGCAGAATTAAAATAGAATGGATACTTATCATTCATCTGTGCCTCGCATGCAATTGCAAGAAGAGAAAAAATCAGCGTCACTGTTTTTTTCATCCGGAAGAATTCTACTCCGAAGATACTTTCTTCATGTCAAAACTATACCGCACTCCCAAACCAAGAATGCGATGAGTAGTGAGCAGCGGAAATTTACCGGAGCTTCCAATGCCGATATTGATGTTGAATAAATCAGCACGAAGAGAAAAACGATTTGAGATAAAATACTCAATGGCTGCAGAGGGTCCTACGGAAATGGACCAGCTATCAGGTTCGGTAATGGAATATTTGTCGAAATAAAAATCAATGGAAGGTGTGAAGTAAGCATTCCTGAAAAGGAAAAGTTTTAATGTGCCGCCCGCATAAAAAAAAGAACCTGCCTGGAAGTAAACTGCTTTTGAAACGGTGTCACCGGGAATGTTCAGATTTGGATCGGAAGGATTTATCTGGGTAATTGACCCGATATGGAAAGCCCCTGCCCGCAGATAGAGTCGTTGATGTGCCCAAAATGAAATCTCAATGTTATCAGGATAAAACGCATCCTGCGCAAACATGCCGGGAATGTAGCTATGTTCAATTCCAACAGACCATTCATACTTGGGGATGTAAGTGTAGTAGAATAAAGTATCGTTTGCCGCAGTGGAGTCAGGCACCTGGGCTGAGGCGGCTTTGAACAATAGCAGGCAACAGAACAGGGCAAAATTTTTTGTTCTGTCCAAAGGACTCCTTCCCGGGAAATGTTCGGGCAGTGGATTCTTCATTTGAATTCTCATATTCATTTTCACAAGGCAATAATCGGTGAGACGTTTCTACAGAGTAATTTTGTCATCAATGAAAAAAGAGAAATTTTCTATAGGAGAAAAAGTCTTCCTTGTTCACTTGCAGGAAGAAGCCGTCATCAACCGAATTATTAATGATGAGCTTATGTATGTGGGGGTGGGTGAAATGGAAATTCCTGTATTCACTTCCGACGTGAGTCGCGAAGTTACGGAATCAAAAATGGAACGGCCGGATCAGGGCAATTCCTCGTTACCTCAGGAGAAAAATTTGCCGTCTGAAAAAATTGAGAAAACGAATAAAGGCATCTTTCTCTCCCTCGAGCCTGTGAAATCCGGAGGTGAAATCTCTTCATTCAACATCTTCCTCATCAACGACACCGCTTTTCCGATTGACTTCAATTATTACTTCTTCACGCATGACCAAATTCATTTTGCACTGAAGAAATTGCTCGTGCCTTACAATTACCTGATGCTTCATTCCATTGAATATGATTTGCTCAATGAAACTCCCGCTGTGCAATTGGAAGTTCGTGATGTGATGAATCAAAATTTCAGAGGGAAAATGGATCAGAAGATCAAGCCGCAGAATTTCTTCAACAAGCTTTTTCTCACGCCCATCATTCAAAAAGAAACATATCAGTACAAGGTACAAACGCAATCGCTCCAGCCAAAAAAAGAAGAGCGCAAAGAACAGGTTGGCTTTGATGCCGAGGTGCTCAAGCAGATGATGATGGACACACCGGTGATTAAAGACAACGAGACTGAATCTGCTGACATAGAGACGGATTTGCACATTGAGGCGCTTACAATGGATCACGGCACCATGGACGCATCAGAAATGTTACACGTGCAGCTGACTCGTTTTCAGCAGGCGCTGGACCGGGCAATTGCACGAAATGCAGGAAGACTTTACATGATTCATGGTGTTGGTTCCGGCAAATTGAAAAATGAAATTCACAAAATGCTGAAAAGCTATAAGGAAGTGCGGTCATTTAATAATGATTATCATCCTCGTTATGGATATGGTGCGACAGAGATTATTTTGAAGTAAGAAAACAAGGTTTGATACGATACACGATTCACGTACCACGACTTACGCATCGTTGATGTCGCCGTCGTAACTTTGTGAGCAATTTCAGTTGAGTTTTTCTTATCGCGAATCCCGATTAAATCGGGAGAACTCGTGATACGTATATCGTTAGTCGTAAAGAAAAGCGAAAGCCATCGTTCTTTGAAAACTTTGCCGCAGGTTCGGCATTCGTTCCCGATAACAATCGGGATAGGAAAGTCCGGACAGCACAGAGCGCCGCACCACCTAACGGGTGGGCTCCGATTTTTATCGGAGAAGAAAGTGCCACAGAAAATAACTGCCCCGACTCGTCGGGGTGAGGGTGAAAACGTGAGTTAAGAGCTTCACGATTCGTCCCGGGTAATCGGGACGAAGGGGTAAACCTTGCGGGCTGAAAGGTCAAATACACTCCGCTTTTCTCATGAGCAATCAGGAGGAAGTGAATGGCTCGTTCAATTCCGTCCGGTCCCGATAGCTCGGGATGGTGATGGAAGCGGGGCGGGTAGACCGCTACATCCCGACAGTGATGTCAGGAGCAGATAAATGAGTGTCTGAGTTTCGTGATGAAAGTCGCGGGACAAAACAGAATCCGGCTTATGAATCTGCGGCAATTTTTTTCTTTGCGAATTGCGATACGCGAATTGCGAACCACGACTATCTTTGCGCGCTCAAAAAAAGAGATGACGATTCCGTAGCTCAGTTGGTAGAGCATAACACTTTTAATGTTGGGGTCGAGGGTTCGAGTCCCTCCGGGATCACTCCCAGAGCCGGCGAGAGAAATCTTACCGGCTTTTCTTTTTCAGTGGTACTGCTATAATTCATGACCGGATATTTTTTCAGGCGTAAAACAAAAATTGATTTTGGAATTTAAGCTCATCGCATCCACGATGCTTGATTTAAAAAAGAAGCACTTACTGTCCCGGAGCTATTTGCGGAAACAAAGAAAACCTGCCGAATATTCCTACAGGCGTGTTAGAAAATTCATGTTCTGATTTTTGGATGAGAGAAAGGGAAATTGGAATTTTATCCTCCTACTCCTGACTGGCACTTCTCATATTCCACGAAGCCGCTTTCATTATTAATAGCGAAGACACGTGGTTTTGAGATTCTGAAATGCACATCCCGAAAAACTGATCGCGGTTTTTATGGGAGAAATTCAGAACGCTTAATTTTTATAACCTGTAAATAGCATCATCATGAAAAACACAACATTCACTAAAAGAATAGGATCTTATGCTATAGTTCCTTCTGTAATCATTCTTGGGCTGTCTTTAATCGTAGCCAAGAGTTATGCACAAGCACCTCAATTGGTAAAAGATATAAATCCGGGAATAAATTCCTCCTCTTCCGGTTTCTATACCAACCTTAATGGCACACTTATTTTCACTGCCGATAATGGTGCAAGCGGCACAGAGCTCTGGAAAAGCGATGGTACCACAACAGGGACAATCATGGTTAAGGATATTGTTCCTGGTCCCGGTAGTTCTTTTCCATCCAACTTAACAACCGTTGGTACCCTTGTGTTTTTTACTACCAATGATGGAATCAACGGTGTTGAACTATGGAAAACCGACGGTACTGATGCCGGAACAGAATTGGTGAAAGACATCAATGCCGGCAATGGAAGTTCTTCTCCCGTTTTTTTAGCCGGAGCAAATGGTGTTCTTTATTTTGCGGCAGATGATGGTGATCACGGAAGTGAGCTTTGGCGAAGTGATGGAACGGATGCAGGCACCACGCTCGTGAAAGATATCACCACGGGGGGAGGTAATTCTTATCCTTCTTATCTCACGGATGTAAGCGGTACGCTGTACTTCTGGGCTGATGACGGAATTCACGGATCAGAACTATGGAAAAGCGATGGAACGAATGCCGGAACAATTCTGGTAAAGGACATAAACCCTACCACCGGTTCTGACCCTCATGGCTTAACCAATGTAAATGGCACGCTCTTTTTTTCTGCCGATGATGGCACCAACGGCTACGAACTCTGGAAGACTAACGGAACGAATGCGGGAACCGTGATGATAAAAAATATTAATTCCGGCACAGGTTCATCACCCGTAAAGCTGACTGTTGTAAACGGCACATTGTTTTTTGTAGCTGACGATGGCGTCAACGGCCTTGAGCTTTGGAAAAGTGACGGCACTCTTTCCGGAACCATATTGGTGAAAGATTTAAGTCCGGGAAGCACAGGATCAAATCCGGAAAATTTAGTTAGCGTGAATGGCACTCTTTTCTTCTCCGCATTTGATGGCTCTCCGAACTATGGCAAAGAGTTATATAAAAGTGATGGAACAGCATCAGGTACCGTATTGGTGAAAGATATTTACCCGGGAGTTCCAGACTCTGATCCCAGCAAGCTCACAAATGCCGGCAACACCCTTTACCTCAGGGCCTATGACGGAGTTAATGGCGCGGAATTATGGAAAAGCGACGGCACAGATGGCGGAACGGTAATGGTGGAAGATATACGAGCCGGGAATGCTTCGGCAATTCCCTCTAACTTACTATACATCAACAATTCGCTTTTCTTCAGTGCGAATGACGGCACCACCGGAGATGAATTATGGATGGTCCCAAATGCCAGCATAGGGGTAGCAGATTTATCAATTCATCAGGAATTCAGCATTTACCCAAATCCCTTTGGTACCGCCGCCTTAATTGAATATTATCTTCCTCGTCGCAGTGACGTGACCATTCTTATCAGCGATGTCACAGGGCGGGTGATAAAAGAAATACGAAAAGGAATAGAGCCACAAGGCAAACATTTCGCAGAGATCAATGGAGAGGAACTTGAAGCAGGTTATTATTTCTGTTCACTCATTACAGATGTCTTCGTAAGTACGAACCGCATGATAGCAGTAAGGTAACTATGGCATAAATAAGTCAAGGAATTTTCCACTTCTTCACGAATGCCTTTGAGTATGGAAAATCCTCTTTTGCCGGTTTGCCATTGCTGATTTTACTTTTTGGTTTTCCTTATTCATGACGACATCTGCTCTATTCTCAAATTGGTGTTCAAAGGTTTTATGCTCCTCTATTATATTCGGAAGCATTTCATTCTGTACCGGAACCGGATGCAACGCTTCTTCCGGTTTAATTACTTCAGGCATAGCCGCTTGTTGAGGAGCACTTTTTATTTCCTTATTAACAGGACTTGGTGTCTTTTTGCTTACGGGGCTTTTAGTTTTATTATTCGCTGTACTTATCACTTTCTTTCTTACCGGGCTTGTAGTTTTCTTATGAACCGAACTTACTCCCTTCCTTCTTGCCGGTCTTTTTGTTTTCTTCACTGCCGCAGCTTTTGTTTTCCTTTTAGCCACGCTCTTAATGACTTTTTTGACACTTCTGGTGGCCACCTTTTTAGTAACCCTCTTTAAACTCTTCTTAACAGGTGTTTGGGATTTCTTTTTAGTGAGCGCCATTGCTTTATGTTTTAAGTGATTAAAAATGTTATTTCATCTACTTAAATAAGTATGCCAGTAGTGTTGCCTGTGGAATAACAATCAAATGAGGAATTTGCTTCGCACAGAGGGAAGAGCTTTGCCCATAAAGCAAGAAGAACTTATGGTTTACTATCCTTATCATCGACCCTTATCATCGACAAACTCAAACACGTGCACTAGTTATCAGGCATGTAAAATAGTAAACTTAATGAGATAGATACCATGCTGAGGATTTTCATTTGTACGAGTACAACGCAAAAACAAATTGCTTACTGAAATTCGATTCCCCTTCTCTATCTTTGCATTTCGTTCTGTACACATGACTGCATCTTTAAAAATTGGGAGTGAAGGGTTTGCGAGTAACGGATTCATTCCTTCCAAATACACCTGTGAAGGTGATAACATCAATCCTACACTCATCATTAGCGGCTTACCAATGGCTACAAAAACACTGGCGCTCATCGTGGAAGATCCCGATGCGGCCAAGGGCATTTTTGTTCATTGGGTAGTTTGGAATATTCCTCCCACGAATAAAATCAGGGAGAATGTTATTCCGGGTGAGGAAGGACTGAATGATTTCAGGAAACATCATTATTCAGGACCGTGTCCGCCATCCGGAGTTCATCGTTACATCTTTAAAATTTGGGCACTCGATAATTTTCTTCACCTGGATGGTAATGCCACCAAGGCAGAGCTGGAAGTTGCCATGAGCAAACACATCATCGGCCATGGTGAATTGGTGGGGCAGTACAAAAAGAAGAAGTGACTTCTTCAGCTTTTTGTCATACAATTTTTTTCCTGCTTTCCGATTTCTTTTTCTTCTTGACGACTCTTTTTGACAAAAAAGTTTTTACTGATTCAGGCATTTCCCTGCAGCCGCAGTGCTTTGCATGTGAGATGTGCCATTGTGCCCGCTGCTCCAGGGTCGCGTGCTGAGGCATAGGATTCTTTTGATGCCACGCTTCATTGATCTTCATTTGTGAAAAATAATTATTTCTTCCTTTGATTGATGTTTTTTTTGATTTCCATTCAATCGCATAACTTCACATGATCAAATTATTTTTTCTTCTTTATGGAGGAAACTACCATCCTCGAAAAGCCTGCTGACACCGGCATTGATACTACTGACGGTGGTCGTGTTATTTTATTCAATGACGAAGTGCACAGCTTTGATGACGTTATTCTTCAGCTCATGAAAGCCATTCACTGCACATACGAACAGGGAGAAAAAATGGCATGGATCGTTCACACCGAAGGCAAATGTGAAGTGTATCAGGGTGCCGTAGAGGAATGCTTACACGTTAGTGCTGTGCTTGAAGAAATTAAATTGAAAACGGCGATTGACTTTTTGTAGGAGCTATTCACGACTGCCCCACAACTTGCTTACCCCTTTCCCGCGGCCTAAAGAAGTTTCACGGTTCAAACTTCTCGTAGAGTCCTGCGGACCGGAGGAAAATTTTCCGCAGAGTATTACTCACAAAACCTAAGGTCGGGACTTTGAACATCAACTTTGTCCGCAGTACAGCAGGATTGAATTTTTTTTAATCTTGTCCCGATCGATCGGGATGAAGAATTTGTCTATAACTTTCTTTGGAGAAGGAAGATGCAGTGTATTTTTACTGCTCACTCCGAAGGAGTCCTTCGGACAAACACCACAACATGAAACTTTCTTCACCCGTTATTCTTTTCTTCGTAACCATCAGTTTTCCATTTCTTCAGGCACAAAATCCTCAAAGGACAATGACAGTGAATCAGAAAAAATTGGGAGGGCAAACTCAAAAAAATTTGAAGGGCGCGCAAGGTGGTGCCGATAGCTCTGAATTCAAATTTTTCTCAGAGCAGTTTGCTGATTTCAGAATCCTCCGCTACCAGGTCCCGGGTTTTGATCATCTTTCTCTCCAGCAAAAAAAACTTTGCTATTATCTCACAATGGCAGCGGCAAGTGGAAGAGATATTTTTTATGATCAGAATTACAAATACAATCTGATGGTTCGCAAAACGCTTGAAGCAATTTTGAGCAATAAGAAAACTGATCGCACGGGCGATGATTGGGCAAAGTTCCAGGTGTACACAAAACGGGTTTGGTTTTCGAATGGAATTCATCATGTGTATTCAAACAACAAAATGATTCCAGAATGTTCGCAGCAATGGTTGGCTGCGCAAATTCATAATTGCGATTCATCGAAACTTCCTTTGCAGAAAGACCAAAACATTAACCAGTTCATTTTATTCATCACACCCATCATCTTCGATCCGGGCGTGGCACCTAAGCGCGTGAACCTTGATTCGAAAGGTGACCTGGTGAAAACGAGTGCTTCAAATTTCTATGAGAACATTTCGGAGCAAGAGGTGACAGACTATTACAAGAATCTTTCTTCAAAGCAGGAGAAGGATCCGCCGAGTTACGGTCTGAATTCAAAATTGATGAAGGATAATGCCAATGGATCGGGAGGAAAGATCATAGAGAAAACATGGAAAGTGGGAGGGATGTATTCACCTGCGATTGAGCAAATCGTTTCGTGGTTGCAGAAAGCGGAAGACGTTGCAGAGAATGAGCATCAGAAGAAAGCAATTGGTTTCCTCATTCAATATTATCAAACAGGTGATTTGAAGAAGTTCGATGAGTACAATCTCGAGTGGATTAAGGACACGGCATCGGTAGTTGATTTTGTGAATGGCTTCATTGAAGTTTATCATGATCCGCTCGGTTATAAAGGTTCCTGGGAGGCGTATGTTTCCATCAAAGATTCAGCGGCAACAAAGCGCATTAAAACCATCGGCGATCAGGCGCAGTGGTTTGAGGATCATTCACCGATCATGGATCAGCATAAGAAAAAAAATGTGACGGGTATTTCGGCAAAAGTGATTGACGTTGTGTTTGAAGCGGGTGATATGGCGCCGCTTACTGCAATTGGCATCAACCTTCCGAATGCAGACTGGATTCGGCAGATCGGCTCCAAGTCCGTTACCATTGACAACATTACGCACGCCTACAGTGAAGACGGGAAAACCAGCGGCGTGGTAGAGGAATTTTATTACAACGATGAAATTAAGAATCGCCTCAAGCAATATGGATCACTCTCAGATAATCTTCACACCGATATGCACGAAGTGATTGGTCACGCATCGGGTAAATTGAATGACGGCGTTGCATCGTTGAATGAAACACTAAAGAACTATGCGAACACACTTGAAGAAGCGCGTGCCGACCTCGTTGCATTGTATTACATCATTGATCCGAAACTCGTTGAGATAGGAGTGATGCCAAACGTTGAAGTTGGCAAATCACAATACGATCGCTACATAGAAAATGGGCTGATGATTCAGCTCACGCGCCTTCCTGAAAATGAAAATCAATTGGAGGAGTCACACATGCGCAACCGCCAGATGATTGCAGCGTGGGTGTATGAGCACGGAAGAAAAGACAATGTAATTTCAAAAGTGGTGAGTCCCGATGGATCGGGAGGACAGACTTTTTTCGTGATCAATGATTATGACAAGTTGCGTATTTTATTTGGCCAGTTGCTTCGCGAAGTGCAGCGTATCAAATCAGAAGGTGACTACAAAGCCGGGAGTGAGTTAGTAGAAAACTACGGAGTAAAAGTTGATCCTCAATTGCATAAGGAAGTTCTTGATCGCTATTCAAAACTCAACATCGCTCCGTATCGGGGCTTCATTCAGCCGCACTTAGAACCGGTGAAGGATGAAAGCGGAGAGATCACCGATGTGAAAATCATATACCCGCAAAAGTTTACAGTGCAGATGATGAACTTCGGAAAGAAGTTTTCTTTTTTGCCGGTGCAGAATTGACTATCCGGTGAACCGATAAAAATCCCGATTTAATTTTCAGACACTCCGAAAAGATTATCTGCATGCGTTGTGACGTCATCAGACTTGATCTCATATTCTCCCGGAAATTTTTGCTGAAGTTTTTGATGAAGGGCCTCAACGATGCTATTCACATCGGTGCTTGTAATACCTTCCTGCTGCAGTGCACTCATGGTATGATTTCCAATGGACCCATCAATGCTGCCAATATCATGTCCCAGACGAATTAACGCGGATTGAATCAGCGCCTGTCTTTCTTTCCCCTTGAACTGATCAACACTCACCCCAATTGAAAGAATGGCACTTGCGGCCATGGCAGCATACGGTTTCATGTTGTTTCCTTTGCCAGCAGTGTAATAGTCATATACTATTCCGTGGCTGCCGCGACAATCAAAATGCCATGACTCGGAAACGCCGGGGGTCGGTGCTTTAATGATCGGGCTGAAACCATGCCGCTGTGCTATCTCCCAAAACTGTGCTAACGAGACATGTATCTTGTTTAAATCAATGTCCATTGCCCGGCCGGCTTCGTGCAAACTTCCTCCGGGGGCAGGACTAAAAGCAGTTTTCTTATGGCTTACAAAATCATTGTGTGATTGCAGCTGCATCAGGTAACTGCGGAACATGTCAGTCAACACGAGCTTTCCGCCTGCTGCTGCAACGTCAGATGCAATGGCGAACACGGCATTCTTTGTATCGGGTGTGCACATGGCCATGCGTGATGGAAGAAGTCCCGGATTGTCAGTCGGGTAGATGCTTGGGATTTGAATTTTAAGAAGGGGTGTTGGCATGGAGGCAAAGGTTTTAAGGTGAGAGAATGAAATTATTTTAAGAAATCAGGTTGCAATTTTAGTAATAAAAGAATAAATAGCGGGATTCAAAATTCAATTGAACTTAAATTTCTCAGGCATGCTTAATAAAATGCGCAATCCAGAAACAATTTTATTCTGCCCCGAACTAAATTCACTTTCAATCCCTGCATTAAATTGAAACCAAATACCATCATAAGGATTGATTTCAACTCCTCCATTGGCCGTAAGATAGTTTTCATTAGCAAAGTCATCGTTCTTGTATTCGCCTTCTGCATATCCTTTAATTCTGTTTGAGCCTGCATAAAACCTGACACTTAAATTAAATAAATTGTAAAATTTATCGTCTGCGACATTGCGGCTATAACTATCATTTATTCCTAAAAGCAATTGACCAATAGGACCGCTTTTAGAATTAATAGCCACAGATTGTGTGAGCCAAAAAGAATGTACATTAACAGAAGAGTTAGCCAGGAGAGAATCTGCTGCTGAAGCTGAAACCGCATAAGCGACGTCGAGGCGGGTTGCATTCCAATGAGTTTGCTTATACTCAACTATTAATTGATCAATGGTTTGGTCGGTGGCTTGCTCTTTATCCGGAAGATTTTCCTGAAGATATCGAATAAATTCATCTGAATTCGGGTCAAATTGAAGCAGGGGAACATTTTTCTCTTTACGGAATTTGGTCTTTAATGAATCCACGGCACGATTGTATTCTTCCTCGAGTTTAAAGATTGCTTTAATGACATTCGGATCATTTCTAAAGTCCCCTTTATCAATTAATGTAAATCTTAGACCGCCTGCGAGTTTTGATGCTTGCGTCGTTGAGTCTTTTGTAGTTCCAACAGAGACTCTTGCTTTCACTAAAAAGCGAATCATGTTGATTCCTTTTTTGCGATAATCTTCAAGAGTATAGTTTTTCATGAAAAGACCCGGAGCTATTTCAGCAGCGAATGATGGGGGGATTACTAATTTATTATTTTCATTTAAGAATTTTGAAAAAGCCAGCGCTATTGCTTTTGGGTTTGATGGTCTTAAAATAGTGCTTGGGTTATTGTCAAGAATATTAAAAGCAGGAATATCGGGTACAGCAAAGTTGAGATTGGTTTTAGACATTACTGCGAGTTTGCCTAAAGTCGCAATGGTTGCTGTATCGGGCTGTTTAAAAAGATCCTGCGCTTTGACTGAAACCGCTCCTAAAATATAAATCAGGAGTAAGAGTGTTTTTTTCATGATCACTTTTCATTTAGTTGCACAAAGAGCTGTGAAATTTTTGATTCATTTCCGATATCTCCCGATTCAGTATCAGAATCTAACAGCTTGCCATCCTGATATACTTCTATTATGATTCCGTAATTGGTGGAATCTCCTACAGGCAATCCCCGAAAAGTGCTGAGCAAATCAATTATTTCACCCTTGTTTCCGGCCGGCAAAGTATATTCATCGTCCGCGGTGTTCATATTATTTCCGGTATGCTTTTCCAATTGGGTATTTTGATCCGCCGCCCATAGGGTATAAGTATAAGCAGCAGCAATAAGCCCATGAAACTTGAAGCAAACCTTTAAGGGCCCTCCTGATTTTGAATAAGTAATTGTCTTTACTGGTACCATGGTTATTTGCTTTAACTTAGCGCCTACTCTATTACCCCTTTTCAGCTTCCGGGTTGCCTCTTGTTTGACCGGATTTTGGCTCTCTCCGTTTTATTGTTAATAAAAAAACGCTTGCAATATAGGACGATACTAACCAGTTGTATCAGAATTTTTTTGTTCGCTGTGCACACGAAAAAAGGTGATGAGCGTGGTGGCATTAGCCATCTCATCACCTTTCCTTAATATGACCTTGAACACAAATTAACATCGAACTGAAATCCGGTAGCGGCTCCTCGGATCGCTACTAAGTCCCATGCCTTTTATTGCCGAACTTTGATCACCTATTCTTTCACCACTTTGGTCATCACTTTTTCTGTTCCATTGGTCACTTCAATCATGTAAACGCCCTGCGCAAGCTGGCTGATATCAATTTCCTCTGTGAACAAATTATCAGTGATCGTGATCTGCTTTTCAATCACCACCTGTGCAAGCATGTTGTACAATTGGATTTTTGCACCGCCATTTTGCATAGCGATTTCTAAGCGGATCATATCATTAGCCGGATTAGGATAGACTCTTAACAGAGCGTCGGAAACATCGGCAGTTGCCATTTCTTCTTTACACGTCTTAACAACTTTTGCCGCCGCTGAAGTTTTACTGCAACCGGACGAGTTGGTGACAACAACTTTATAACTTGACTTCGTCGTAGCCACGTAAGTTTGATTGGTCGCACCATTTAGAACGGTCATTCCCTTCTGCCATTGATAGGTAAGCCCCGATCCGCCATTCGCTACTAAAGATACACCACTTGGATGTCCGCAAAGATCAAGTCCATCGGGCGTCGTAATGGATGCTGTAGGAGCAGCGTTAACTACAATGGTGGTAGCGGCAGAAATTGCAGTGCAACCGGCGGTGTTTGTTTCCTTTACAGTGTAGCTATAGGCCTGTTTAGCTCCGTAAGTTTGATTGGTAGCTCCCACAATATTCTTATTATTACTTCCTTTCCTCCATTGATATGATATTCCCGCTCCACCATTGGCTGTTAAGGTAATGGTTGTTCCACTGCAAATATTAACAGTTCCGCTCGGAGAAATCGTAGCGGTAAAAGTATTGGTTCCAACAGTTGCATTGGCGGTTCCGGCACAACCATAAACATCACTTATTGCACAAGAATATCCACCTGCCGCAAGTCCCGATAAATCTTCAGTGGTTGCTCCGTTTGACCAATGGAATGAATAAGGCGCCGTTCCTCCTGTAACCGTCAGATCAATCGCTCCATCAGATGCGCCAGCACATGAAGTATTTGTTGCACTTGCTGTTGCACTTAATGAAGCCGGCTGAGTAATATTGAAAGTTGATGTTGTAGAAAGTCCTGCATTATCTGTGGCCGTAACTGAATAATTTCCCGGAGAGAGATTCATGATGGTGGATCCCGTTTGTCCATTGCTCCACAGATAGGAAAAAGCAGGAGAACTGCCGGCAGCGAATGCTAAAGCAAATCCGTCATTGGCCCCGTTGCAGGATACATTATGCATGAATATTTCCGTAATTGCAGGAGTATATAATGAAAGATTTCCTGCTGCACCAATATATCCGGGCATATCTGTAAAATTGGGATTGCATGACCATCCCAAGTCATCAAGCGATGTATTTGGGTGCTGATCAATTACTGTTTCATAAAAAGATTCTGCCGTAGGATCCACAACTTCGTAGGTCACTGAGTTGATTGGAGAACTAAAATTTGTAAGCACCGAAGCTAAAACACTCCCCGTGGTAGGTGTAATTGGCGAAATAGCTGTCAGCTTTATACCACCGGCAATTGGTGACATGTTGAAAGATGAATTGAGAAAAGTAACATTGCTAACATCTACGCCACTTAAGGTTATATAGTCGCCGGGATCCAATGTGGGCTGAAGTCCACCTGTATTCCATTTGATATCACGACCGGCTCCATTGACACTTGAAGTAAGCTCTATTCTGGCTGAGAAAGCGGCAGGCAGGGGAGGTGGCGAGCCCGGGTAATATTCTCCGGTGATTATGTCAAGGCCTTCATCCGGTACGGTGTTATGATCTGCATCAATCGGGCTCATTGCCATAAAGTTATTGGTATCATAATAATGACGATTCGGGAGATCTTCTTCCCAGCATCCTGTATTCGTATTAAATATCATGTGGAAATTAATCCTGATCCCAAGGAAGGGGCAGAAAAAATCAACACTTGCTTCAGAACCATCTGGCTTCTTACAAATGTGAATGAAGTAACCGTCAACCATGTGAACAGAATTAATCCCGCCAACATAAACACACCGGCCTACTACTATCGGGGGGCCGCCACCGGGTGGATCATACAAGTATACGAAGTCACCTGACGGGCTTTCATTTGTGCATATCAATTTATAGATTCCTCCTGCCCCATCACCCCATGCGTCCATGAGACGTACTTTACCCGGGTATGGCGGTGGATCACTTGGGCAAAATAATTGGGCTTGCACTACATTAGCGGAAAGAAAAAAGATAATTGCTACTGTCCCAATTAAATGAATTGTTTTGTAGATTGTTCTGTGTTTCATTTGGTACCTCCTGTTTTTAGTGTGTTAATTAGTAATTGATTTTTAATCACCGGTATTAAAAAGTAATTAAAGCAAAAAATATTATTCATTTCTTCGACAGAAATCCCTGTAAATAACATCCTGGTTGGAGAAACAATTTTTGGTGCGATGAATGTTTCGCATGCTCGTCGCAAAATTCATTTTGATTATTCTTTGAAGAAAAGAAGGGGCGTTAAAAGTAGCCGCTGAAATCACGAATGGCAATAGATGTATCCATTCATTTTCGTAGATGGAAACATTTATTATTTGAGCCCAATTTATCAGAACAGCAGTTCCGCTGTCTAATAACATGAAATAAAAAAAGAATTTGCAGAAATGAAAAACACTGTTACCTTCATGGTAATTAATTGGTTATGGATGAAATTCCTCATCAAAACAATTTGCGCTTCCTGATTGTAGAAGACGAGCCTATTTACCAAACAGGGCTAATGACTTCTCTTGAAAGTAGTTTTGCAACTGCTACTTTCTTCCTGGCCCAAACTATTGCCGAAGCAAGTAAAATTTTGGATGAGCATCCGGTGGACGTTATTACCCTCGACATTCGACTGCCCGATGGAGACGGAATTGATTTTTGTAAACGGCTTCGCGCTCACAATAACGACGCAAAAATTCTTGGTCTCTCTTTTTTTAAAGATCAGCATCATATCGCTTGCATGATGGATGCCGGCGCAAACGGTTATTTGATGAAGGATGCTGATGGCGAAGAAGTCTGTTTTGCTATTTCGCAGGTGCTGAAAGGAAAATCTTATATCCCGTTTCCAAAAACATATCAGCAAAGTGCAACCTCAACGCATGATACTCAGCAACATTATCATGGTTCACTTACTCACCGCGAAAAGGAAATCCTGTTGCTTATCTGTAATGGATTTACGGATCCGCAAATCAGTGATCAGCTTCATTTGTCACGTAGCACAGTGGCCAATCACCGCCATAGCATTCATCAAAAAACAAAAACAAAAAATACTGCCACATTAGTGATGTATGCGAGGGAGAATGGTTTGAGCTGGTAAAAAAACTTACACAAAAGTTAATTTCCAACGGCAAGACCCCCGGCGTCTCTAAATTCTCCCATAACTTTTTTGCCTCCTTTTCTGTGTTGCCTCAATGAGCAGTTCAAAAAAAATTCAAAACCTGATTGGACCGATCTCATGAATTCCATTGAAAAATAATTGAGTCATTCATAATCCAAAATCAGCAATCTATATTTGCGCCTCTCCGAAGGCGTTCTTCGGAAAAAAAAACTAAACACATGGAAGTTCTTCCTTACCTAAATCAAAACAAGCAACGTTTTCTCGATGAACTTTTCGGATGGCTGCGAATCCCATCTGTAAGCGCTGATCCAAAATTCAATGATGATGTATTTGAGGCCGCAGAGTATGTAAAGAAAAGATTCGAGGAAGCAGGAGCAAACAATTGTGAGTTGATTCCCACCGATGGGTATCCCGTGGTATACGGCGAAAAGATAATTGATCCGAAAAAACCTACAATACTCGTATATGGTCACTATGATGTTCAGCCCGCTGATCCTTATGAGTTATGGCAATCACCGCCTTTCGAACCGGAGATACGCAATGAAAAAATTTTCGCGCGCGGTGCCTGTGATGATAAGGGACAAGTGTACATGCACGTAAAAGCGTTTGAGCTGATGATGAAAACCAACCAGCTTCCCTGTAACGTCAAATTCATGATCGAGGGTGAAGAAGAAATCGGCTCCAAGCATCTCGATGATTTTCTGCGAAAGCATAAAGACAAACTGAAAGCCGATGTGGTATTAGTCTCCGATACCGGGATGATTGCAAATGATTGTCCGTCGGTCACCATCGGCTTGCGCGGATTGTGTTATATGGAAGTGGAAGTAGTGGGTCCTAATCGCGATCTGCATTCGGGCACGTATGGCGGTGCAGTTGCAAATCCCATCCAGGTATTGGCGAGGATGATCACCTCTATGAAGGATGCGAATAATCACATCACGATTCCCGGATTTTATGATGATGTTGTTGAGTACACAAAAGAGCAGCGCGAAGAAATGGCAAAGCGTCCCTTCGATCTTGATGCATACAAAAAAGAGCTGGGCATTGATGATGTAGAAGGTGAGGCAGGATATTCAACGGTAGAACGAGCTACTATTCGGCCAACGCTGGAATGCAATGGCATTTGGGGCGGCTATACAGGAGCAGGTGCAAAAACTGTTTTACCCTCGAAAGCGAACGCAAAAATTTCTTTGCGATTAGTCGCCAACCAGCAATCGCAAAAGATGGCAGAATTGTTTATGAAACATTTCGAACGCATTACTCCCAAATCAGTGAAATCAAAAGTAACAGTGCTCAGTGGAGGAGAAGGAGTTATCACCCCGATTGATTCTGATGCGTATGCTGCTGCAAGTAAAGCGATGGAAAAAACTTTTGGTAAGAAACCGATTCCAACGATGGACGGCGGAAGCATTCCTGTAGTTGCTGCCTTCGAAAAAATTCTTGGTTTGAAATCAGCGCTGCTTGGTTTCGGATTAGATACCGATGCGCTGCATTCCCCGAATGAAAACTTTGGCTTGTTCAACTTCTACAAAGGCATTGAAACCATTCCATACTTCTACCAATATTTTGCTGAGATGCATGGGAAATGAAAGTTGAAAAAGTAACCAAAATATCTTTTATTTTTTGATTGTTATCAAGCCCAACCAGCTTGAATTGGTGATTGGATTACCAATCACAATATGAAATTTCCTCCTGCACTTTTTTATGGCAACTTGCCATGGCTCAATCAAAAGGATTTGAGTTGCCGCTTATAAGGCTTACGCCAGGAATTCATTCGATCATCTGCTTGAAATAGAAAACTCGAAAACAGTAATGAATATCTATATGTCTATTGAATTCAATAAGTGTAACATTCTAATAGTAGAGATAAAATGTACTAATTAAAATCTATATTAAAATCAGTTAGCTATTATCACGTAGTATTTTAGATTTAAGGTAATTAAAAAAAAAGTTAATATAATCTATGGCAGTTTGGATAATAAGTTTCAATATTGTGCAGTAATTCAAACAATTCTATTAACCTAAATCCACACAAAAATGAAACGCTACACATTTACAAAAGCTATTGTATGCATGCTTGCATGTCTTTTTGTAATGAGCACTTCGCTATTCGCACAAACTCTTATGAGCGACAAAACTGATTATTTTCCGGGTTCCCTGGCTACACTCACAGGAACGGGTTTTGGCTCTGGTGAAACTGTAACCATGCAAGTAGTGCATGCGGACACTAGTTTTGACAATTCAGATCCCACTCACCAGCCATGGGATATTACTGCCGATGGTAATGGTAATTTTGTTGCTACATGGCAAGTAAATCTCGATCAGGATCAAGTCGGCCAAATGCTTCTCGCTACCGCTGACGGACAATCTTCAGGAGCCCATGCTGAAGTCCTATTTATGGATAATGAGGCTGCAGATCTGGATCAGGTTAGAAATGGTAGTGCTACAAGTCCCAATGATCCTGGTGATTGGGTAAACGGAAATTCGGGTTCTTCCAATTCTCACTATGTAGAAGGATATTCAATTCCCTACCGTATGGTGTTGACCGGTCTTACGGTTGGAACTCACACTCTCGATATTGAATGGGATATAAGCCACTCAAGCGTAAACGCAATTGACTTTATCACCCAATTTGATCGTCTTGAGCCTCACATCACCCAATTTGGCCATGCGGCTGAGACAATTGATCCTCTAATTGGAACCGGCCTGGTCGGCCCGTCCATAGTAACCTTGGCTATACCAACTCCGTTGGTAAACAGTACCACTGAAACAGTGGATGGAATATCGCAGCCAAGTACTCGCTTCCTCTCATTACCTGCCGGAGAAAGGGTGATGACTATGTATAATGGAACAACAATAGACAGTTTAATCTATATCGCCAATTCTGACGGCGTTGTTGGAGGTGACCTCTCTGCTTCACAGTCGGCTTGCCGCATGAGAATATATTTTACCAGTTCCTATTCAACAGTGGTATTTGCATGGGGTGGACATATTGCAGCTTCTGCAGATTGGGGAAGTGGAAATTCCGCCGGGGGAATAAGTGGATCTCCTTATCATACAAGATTAAAAGATCTGGACGGAGGCGGAGGAAATCAGGATCGCTCATTATCTGCAGATGCTGTTGAGCCTCCAGTGTGCAATATTACTGATACCACAGCGTGTCCAAATAATGTTGTAACATATGCAGGACCCACAGGCGCGGGATTTACTTATTCGTGGCAGATTATAAATAACAATACAGGGGCTTCCATAGTTTCAGCAAGCACAAATCAGAGTGTAGATGTGAATGTGGGAAATACCCAGGGAACCTTTGATATTGAAATAACCGTTAGTTCAGGACTCGCTTCGAGTACTTGTCACAAGACAATTACTTTAGACACATGCTGTGTACAAGAGGTACCACCCTGTAGTGTTACAGGCGATGACCAGGTGGAATGCGGATCATCGCATGACTATACTGCTACTCGCCCAGAAATTAATTGCGACGACGCTACAATTAGTTGGTCAATTACCGGTGATGGACATTTTACTGGTGCAACCGATGGATTGACCGTGACAGTAGTCGCCGGTCCGAACTGTAGTGGTTCATATACGGTAACAGCGAATTTTACATGTAATCAACCGGAGGGGTGTAGCGCTTTATCTTCGACATGTAGCAAAACCGCTTCTGTGATAGATATCACACCACCAAACATTACTTGTCCTTCAGTAACCTCACTGATTGACTGTCCTGCACAGCCGAATTTTGGCAATGCAACTGCAACCGATGCTTGCGATAACGATGTGGCTATCACCTTTAATGATGTGACCACTGCTGCTTGCGGAAATACATATAGTACAACCCGTACCTGGACAGCAACTGATGATTGCGGCAATACCGCCTCTTGTAGCCGTACTATCGTGGTACGCGATATCACGCCTCCAAGCATCGCATGTCCTTCAGTAACCTCACCGATTGACTGTCCTGCACAACCTAACTTTGGCGATGCAACAGCAACCGATGCCTGCGATGGCAACGTGACTATCACTCATGCCGATGTAACTACTCCTGCTTGCGGAAACACCTACAGTACAACCCGTACCTGGACTGCCACTGATGATTGCGGCAACACCGCTACCTGCAGCCGTACCATTGAGGTTCGCGATATCACACCTCCAAACATCAACTGTCCTTCAGTAACATCACCAAT